>Ga0315284_10006517_pt1 | contig 16603 bp, 16 predicted proteins | sample YL17G09_16_MG_FD_203696 | JGI IMG/M metagenome (GOLD analysis project Ga0315284, IMG submission 203696) | Sediment microbial communities from Yellowstone Lake, YNP, Wyoming, USA - YL17G09_16 | ecosystem: Environmental > Aquatic > Freshwater > Lake > Sediment | place: USA: Wyoming | collected...
GTCCGAAGTGCACCATCATGTACTCCGTCAACAAGAAGGGACCGTGCGACGTGTACTCTGGGGACCTGGAGCCATTGGGCGATCCCTCGCTCAAGGTCAAGGACGAGCTCATCCCCATCGTGCGCCTAGGTCCCAGGCAGGCCATCCTGGCCTATGCCTTCGCCGAGCTGGGCACTGGCAAACAGCACGCCAAGTTCCAGGTGACGAACGGGGTGGGATACAAGTATGCCCCGAAGGTCGAGATCGATGCCTCCAAATGCGACGGTGGTGCGACGTGCATAGACGTCTGCCCACGCAAGTGCTTTGGCAAGGTGGGCAACAAGGTGGCTGTGATCAACGAGGCGGCTTGCATGCTCTGCAAGGCCTGCGTCAAAGAGTGCAAGACCAAGGCCATAACCGTCGAGGGCAATAAGACCAAGTTCGTGTTCACATTCGAGACCGACGGTTCGCTCACCGCATCGCAGACCCTGGAGCAGGCGCTCAGCATCCTGGAGAAGAAGTTCGACGATTTCCGCGAGCTCGTCTCCTCGCTAGAGACCTGATCTCAAAACCCCTTACTATTTCGATATCCTTCTCTCTGGTCACATGAAGTCGGAGAGCTTGCACTTCTTCACTCTGTCATTCTCGAATAGGGAATTTATCGATTGCTCGATGAGCTCGATCCTCTGGCGAGTGTAGTTGTTGATGGCGAACTTCTCGCTGATCTCCTTCGTCATCTCCAGGTACTTCTTCACGCTGCTCTCGTGCACCGTCAACGTGAGGTTGTTGCCGCAATAGCATTTTCCGGAGAGGGGTATGCGGCGATACTTGACGTTGCACTTGGTGCAGCGCAACTTCTGCCCGCTGAAACTCTTGAGATTGCCTATCATGTCCGGTAGCAGATGCCTCGTGACCACCCGATAGACCACGTCCACCTCGTCCACGGCCCGGATCTTGTGGGCTAGGACCAGCTGTGCCTCAAGTTTCTCTTGCATGGTCTCCAGCAGCTTGTAGGTCGAGTCCCGGGGTCCTTCCCCTATGTCCCTGGTGTCATGAGTGAAGCCCAGGCCTTCATACTGCAGCACCGAGCCGAGCCTCCCCCCTATCAGGTCCATCTGTTCCTGCACGTCCTTTGGAGGCTTGTATTCCATGGTAGCCCTAAAGAACTCCAGCGGGTACTCCCAGAGCGTGTCTATGTTGTGAGCCTCCTTGTCTATCTCGTTCGGGTCCAGCCTGGTGGTGAGGACCAGGGGCGCGTCCATCAAACCACCTCGGCGGTCAGGCAAGAAGGAACGGGAGAAATTGACCAGGCCGTCCAGCAAGAGGATGGCCGAGTCCTCATCGCCGTCAGCGTTGCGCCTCTTGGCGGCGTGGAAGAAAGGATGTCCATAACCGGCATTGGTGTTGGTGAAGCCGATCAGACGGCACAGCACGCCGCCGGAGGTGTGAGGAGCGAGCCCGATGGCCAGGTGACCGATGAGCCCGCTCCTTTCGTCCGCGTTGTAGAAGGCGGGTAGGCTGTAGAACTTGACCAACAGGTCGTCGATAAAATTAGCCACCTTAATCAGATAATCGCCGCATGACGCGGAGGGGATGTAGTCCTGGACCATCAGCTCGCACACCTGATCCTCCGACACTAGCTCCGCGCCTTCGTGGTCTTTCTCGTAGCCCAGGGCGCGAGCCCGCTCTACGCTCAAACCTATCTCTCCTGGACGGAAGTGGGTCAAAGGCACATCGGTCATATCGAAGCGGATGGTGCCATCCTTGAACACGAACACCCCGTGCTTGGCGCGGAGGATGCCTTTCTCCATCGGCTCTGGGGTCTTGTTGTGAGAGATCATGCCCTGCACCCCTTTGATGGCCGGCACCTCGGTCATGCCCAGATTGCACATGGCCTGCTCGATGATGGCGTTGATGTCGATGATTTGCTGCGCCGGGGCGTCGGTTGGAAGGGTATGGGATCCGCACTCGCAACGGCAGAGGAAGGTGGTCTTGCCGCAGATGGGGCAGGAACGGACGCCCACTTGAGCTTGCACTTCCTCGTCCTCCATGGCCTCGCTCACTAGGCGTTGGGCTCCACCGCTCTGACCGAGAGGGAACAGCACGTGGGGTGGAGGTTTCATGCGTCGTTCCTTGGCCTTCTCCGGCCTGGCCATCCTTGCCCCTATGCGAGTGACGGCCTTGGCCCGGATGGTGACCCCGGCGGCGCTGGAAACGGCCTCCAAGCTTGTGCTTCCCTTCAGCTCTGAGGCTGGTTCCAAATGTCCATCTTTCGGCCGCAGGCCCAGGCCCAGCAGCAGCGGGTCCGCGTCGTGAGAAAGGACGATGTGCCCTGCGCGCACGCAATGCAGTGCCCCCAGATCCTCCAAGGTGCGCTTCGCCACCGGGTCGAAAGGAACCCACAGCTCACCTTCCTTGTACTCTCCGGTGGCGGCCACTCGCTCGCGCAGCGCCTGGAGGGACTCCAGCGGCACGTCGCTCCAGAACAGGTTGAAATCGGGATGCAACGGTACCCCATATCGTCGGCAAAGCTCCAGAGCCACTTCGAGCTTGGGCGGGGACTTCCATCCCGGCGGCAGATCTCCCGCGGCCTTCCTCAGCTCAGCACGATAGAAGTCCAGGCAGAAACCCGCAGGCACCAGGACGTGATTGTTCTCCACGAACTCGCCGAATGGGATGAGGATCTCACCCAGGTCAACGATCTCGATCACTTGCTCTTTCACCTGCAGGAACTGCTCCACGGTGTTCGTCTGCACCAGATCCCCGTTCCTTAGTAGCAGCATCGGCCCATCGATGCTGTCGCAGGGCGTGACCGCTCCAGCCTTGCCAGGGCGTTCGATCTTGATCTGCGTGCCCACGGCCAGGAACTCGTCCACCGCGTACATGGTGGCTGGATTGAGCGCGATCGCCGCCAGGCCAGTGGTGCGACCTCTCCCGTACCGCAGCCTCGGTCCGCCGATCTTCGAGGGATGCCCAAGGACCGGCCTGCCCACGATGAGGTCCTTGAGGTACTTCGCATCCGGCTTGACCTTCGTGGCCTCGCTCTCAGAGACATCCTTCTTCTTCAAGGCCAGATATTCCGAGATGAAGCTCCAGCCATCAATGCCCAGCCTCTTCACGTGCTTCTCCAGCTTGTTCGCCTTCTGGCACAGCCCTTCCGCGATGACCAGGCAGGCCCCACCCCGTACCTTGTTGGTCTCCACCCGGGGCAGATCTCGGTAACCAGATATCTCCACGTCCTCGGTTCCCTCGCCGTCCACGCATACCGGGCAGTTCTTCACAATGAGCTCGATCTCCTGGTTACTGGGGGTGTACTGCAGATGTTGCGCCTGCTTGTAGAGCGGGATCTCCTCTTTGAAGCGCTGCACCTCGCCATGGGTGGGGGCGTAGCGACCGATGCCGTGCTCTCTCCGCACCACGTCCCCGATGAGCACGGCCATGGCCTGCCCAGTGCCGCCGGCGCTCCGGATCGGTCCCGCGAAGGAAATGACTAGGTAGTTTGTACCGTCCGAGTTGCGACCGAGGCGGATGCCTGCGATGCCTTCCAGGGGGGCCACAAGTATTCCTTCGGTGAGCACTGCCAAGCCAACTCTTACCGCTCTGTCGATGGCCTCCTCTTTGGTCTTGGCGGGCCGATTGGCCACTTCCTTAGCGATGAGCAGGGAGACCTCTTCCCGGTCGTGCTCCCGGCTCAACTCCCTGATTCGCACCGCTACGCCCTCCACGTTCCAGGCGGAGAGCAGCTTCTCCACTCGGGACGCCAGGTCTTCTGCCTGGGGGATCTCCACAAATGTCTCGGGGTCGATCCCTCGAGCTCTCGCCCTCCGAGCCACGGCGTAGCAGCGGTCCGCCTCTTTGGAAAGGCCTAAGAAGTAGGAACGCACCCTATCGCTGCACGCCAGATCCTGCGGCATCCGACCCCCTTGCTGCCCAATGCCCTACGGCGTAGATAACCTTTCCAGATCCTGTCCAGAATTGAGCATTGGGCGGAGCATCTCCACCAACTCCGATCGCAGCTCCTCCACACCCTCCCCGGTGAGGGCGGATATGGTCTGTCTACCAGATACTGTCCGCATGAGGTCGACCTTGTTCTCCACTTCGATCAACGGAATTCCAGGGAAGTTGGCTTTGACGGAATCCAGCAATGTCAGCTGCTTCTCGAGCGAGTATCCGCTGGTCTCCGACGGATCGATGACGAACACCATGACGTCCGCAAGATACTTGAGGGCCAGGATGGCCTGCCTCTCGATCTCGTTCCTCTCCTCGAACTCCCGGTCCAGCAATCCCGGCGTATCCACCACCTGGTATCTCTGGTAACGAACGGTGAAATGTCCGATCGTGATGCCTTTGGTAGTGAACGGATAAGGTGCTATCCGAGGCTTGGCCGAGGAAAGCTTCTCCACCAGCTGGCTCTTGCCCACGTTCGGGAACCCCGAGATGACCACCGTGGGAAGCTCCATCTCGATCATCGGCACCCTCCTGAGCTCATCGCGCGCCCGAGATACGAAAGCTAGGTCGCTATCGATCTGTTTGAGGAGGGAGGATGCTCGGCCGTAGAACTCCTTTCGCACCCTCTCGACCTCGTTCAAGCGGGTCGCTCCCTTGGCCTTGCGAATATATTCCTGGCGCAGCTTGGATACCCTCTGTGAGCACCAGGAGAGCGCCCCCAGGGACTTCTTGAGCTGGTCGGTGCCCACCAGCAGATCGATGAGCTCCATGGTGAACTCCTCTCGCTTGGCCATGGAGGGGAAGGCCTTGACGTACTTCAGCAGAACGGTGGAGATTATGTCCCCGGCGGCGGTGATGCGCGCCACGGTGGTGCGCTGCCTCACCTGCATCAGGTCATGTCCTTCCTTCTCGATCTTGGTCAGCCTTTTGAACGCCTTGTCGAGTATCTCGTCGGCGCTCATGATGGTGGGTATCTTCTTGCTTTGCGAGGCCACGACGCGCCTAAGCACGAGGCAAGTATTAAGCTATGCTTTGGCCTGCTTGAAGGGGGTGCGGCATTGCCCTACGAAGTGGAATGCGGTCTTCTCTTCCGCAGGAACGGCAGACTGGTGCTGACTGATGCGAGAGGGCGGCTTCTCCGGGCCATCGAGGTGGAGGGCTCATTGCCCAAAGCGGCTTCCTCGGTGGGCATCTCTTGTGAGCGCGCCAAGGTCATGGTGAGGGACATCGAGTCGTCCGCCGGATTGCGCGTAATCTCGAACGTTCGGGGTCATGAGGGGAGCGACGGCCACATGCTCACCTCCGCTGGCAGAGAGCTTCTACTTGAGTTCGAGGCTCACCAGCAAGCCTTCGAGGCGCAGGTGGCCAACCGCTTCCGCAACCCGGTGCTAGCGGTGGACGGGATTCTGATCGTGCAAGGCAGCATACTCCTGGTCAGGCGGGGAAACCCACCTTTCAAAGGCGAGTACGCCCTCCCCGGGGGGTTCGTGGAGTGCGGGGAGCTGGTGGAAGCAGCCGTGCGCCGAGAGCTGCTTGAGGAGACCGGTCTCGAGACCTCTGTCCACCACTTGCTTGGCATCTACTCGTCCCCGGACCGGGACCCACGAGGGCATACGGTCTCGGTCGTCCACGTCATGCGAAAAAAAGGAGGGAAGCTTCGGTCAGGTGACGACGCATCGGATGTGGGTTTCTTCCCCTTGGACAAGCTGCCTCCGCTAGCGTTCGACCACTACAAGATCGTCCAGGACTACGTGGAAGAAGGGGCCAAAGCAAGTCGGCGAGATGGCTGACGGCAGTTCGAAGGGTGCCGAGAACAATTAATAACCCTCGGCGGCATTGGAAGTGCGAACATGCCCGACGACCTGGATAGGAAGATCCTGCGCATGCTGCAGAAGGATGCGAAGCTGACCTACGAGCAGATAGGGGCGGCTCTGGAACGTTCGACCTCTACCATCCGCGACCGTATCAAAAGGATGGAGGAGGACCGAATCATCCTCGGCTACTCGGCCATCGTTGATGCGACCCGCCTGGGAATAAAGGCAGATGCTTTCGTCTCGGCGGACGTCGACCAACCCCAATCTGAACGAGCGGTAGCAGAGCTGATGACGTTGAAGAACGTCTCCGAGATCCTCCATCTCACGGGGGAGAGGAGAGTGCTCATTCGCGTGCGGGCAGCGTCGAACCAGGAGCTGATGGAGATCATCGACCGGAAGATCCGCCCTCTGGGCTTCTCGAACATCGAGATCACCATGGTCTTGGACACCGTGCTCAGATACCCAGGCATATGATTTCGCCTTTCGGCCTGGCGGGTGGGGCGTGATAGCTCTTTAAGCCCGCGACCTTATTCTGGCCCCGGATGCAATCGGTCATGCTCTTGGCCCTGGTCGTGTTCGTGGCCACCTATGTGCTCATCTCCATCCGGCGCTTCAGGTGGTTCAACATCGAACGACCGACGGTAGCCATGCTGGGTGCGGCATTGATGATCCTCCTGGGCGTCGTGACCCCTGAGCAAGCTTTGGGAGCGATCGACCTGAACATCCTGGCGCTCCTCCTGGGCATGATGTTGCTGGTGGCCTCCCTGGAGCTGTGCGGCTTCTTCTCCTGGGTGTCCTTGCGCATCATCGGCGCCTCCAAGAACCAATTCCAGTTCCTCATTCTGATCATGGTCTCCACCGCCGTTCTCTCGGCCCTCATCCTCAATGACACGGTGGTGCTCCTCTTCACCCCCATCGTCATCCGGTCGTGCCGGCTAATCAAAGCGAATCCGATTCCGTTCCTGGTGGCCGAGGCAATATCGGCCAACATCGGCAGCGTGGCCACCGAGGTGGGAAACCCGCAGAACGCCTACATCGCCACCCAATCGGGCATTCCCTTCGTGGAGTTCTCTCTGAAACTCATCCCCGTCACCGCCATCTGCCTCATCGTGGCCATCGCCCTCATCTGGTTCGCCTTCCGCCGGGACCTGATGACCAAGACCGATGCGCCCGTGGGACCTCACCCCAATGGCCGCCGGACCATTCTGCGCAATGAGATCAGCATACCCATCGATAGCGATGCTGCCAGCAGCCAGGTGGAGTTCAAGGGCATGGATCGAACGGTCTACCTGGTCCTAGCGACGGTGGTGCTGGTGTTCCTGGGATTCGTGATCTCGCCCCAGATCCACATCCCCCTCTCGCTGGTGGCCTTCATGGGCGGTGCGATGGTGCTCTTCGCCCTGCCCCTCGTGAACCGAAAGGTGACGGCCAAGAGGATATTGGGCGGAGTGGATTGGACCCTCCTCTTATTCTTCGTCGGGCTGTTCGTGGTGCTCAAGGGCGTGGACGTCTCCGGCTTGATGTCGGAGATGGTGAAGGCCTTCGAGCTCACGGGGGCGGGCCTGACCAGTATCGCCGGGCTGAGTTCCTTCTGTGCCATACTCTCCAACCTTATCAGCAACGTGCCCGCGGTCATGCTGCTCTCCCCTCTGGTGGCGGGCCAAGGCAGTGATACCCTGTGGCTGGCCCTGGCCGCCAGTAGCACCCTCGCGGGAAACGCGACCATCCTTGGAGCGGCGGCGAACGTCATCGTGGCGGAGACCGGGGAGAGGATGGGCGTGGAAATATCCTTCCGCCAGTTCGTGAAAGCCGGACTGCCGATCACCTTGGTCACACTCTTCATCTCCGTCCTTCTGCTGCAGCTATGGTCCTGAGCCCCACAGGAGGGGAGGATGAACGTCGTAACGACGTGGCATGTTGGATTACCTTTAAGACGGGGTGATGCCTTTTTCGTTGAAAGCTCGGGATGACAATGAACAAGAAGATGTTCGCGGTCGTATTGGTCGTTGGCTTGCTCCTGGTCACAGGGCTATTGGTGGTCCTCTCCTACAATGGAGCGGTTGGAAAGGCCCAGGCTGTGGACGAAGGACTCTCCCAGATCAAGAACCGCTACAAGACGAAGCTGGACATCCTGCCACCTTTGCTGGTGCAAGTGGACAGCTACAAGGTGTACGAGGCGGGCCTGCTGACCAACATCACCCTTCTTCGGACGCAATGGATGAACGCGAACAAGGCGAACGCCTCCGTGGACCAGCTCGCAAACGTCAGTGCCCACCTGGATCAGAACCTGACCCAGATCGTGCTCACCTGGGAGAACTACCCCCAGCTCTATGCGGACACGCTGGTGAGGCAGTACATGGGTGAAGTGGTGAACCAGAACGAGCAGTTATCCTATTACAGAGGGCTGTACAACGCGGCCGTGAGGGACTACAACACCTTCATCAAGTCCTTCCCCAACAACCTGCTCGCTGGTTCGTTCGGATTCAGCCAGAAGAGCTACTGGGGCACGGAACTGCCCGATGGACAGGTCCTCAATCTATGACGGATTGAAATGGACCGAGGAAAGCTCACCGCGGCGGTTGCGGCCGTCGTGGTCACCCTAATCGTGCTGGCCGTTGGAGCCTACCTCATCCTTGGTTCCTCGGCACCTAAGGAGGACACCTCTTGGGTGCCGACCATCACCCCCTATGTGGACGATCGAGCTGGGGTGCTATCCTATGACGACTATCTGGACCTGGATGACTTCTGCTACGCGGTGGAGCGCAACAACTCTTGCGAGATCGCCGTGCTCATCGTGAACACCACCCAGCCAGTAGGCATCAACGATTACGCCATCAAGGTCTTCGAGAAGAACGGCATCGGGCAGGCGGGAAAGGACAACGGGGTGCTGTTCGTCTATTCGTCGGACGAAAAGGCCTGGCGCGCCGTCACTGGACGGGGCGTGGCGGATATCCTCAACGGGGCGCGGTTGACGACGCTCTCCATCGACTACTTGGAGCCGAGGCTGCAGGCCGGCAATTACTCTGGAGGCATCAAGCTATTCATCTACGCCATCGGTCTGGAGCTGGTGGACAACTATCACTCGCCCGGCCACGATGACTATCCAATATCCTTCATCCCCATCACCGGCTGGCAATGGCTGCTCATCATAGCCGTTTTCATCGCGTTGACCGTGGTCACAAAGGGCAGGACCCTCTTCTGGATCGGATGGATACTCTTTGCCTTGACCAGAGGAAAGTCAGGAGGCGGTAGTTGGGGCGGCGGAAGGACCGGGGGAGGAGGTGCCCGAGGGCGGCTCTGATAAGGTCGTTCTTCTACAATCGTCCAAGAAACGCCTCCGCCGAGGAATAGTCCCAAATACTAAGATTCGCATGCGAAAAGACGATGACCGAACTGGCCACGGAGCTTTCACTCGCTTTCATAGTGATAGGGGTGCTCATGCTGCTCGCCGAGGCGGGGGCACCGGGCAATTTCCTTCTCGTCCCAGCAACGGTGCTGCTGTTCCTAGGCGCGCTTGGCATGATGTTTCCTGACTTCCTCATGTCCTGGTGGGCTCCACTAGCAGCGGTGATCATTTTGTTCCCAATGACATATCTCACGATCAAGTTCTATCAGAAGCTCGCTCCCCCGGCTCCGCCGGAAACACGGGTGGCCACGTCCCTTATTGGCATGAAAGGCGTCGTCACTGCCGAGGTGAGCCCGGATAACCTCAAGGGCAAGGTGCGCATCGAGCACGACGTCTGGAGCGCCACCGCGAACTGCGTGATCTCGGAAGGGACGCAGGTAGTGGTGAAGGGGAGCGAGGGAGTGCACGTGGTGGTGGAGGAGGTGCGCGGGGGCGGCAATCCCTCGTGCTAGAACTGGAGATGAAGGAATATGGCGGACTTCGACGTGACCATAATCGCCCTGCTGATCCTGGCGGTCATCGCCGCTTTGGTCATCATGGCCAACGGCATACGCATTGTGAGGCCGTACGAGCAGGCGGTGTACATGCGCCTGGGCCGTTTCGTACGGATACTGGACCAGGGTTTCAACTACGTGACCCCACTCATCAGCGAGGTGGTCAAGCTCGATCTGAGGACGGTGGTTCTGGATGTGCCCCGTCAGGAGGTCATCACAAAGGATAACTCGCCAACGAACGTGGACGCCATCATCTATATCAAGGTCATAGATCCCAGCAAGGCGTATTTCCAGGTACAGAACTACCGCGCTGCCACCGTGTATCTGGCCCAGACCACGCTCCGTTCCATCATCGGTGATATGGAGCTGGACGAGATCCTCTCCAATCGGGAGAAGATCAATGTCCACCTGCGCGACGTTCTGGACGAAGCCACCGACAAATGGGGCGTGAAGGTTGAGGCCGTCGAGATCAGAGAGGTGGATCCTGCCCCCAAGGTCAAACAGGCCATGGAGGAACAGACCTCGGCGGAAAGGATGAGGCGAGCGGCCATATTGCAGGCGGACGGGTCGAAGAAAGCAGCCATCTTGAATGCGGAAGGCGAGAAGCGCGCTCGGATACTGCAGGCCGAAGGGCTGAGACAGGCCAAGATCCTGGAGGCCGAGGGCGAGAGGTTGGCCACCATCCTCAATTCTCAGGGTGAAGCCCAGAAGCTCCGCATACTCTCGGTCGGGGCAAGCACGCTCGACGCAAAAGCGCTCACGGTCCTTTCTCTGGATACGATGAAATCCATCGGTAACGGAGCATCTACCAAGTGGATCCTGCCCTTCGAGGTCACGAAGCTAATGGACGGGGTGTCTGAATATCTAGGTGCTGGAAGGCAGGTCCCTGAAAGGGAGATCTCGAGGGTGGAGGAGGTGGAGCGGGTCGTAGGCAAGGCCGAAGACATCCTCGGCCCCATCCCCCGTCCGGAGGAACTACGCCAAGATCTCAAGTATTTGGAAGAGGCCATGGAAAAGGAGAAAGAGGAGATGGAGCGGATCGCCGACATCTCCAAGATGAGCCGACCGGGGAAGGACGAAGCGGCCAAGGACCAGTAGACTTCGCCCCCACCCCTTCCTTTTATTCTTGCCCGATTCGTTTCGATCTTCTTCCCCGCCCGATCCCCGAATCTCCTGAGGGCACGCATATTGGGTTTGACCAGACCGCTCTCGGAAATCGAACCTAGAGATGTTCCCTGCCGGCGGCCTCATCTTTCTGAAAAACAGTCCCCGCCAAATCCATATGCCTAGGGATGAGCCAGAAGCTGCGTTGGACTATTCCGTCAGTCAGGCTGAGGGGGTGGAGCGAGCTGACCATATCAAGCTGCTCCGATGAGAACAACGACCCTTCATACTGGCAGAGGATGGTGACAGGGGTGGGGAATCTCAACAGGTTGATGGACATCTCCACACGCATGTATGCGTTGAAATCTTCAGGCCTCTTCGCCAGCCAGGACATGTCAAACACGGCGACAATGCTTCGATAGCCATCGCCCACGGCGTCGTCCAGGTGAGCTTTCAACACATCCAATGCGAACGCCGGATCGAACTTCTCCTTCGGGCACATGGTCTGACCGGCTCTAACCGCCTGGATAAGGTCCCCAGTACCCTGAGCCCCTACAGACGACCTCTTGATCAGGCCTGAGCGCATCTTCTCAGCGTCGGTGAATAGGAACAGCTTCTCCTTCTCGCGGACGTATGCTGCGATGTCCTGCGCGGCCGATAGCTTGTCGGCTTCGGAGCGGCACACCTGGATCACATGGTCGCCGCGCTTGACATCGCTCGTCCATTTCCTCGTCCTGTTCACAACCTTCCAGGGATTAGGTACGTTCTAGACAGCCACTCGTATTTGTTCTTTTACGCTAGCTATCAGGTTCTTGACCGCGAGTTGATCAGTCACTGGATGCGTTCAGGTTGTCTCAAACCCCTGTGCTAACGGTCCGTTTCTGACTCGGGGGCGAACGAGTTCTCAAGTGCGATCGTCATCTTCGCACCATTTCGGCCCTCCTAGCATTTCTTACCTCACCGTCGAAGCGAGCTGCATGATGACGAGTTTTTCCTTTCTCCGGTCACCCCTCACCCGGCTTCTCATTGGGATCCTTCCGTAATGGTCGTCGATTGTCATTCTTCATCGGTCGTTGTCTTGATGGAAAGAGAACCTTGGGCCACTCGATTTAAGGCCCTGGAGAGGCCAATATTGGCCGCCCCAACGAGGAATGATCATACGATATGGGTCTATGTCACAAACCGGTTTCTTCGTGCCAGTCCCATGCACAAAAGGAAAGACTCCTAGGGCTTCATCGAAAGAAGAGCTTGCGGATACCATCGACCACAACATCCAGGGTTGAAGTTGGCGGTGGTCACCACCTAGAGAAAAGATAACGGTCGCGAGATGGTGAACGACTATCGTTCAACCGCCCCTCATCCCCTCCATCCCAGAATGGGGCACTTCTCAGGAATTCAGAAGAATGGTGGACGGATCGGGATTACAAACCACCAAACTGACTGGCACGATATAGAAGATTTCCATATTAGGAAAATTACTTCCCGGGGTTGCGAACGATAAACCTCTTACTTACTCCTTTTTCTATTCACTTATTCACTCTCACTCATTATCCAGTATCATTTCTCATTCAGTGAACAGGCAGTGAACAGGCAGTGAATATCGCATGAAAAGCAGTGAATAGGAATGAGTTGAGTAATCAATCGTTAAGCGAATGGCGGCTCAACGCGCAACTTTCGTTGTAACACCTCATCGGATAACACGTAAGTAACATATCGTAGCATGCCCGCATGGACAGCCGATCACGTCGATGTTCGGGCAGTCACGGCCCGTTCAACCCTTCGTGGAGACCTTCGGAGGTGATTTCCAGAGCTGCGCGTCCGAGAGCTGGCTAGACGAGCATCGTCTGCAGCAACCCCTATCGAGGCGAGGCGGAATCTCTCAAGCACATCGAAGAGCCGAACGAAGAGGACTGGTTCGGGACGCGCAACGAGGTTGGGAGCATTCGGGCCCGGTCCCGCTCCACGTGTTCAACTCGCCTGTCGACCTACTCATTCATTACCACGACCGGCCTAGTTCGTTTGGGGGTGGGAACGGGAGGATGTGACGAGATGTTAGGAAAACAGGTCTATGAGGGTCGAGGAAAGACGGTTGGAATGAGGGTCTTGCCAAACGGCAAGCTGGAGACCTCGGTGGTGATGCAAGGAATGTCGCTCGGAGAGGAGATAACGGCGACCTGGACGAGCGAGATCGAACAGAGGCCAGATGGAACTGGGACAGACGAAGCTCTTGGTTTCTTCACAGCGAAAGACGGGACGATGGGACGATACAGGATCCTCGGCAACCACATCACGAAGCCGGACGGTTCGATGGTCTCCAGAGGAGCGGTCTGCTTCGTGTGCCCGCCAGGCAAATTCGCCTACCTCAATGGTATCGCCGTGGCATACGAGGTCGAATCCGACAAGGATGGCAACGTCCAGAACAAGGGCTGGGAGTGGAAGTAAGCAACGGCACTACCCGGATTGAGCTGGTGAAGACCCGGGTGGGAGTCACGGGGGCGGGTGCATCGCCCCCTCGCACCCTTTCTTATCTTTCCCGGATTCTGCTCCAAGCGTTTGTGAATTTGGTGGCAATCATTATTACCGAAGACGGACTGGTTTATTCAGCGAGAAATGTGGCCAATCAAGAAAAATATTCAAAATAAACTGAATGATGAAGCATCAAGTACGGAGAGTCCAGATTCTTCGAAAGGTCTGAATCGCTTTTTCTTAGCAATCATCATTATATTTTTATGCATCATCACATATATATTACTATTTATGATTCCTTTCTTCACGAAGGATTTCGTTCGTGACACAATCTCCACAATTGCAGTATTTGCAAGTTTTACCATCGTGCTAGTTACGCTGTTGAGTCTGTCCCACTCAATGAAAATTTCAAAGGAAACCCTCTTGCGCACCAAGGAAGCATTAGACACCAGCAGAGAATTATGGAGAAAAGAGAATAGGCCTTTGGTCGTGGCATATCTGAGACCGAGCGAAATAATTAGAACACTCGGCCAGGAAGGAACCATCAGCAATTGTTTCGATCTAGTCCTGGGCAATTACGGCAAGGTCCCTGCGCTAGATGTGAAAATCAAAGTCGTGCCCTTGATCCCCGAGGAGGCGATATTGACGGTTTATCCAGTCCCAACAAAGAGATCCCGATATTACTCTGGTGAGCCAAGATTGAAAGAAACGATTCCGATTATCGTCCCTGGAAGCGAATCGGTAGTTGCGATAGTCAGAGGAACATGGGTCGAGGAAAAGCTCAAGAAAAGAACGAAGTACATGGCCAAATGCACGTACCGAGATATGCTTGGCCAGAATTTTGCGGAAGACCCCGAGATCGAGATCGACTTTGTGCCTATTCTCCCTATAATTACATCGTCCTTCCTAGAATGAGAGCCAAAGCTCATCTGGGTGTAATTATGTTCAATCAACTGGCTTCGGGATTTCCTCGACCGGTGGGAGATCCTTCGCCGCTTCGGTCGGAGCACAAATACCCGGTTCAACCTGCGGTATCTTCTCATGCAGCTTCCTATTTCTGCGGACCTTCAGGGGCCCCATCATCTCCAAGATCTCACGAGACAGCATCGCCTTGATCGCTTCCGCGAGCTCCTCTTCTTGCATGCTCCTGCCGGTGTCTCGGCGGACCTGACGGCGGACCGCCTTAAGGACGTCTTCGTGCAACAGGGCGCGTCCGATCGATGCGGGGGATAATGCTTTCTGGCATTCCCAATATTCGTCCAAGCCCCCGACCTTCATATTCTCCCGATGCAGTAGCAAGAGCGTATCGGCTGCCTTGTTAAAATCGTCCCGGCTCAGGTCGACCGAGAAAGCCTTGTCGTACTCGATGCCCTCTTCGAACGTAAGGTGGTACAGTGTCCAGACCACCCCATTGGTGAGGAGTACCCAGGAGAAGTTATTCCTCGATGCGTAATTCTGCGCCTGTTCGATGTGCTTGTCCCGGAGCGACACGCCTGCCGCCTTGGCCTCCACGATCAACTTCGGGGCGCCGTCGATCTTGATTATCAGGTCGACATATTTGTCTCGCAGTTGAGCCTCGCGGGATATTTCGGAGAGGGAATCATAGCCAAGGACGTCCTCGAAGACCTTCATGATCCGGATCAACGTGTCGGCTTCGTTGATGTTCTGCTCTTGCGCTGCCAGTAGGTGCGGGAGCATCTTCTTCAATGCTGGCTTGATATTCAGTCCCTTCTTCATCTCGAACCTCCGGTCCATTCAGATATGGATAACAAGAAGCCCTCCAAGCTAAAAGGATTTCGAGATGATTATAAAAGAGAGGAGGGATCCCGGCTCCTCGGAACCTCATTCGTCGTCATTTGCACCCGCCGCACCCGTCTGGGCCTTCGCCCTGCTTTCGCACATCGTTCACATGGAAGAGAGCCGCAGGGGCAGACAAGAAGATGTGTATAATTCGGTTTGCACACACATCCTTCAACGCAACACAGCGGGGGGTAGTGTTGCAGGCTCAATGGACAAACAGGGTAAGCAGCCCTAGGAACAGGGCAATGAATGCGCTGATCAAGATGCCATTCCATTGGATCTGGAGCTTCCTTCTCTCGAGGGCGCGCCTGATTTTGGCTCGAGCCGCCTCCCGGTCATCGGGATAAACGTCGTTCCAGACAAAACATAGGAATAGCAGAAGCGAGCGTTCGGAAAAGCCATCTACTGAGGCCGCTGCCTCATATGCCCTAGCATAGTGTATGAAAGGCTCCCACGCTCGATTGTAGTCCAGGCCAAATGATTCTCTGGCGAGCACAACCTTGATCCCCAGTATGAGCTCTTCGAAGGATTCCGGAGCCGGGTCAGTGCCCCAAGCGATCTCAAGACGGAGCATTTCGTCCTCGAATTTGGCTGACCTTCTTGAGATGATTCGCGCAATCGCTTTGAGGTGCAGGTCGACAGATTCCATCGGAACTTCAATGGCTCTGACTCCGCTCATGAATTGACCCGAAGGACTTGCTTGACCCCTGTAAAATGGTCGCCTGACGAGATGTAGCGCATATTCGGGAATCCCCCTCAAGTAGACGGCCACGACCGAGACTGATGCGGCAACCAGAGCAGTGAAGAAGACAACATCCAGAACAACGATTAACAGTTCATTCGCCGTAGTTGGATAGGCCAGGGTAAGTATGACCAGTAGGATGAAATAGCTTGTGAATATGATGTAGACGATGACCCAGTAGACATAGAACAGACTGTCCTCCATCCGAGTCGCAATGAAAAAACCCAGGCTCTTCCAGAAACCCGGTCGAGCCGGTAGGTAGGTAATCGCCTCGTCGGAACCCATCAAATCCAGAGCGTTAGGCACGGAGAAGAAACTTCCGTATGCGCATGCGAACCGTGGCCTCCACGAAGGCATGAAGGGCTGTAACTGCCCGACTTCCGTTCTCTTATCGGTTCTCTGGGTGGGGCCGGGAAGCGTGGGAGCAGAATCGCCCACTCGCTGAGGTCGCGACGTGCTTCCCGGTCCCATTGGTGGCGATCAGGTCTTTGAAGCCGACACCTCAATTTTCACCCTTTCTTCGATCGCCTTCTGGATCAAGTCTCTGACCTCCTCCAGCTCCTGTGGTTCGAGGCGCGCGCCATGCAGCCTCACGGCAACGATGAGCTGCCCTTCTGCCCCAGGCACCGGAGCAGGCAGCACTCGGCCGTCTACCTCGTGCATCAAGAAGTCCGTGAGGATGGACCAGATCACATCATTGCGCTTCCGTCCCATCTTCAGAGCGTAGGCGTCGAGCGCGTCGGCCAACTCCACTCTCAGTTTGAGGTTCCTGATGGTCCTCATTCCGCTCTTCCTGCTCTCGACCATGACCTAGCCGTAATCGTCGACCAGCCCCAACGCCCGCGCCCGC
>Ga0315284_10006518_pt1 | contig 16602 bp, 15 predicted proteins | sample YL17G09_16_MG_FD_203696 | JGI IMG/M metagenome (GOLD analysis project Ga0315284, IMG submission 203696) | Sediment microbial communities from Yellowstone Lake, YNP, Wyoming, USA - YL17G09_16 | ecosystem: Environmental > Aquatic > Freshwater > Lake > Sediment | place: USA: Wyoming | collected...
CTTTCTCTTTTGCCTTATTTGATGCTACGGCAACCGCGTAGTCTCCTTCGACCCTTCGAGATTGCTCGCGCGGTGCACGATTTCAGCCCAGATGTAGTCCATCTCCAGCAGACTTCAGACCCACGCATATGTACAGCTCTGCTGTTCTTGAGAAAATATCCGCTAGTGTTGACTATACACGACGTAATATGGCAAAAAGGTGCGCCCCGCCAAGCTCGAGAGTTTTTGGTTGATCTACTACCCAAACTGGCAGATGAGATCGTTGTGCATGGAGAAACTTTACGTACACTATTTATAAATAACTTTTCTTTCGCCCACCCTGAAAACGTGAGTGTAATCCCACATGGCATCTTCTCTCTTTATAAAAAATGGGGGGAAGAGAATCCCGCCGAGAAGCCGGGTACTGTTTTATTCTTTGGTCGCATGTATCCATATAAGGGGCTGGCAACAATGATCGACGTTGCGCAGTTACTCGAATCCTCTCTGCCATCAGCTAGAATAGTGATAGCAGGCACAGGACCTGAATTGACTCGATTACGCCCTCAACTAGACGATCTCATCAACATAATCGTGTACGATCAATTTATAGAAAATGAGTTAGTTGCCCGTCTCTTCCAAGAAGCAACTGTAGTAGCGTTACCTTACGAGGAAGCTTCGCAAAGTGGGGTGGTTGCTATTGCATACGCTTTCAATAAGCCGGTTGTTGTAACCAACGTGGGCGCTCTGTCTGAGGTAGTTGAAAATGGCCGTACTGGATTCGTTGTCCCCGCGCTGGATGCCCGTAGGTTTGCAGATTCTCTGTGCAGGATTTTGCAAGACGGCGACCTGCGCACGCAAATGAAACAGCACATTCGCCGCAAATATGAAACTGAATTATCGTGGGAAACGATCGCTATACAAACCGAGAAAGTCTACCAACATGCGATTCAACGGAGAAGTTTGCCAAGATGAAGCTGCCTGAAGCCGTCGTGTTGGTTGGCGGCGGGCAGGCGCAATTGGGGGCAAACTTCTCGGTGCGGGAGAAGGAGGATTTCTTCTCTTATTTATTGAACCGGAGGAACAGCCGAAAGTGCGTTTGACGCTGGCCGGCAACGGATTACGTGAGGTTAGTATTTTGATTGCAGAACGCGGTAGCAGGATTGTTTTTTATGAACAGTCTTAAGGTAGATATGGCAAACGTATTTTATGCGCTCCTTGGACGGGTAATCTGGTTGATGGACGAAGGTCCAAAACAGTTGAGAGCCGCTTTATCTCACGATCGCGACCATAAAAACCGAATTCTTGGCAAACAGCCATCGGTTGAAAAGGGAAAATCTCTGGTGAGAGGTGATGTAGAGCTCATCCGTTATCAAACTCTTCAATTCTCTTTTTGGCGTTCTATTGAACATAACATGATAAAAAGTTCAATCAGACAGTTACTGCCCCCGGTGTTAGACCTTGGCTGCGGAGACGGGGTCTTTTCGAACGACTGCTTGGAACGGGTGGATTATGGGATTGACCGGGATGGCTCTGCTCTGGCCCGGCTCAAGTTCTTGGGATTCCCCCAATATGTCGTGGTGGCAGACGCAAGTTCGGGTATTCCTTATCCCGCTCAATCGTTCGGTACAGTTTTCTCAAATTCAGTACTAGAGCACGTTCCTGCGCTACCAGACTTGCTTGACGAAGTAGCCAGAGTCTTGAGGCCAGGTGGGATATTCATGTTCACTGTCCCGGGCGGAAAATTCAAGGATTACTTGGCTCAGTTTACTGGGCCAAGAGATACTGTCTGGCTTAACGAGCAAATGGGCCACATCAACCTTTATTCGAGCCCCGAGTGGTGTGAGATATTGCTTCAACATGGCTTTCGAGTGGAGGAGATTGAGTATTATCTATCACCTGACGGAGTTCGAATATGGCGTGTTCTCTTATCGAGAACCGTCCGCTTACTGGAGCGTTACGCAGGAAATATGTTGTGGTCGTTTTGCGGAGAGTGGCTTTTATCAAACGTAGCCAAGTCTCTGCATTTGTCAACGGAAGGAGCTGGTATCATCGTTGTAGCAGTTCGTAGTTGAAGGCTAGATGAAATATGCGACATCATAAATTGATCGGGAATAATGCTTGACGTTCATCAGGGGGCCACTTCAAGCTCAACGAACTATTGAAGCATACAGGAGGGCGATCGAGAGATGAGAGTGGTGTTGGGCACTGTCTATCCCTACGACGAATCCCGCGTCCGCGGCGGAGTGGAGGCCGTGGCGCTTTATCTCACCCAAGCCCTGGGCAAGCGGGATGATATAGAGCTTCATGTTGTTTCATGTAACCGCCTAATTTCACGAAGCTTTACAGAACGACGCGGGCCGGTTACCTTTCATTGGTTGAAAACAGGATACAGACTGTATGGTCTCCGGGCAGCAACGGTGGACGCCTGGCGAGTAAAAAAGGTGTACCGGGAGATTCAGCCTGATATTATTCACACTCAGGGCTTTTCCGAGTACGCCCTAGCCGTATCCCCTGACCATCGCCATCTGCTTGCCATACATGGAGTAGAGCCACTTGTGCCTTGGATGATCAGCACCACCCATTTCAGGGGCATTGCAGGCATTTATCGTCGGTGGATTAGTTCCCGAATTATTAGACAGAGCATCCAAAAGGCTCAAGGTATCGTTTCCAATGCAGGAGAATATATTCCGAACTTGCTGGCACTGCGGCTAGGGGGTAAGAGTATCTACCCAATCTTTAACCCCATCGCCGATGAATTCTTCAATATGGAAGGTGCTAATGAGGTTGCGAACCCGATTGTTCTCTGGGTCGGTGATATATCGGAACGGAAAAATGTACTGGGGCTGGTCAAGGCGTTTGGAATAGTTTCTGAGCATATTCCTAAAGCCCATTTGCGCTTAATTGGCGATGTATCCGATCCCAAATACTTCAAACGCGTAAAGGACGAGATCGCTGTACGTGATCTATGGGATAACATTGAAGTTCTGGGTCAGGTTGAACAGACTGAATTGTTAGATGCTTATGCTATTGCCTCAGTGGTGGCGATGGCCTCTATTGAGGAGACAGCTCCCATGACTATTGCCCAAGCCATGGCCGCTGGCAAGCCAGTAGTTGCTACGCGGGTAGGTGGCATTCCCTGGATGATAGAAGATGGGGTGACAGGCTACCTGTTGGATGTAGGAGATACGAAGGGCGTGGCTGACCGGATGATAGAGTTGCTGAGGGATGAATCGAAGCGAGGTCGCATGGGCCAGGCAGGTAGGGAGATAGCGAGGCAACGATTTGCTGCCGATAAGGTAGCGGAGCAAACGGTCCAGGCCTACCGAGATCTGCTTGACAAGAAGGAGATGTAACATTGCCTACACAAGGTCCGTGGACAAATAAGAAGGTCCTAGTCACCGGCGGGGCCGGCTTTATTGGTTCGCATCTGGTAGAGCAATTGGTAGCCGCCGGCGCGGTGGTTATGGTCGTAGATAACCTTAGCACAGGCTGTCGCGAGAACCTGCTGAGCGTAGATGGCGCGGTGCAGGTGTATGAGCAGGACATCCGGCAAGTGGCGTGGGAAAAAATGCTCTCCGGACAGCAGTATGACTTCATCTTCCACTTGGCTGCCAATGCCTACGTTCCCCCTTCAGTGGAGCGCCCTGCATGGGACTTCGATATCAATCTGGCGGGCTCTTTTCGCCTGTTGGAGGTCCTGCGCTCAATAAAATGGCCGGGCGTGTTGCTCTATGTCTCGTCTGCAGCCGTGTATGGGGACCCGGTGCGCGTGCCGATTCATGAGGACGATCCCACAGTACCTGTCTCCCCTTACGGCGTGGCCAAGTTGGCGGCCGAGCGATACCTAGCCGTTTACAGCCGCCTTTATGGTCTTAGAGCTGCATCGCTTCGTTTCTTCTCGGTCTATGGCCCGAGACAGCGTAAGCAGGTAGTGTATGACCTCATTCAGAAGATTGGCCATAATCCGACAGAGCTCTTTATCCATGGCGATGGCACTCAGGTACGCGACTTTAATTACGTAGAAGACACAGCGCGGGCAGCGATGCTGGTGGCCGAACGCGACGCGTTGCGGGGAGAGGTCTACAACGTCGCCTCCGGCCGGGAGTGCTCGATCGGTGAGTTGGCTAACATGCTGTGCCGCATATTAAATGTGCAGCCCCGATTTATCTACAGCGGCTCCGTGCGCCCCGGCGACCCCGAAAAATGGTCGGTAGATACCGGCCGGCTTGTCGCATTGGGCTACCAGCCCGAGGTATCACTCGAGGAAGGGTTGAGACGGACGGTGGAGTGGTTCAGGAGAGAACACTATGCTTTGTTGGGAGCCTGATGCGATTGGATCCATCTATCGGGAATTCAATCTCTAGTGACCAGTCGGTGTACATTGTTAGTGCAAGTCCCACAAGTTGAAGATTCTCAAGGAGCCTAAAAGACATGGCTTATCGCTCAGGGTTCTATTCTACGATGCTGGAAATCTATCGCTTTAACCTTGGACTTGGTTTCGTCCGCGCGATCAAAGGATTGGGCGGATTCGCCAGGTATTTCGAATACCCACTGGCCCTGCAAGCTCTGCCCACGTTGAGCGACAAGATGGTTCTCGATGTAGGCAGCAGTGCTCCGCTATTGCCCCTTTTCATGGCGTCAAAAGGAGCAGACGTGACGATGGTTGATATCGAGGCTAAAGCAATGAGGAAGGTCCAGCAGCTTGCTGATCGCATGAGCAGGCGGATCAAGCAACCCCGTACGGTGGTCTGTGACGCTAGGCACCTGAAATACCCAGACCAGACTTTCGACATCATTACCTGTATTTCGATGATTGAGCATCCACCTGACAATGGTGACTCCAACGTAATGGCGGAGATTGGCCGAGTACTGAAAGAGGGTGGGACCGCTTTCGTTGATTTCCCTTATGGCCAGACGTTCAGTGTAAACAGACTCGGCACACTCCGGCCCTGGCAAGAGGCAGATGGCTTTGACAAGATCGAGCGACGGTACGACCTGCCATCGATCGCGAATCGTCTAGTCAATCCTTCAGGGCTCCAGGTTGTGCAGCAGGAGTACGCACTAGGTGGTCGTCTGAACCACCTCACTGCTGGCCTGAACGCACTGGGCACTAGGGCCGGGAAACTCGCACGGCTATGGAGTTGGTTCTACGTGCTCCTAGCCTATACGCTTGCGCGATTTGACAATCCCACCGCTGGAAATGCGGAGTTTGCATACTTGGTCTTGCGGAAGCCAAAGCAAAACCAACGCAGTTGAAAGTCACGATTCTGGGCAGACTCTGAAGGAAGCGGATGATCCGGAGCATCCGGAGCGTGGCGGGCAACATCTCAGCGTACTCCCCGTCTTGAACCAATCTGTGTTCTACGACATCAGACGGCTACGTCAGTTGCTGGATTACACCAGCTGCAATCTACTGTGGAGGGAGAGTGATGAACGTCAACTATCGTATATCACGGTGCATCCGGGTGAGTCAGAAAAATGGTCGGAAGATATTCATCGCATGATTGACGTGGGGGTCATCCTAAATATCCTTTAAGGCCATTTATTAGGAAAATGAAAATACTTTTAATCGGACCTAAATTAAAAGCGGGTGGTTTTGCAAGATTTGTAAATGACTTTTGTTCCGCAAATCTTCCAATAAAACTTATTTTATATGATACAGCAAGACCATTAAAAATAACAAATAAACCGTATAAGATAAACTCCTATTCCAGCATATTAAATGCGGGTTTATATCGTTTATTCCAATCTATTCTTATCACTTCACGTAAGGCATTATTTTATCCAATTAAATTGTATAAAATCAAACCAGATATTATTTATGTACTCGGGGCTGGATACATTACATTTTGGGATGCCTGTCTGTATGTTTTGTTGTCCTGGATTAGTCGTTCTAAGATAATTTTTCATTGGCTTGGCCCACTAGAGCCTTTTTATTATTCCAGCCCACCAATAGTGAGATCTATCATACATTTCGTCCTAAAAAGGATTAATGCCTCAATTGTCTTGACTCGTAATGATGAGCGACTATTGGCTTGCTTAGATCCAAAAAAACCATTGCTATTTATACCCAGCAGTGTAGATACCGAAAATTTTCTTAACATGCGAACAAAAGAGCACCCCGCGGAAAAGGAAACTCTGTTTACCATACTGTTTCAAGGAGGTGTTGATCCTTATAGAAAGGGAATTTCTACGTTGTTCGAAGCAATTCCATTAGTATTGGAAAATAATGACATTCCTATACACTTTATCATTACAGGCAATAAAGCGTCGGAAGATTTAATAAAGAGATCTGGATTTCAATATAACAATAAAGTTACTTGCCGGGGTTGGGTCGATGAAGTGGAAAAGATTAATATATACAAATCAAGCCACCTGATGGTTCTTCCCTCTTTTGATGAAGGTATGCCTTACTCGTTAGTTGAAGCTATGGCCGCCGGTTTACCAATTGTATCAACGAACGTTGGCGGCATACCGGATCTCATTAAAAATGGCGAAAACGGTTTTTTGGTACCCCCTGGATGTCCAGAAAAATTGGCAGAATATATTACATTAATAATCAAAGATAAAATGCTATATAGATATATTTCCGAAAATAATAAGAATAAAGCGGCTAATGATTATTCAATCCATGCAATGTTTCAAAAGATTATGCATTTATGCGATGAGTTGCGCCCCAAAAACTAGACAGGGGGTTTAGATGCATTTTAGCCTGCCATATCTTCACAAGGAGGTATGGTATTATGCTCGGTATGAGGAAACAGTACGAGGCGGCCTTCAAAGTGGCTCTGATACCTGGGCCCGTCGAAGATAATGTTGTAGGACAAAAATAATGTGCGGAATTGCTGGATATGTTAGCCAAAATGGCAGGCCGATTGATGAAGCGGTTTTTCTGCGAATGACCGATATACTTGCGCATCGAGGGCCGGATGATAGCGGTATAAAATATTTTTCCGATAGTCCTTTCTTAGCGTTGTCGGCGATTATTCCATAGCGAGAGGGTGACGTTTTGTTCAGGAATGCTTCGATGCTTGAGCCGACGACGGCGGTCTATCATCTATCGTCGGCAAAATATCCCGCCTTTCCCCCTTTTCACCCTGGGGCATCTTATCCAGAGTATGCCTGGCAGGTCTTGGGAGAGACAAACCTCATATATGAAGGCGTGCGCAACTTGTTTCGTTTGTTAGGGTTGGATGTGGCGAATTATGGTACTCCTACTTGGAACCCGCTGGGTGAAATCATCAAGCCGGGCGATAAAGTAGTACTCAAGCCTAACTACTTGGGGCAATCTCACAAGCACCGGCCAAACGAGTGGGAACAGGTCATTACTCACGGCTCTGTCGTACGGGCTGTCGTGGATTATGTGCTGATCGCGCTCGAAGGGCGCGGAGAAGTTTGGATTGCCGATGGCCCCCAACTTGATGCGGACTGGGACAAAATCATCTCGCGCACCGGTGTGCGCGGCGTGTGCGAGTTTTATGCGGAAGTCAGTAAGGTGCCAGTCCGGTTGCTGGATTTGCGCGATACTTTTATTGATTGTCGCGGTGATGTAGCCTTCGGTTGGATCCCCCTGCCAGGAGATCCGGCTGGCAAGACAGAGGTAAATCTTGCTCAAAACAGCCGCTTTGTCGACCATCCCGGTGCAGGCCGCTATTTCGGCTCCGATTACGATCAGGCTGAGACTAACTATCACCATTCCGAGGGGCGGCATGAGTATCGCATCTCGCGGACGGTCGCCACGGCGGATGTGATCATCAACGTGCCGAAGATGAAGACTCACAAAAAGGTAGGGGCAACCCTGTGTCTCAAAAACCTGGTGGGTATCAATACGGGGCGCAACTGGCTGCCGCACCACATAGACGGCGACCCTTCCAACGGTGGAGATCAATTTCCGGCGGCGACCCTCAAGAACCAGTCCGAAAGATGGGGAATCCGGCGTTTCCAACAATTGACTCTGCTTTACCCGAGGCTTTTTGCACCGTTATTCAGGGTTGCTAAAAAGATCGCCATGCCCATCTGGGGAAAAACCGAAGAAGTGATTAGAAACGGAAACTGGTATGGGAATGATACTTGCTGGCGGATGGTGCATGACATCAATCGGGTTTTGCTGTATACCGATGGGCATACCTTCCCGCTTGCCCGCCCAAGGCGTTATTTTGCTGTGGTGGATGGAGTTATCGCCGGCGATGGGAATGGCCCAGCAACTCCGGATCGTTACGAGGCCGGCCTCCTAGTTGCCGGTTTTAACCCTGTAGCAGTTGATTGCGTTGTTACCAGGCTAATGAGTTTCGATCCGATGAAGCTGGCTATGCTACGCGAGGCTTTTGAACCTTCCGATTTGCCTCTGGCACCGTTCGCATACTCGGATATTACGATTCACAGTAACAAGGAGGAGTGGAAGGGCCGGCTGGTGGACCTTAAGCAGAACGTTTGTTATCATTTTCGCCCTCATTTTGGCTGGCGTGGCCACATCGAGTATGATATATTGCCTGAAACGCCAAGAAAATAGAGGAAGCTGTGCCCTTTTCATTAAGACTTTGGACAACGTCGACTCGCACGGCTTGCGCCAAGCGCCTGAGAGCCCTTTAAAAACAAACCTTCAGATCGGTTTCATGCCCCGGCGGGCTGTCTAGAGGTCATGCCCAATGTGCTTCAGACGGTTTGGCAATTAGGGAGTTGCAATGGCTTATGGCAATCGCGTCACTCGTTGGCTCTATAATCATAGTCCTATACATGTACAGGATTTCATGACTACCGTTTACTCACGCGGTCGAAGCAAGGTGAAGTATGGGCCGAAGTTCCATGAATATTTGACCGATCTGGAACGAACGCAGTGGTACAATAACGATGAGTTGCAGGTGCTTCAAGACGAGAAGATTCGCCGGCTGATATGGTACGCTTATCGGTATGTGCCATACTATCAATTGCTTTTTAACGAGATGGGCATAGCTCCGCAGCACATAAGGTCAACAGCAGATATCAAATGTTTGCCTTACTTGGAGAAGAGCACGGTTCAGGCCCGACTGGGCGATTTCCGATCCCTACAATATCGTGATTCGCGCAGTATAGAGCATTTTCAGAGTAGCGGAACGACAGGCAAGGCCCTGGATGTCTTTGTCACCCATGACTGTCTCCAGATGGAGAAAGCATTTTCCTGGTTGCATCGAAGTTGGGGCGGCGTCAAGCAAGGCGATAGGCTGGCGACTTTTGTGGGATTCCCGGTTAAGCCTGTAGGACGAAAACACCCTCCTTTCTGGGTATATGATCGGATCGAAAACAGAATGATGTTTTCTCTGCAACACATGAGCAAGGCCAATCTTTCCGCTTATGCGGATCAGTTGAGCCGCTTCCGACCCGTGTTCATCTCAGGTTACCCGACAGCCGTCTATCTGATGGCTTTGTATCTTTGCGATGCGGGCATTACTTCTGTTCGACCTAAGGCTGTGTTCACAGCCTCTGAGACGCTGTTAGCGCATCATCGTCCCGTGATCGAGCAAGCATTTAGTTGCCGCGTTTATGATTGGTATGGTGCCGTTGAGTTGATTGCAAATATCGTGCAGTGTGAGTCTGGCAGTTACCACATCAAACCCGAATATGGTGTTGTGGAAATCCTTAATCCGGATGGAACTCCCGCAATACCCGGACAAGTCGGGGAGCTGGTATGTACAGGCCTAAACAACATGGCCATGCCCTTTATCCGATATCGGATTGGTGATACTGCTGTGCCTAAAGATGGGGTTTGCCCGTGCGGACGAGGAGGCATACTAGTGGAGCGCATTACCGGCAGAATCGAAGATGTAATAGTGACAGCTGACGGTCGCTATATGAGCCGCCTGGACTTCGTCTTCAAGGGACTTCCGAGCGTTGAAGAGGCGCAAATGATCCAGGAGACTCCTGACAATCTGCGTTTACGGATTGTCCGACGTCCTGCCTATACCGAACAAGATACGGCTAAAATCTTGTCTAACCTACAAGAGCGGTTAGGGACATATCTTAAGGTCGATCTGGAATTCGTGGAGCGAATTCCCCGAACATCCAATGGGAAGTTCAGGTATGTTATCTCAAAAGTCCCGTTGGATTTGGCCGGAGCTAAACAGACTGGCGAAGTACTTGGTCTGGTCGCTGAGGAAGACAAAGCGCTTTGAAACAAGCCATCCAATCCTACACCATCGCAAACGTGCTTATCCGCCGTTAGTCTGGGCACTGAGGGCAAGAAAGTTCTAAGAGATTCCTTTGTTTCGCTCTTTCTCGTTGACCGCTAAATATGGTTATGGATTTTTTTAATAGGCCACTTTAAATATGCAGCAAATCACACAAAAATTAAAAACTGGCCAGATGCAGATTATGGAGTCGCCTATCCCAAATCCGCAACCGGGGATGGTACTGGTCCGGAATATTTACTCCGTGATTTCAGCTGGGACGGAGAGTGGCAAGGTCAAGGCGGCTAGGAAGGGTTATCTTGGTAAGGCGTTGGAGAAGCCGCAACAGGTAAAGCAGGTGATCGATACGCTCAGAACACAGGGCCCCCTTCAGACATACCGGGCGGTGATGAAGAAGCTCGATGCCTGGTCTCCTCTGGGGTACTCATGCGTTGGGGAAATTGTGGATATCGCTTCAGATATAAGCGATCTTGCGATAGGAGATTATGTGGCCTGCGGTGGCTCAGCGGCGTCCCATGCGGAAGTGGTGGCCGTGCCGAAAAACCTGTGCGTGAAGTTGCCTTTTCAGGGGCAGATGTGGAGTAGGAGTCAGGAGTCAGGGGTCAGGAGTGAGGAGCCGGGGAAAAGAGGACAAGATGTGGCAGGATTCGAGGAATATCTTAAACAGGCGGTATACAACACATTAGGGGCGATTGCTCTCCAGGGAATCCGCCAGGCGGATCTCCGGATAGGAGAAACCTGTGCAGTGATTGGCCTGGGGCTCTTGGGCCAACTGACAACTATTATGCTGGAGGCTTCAGGCGTCATTCCAATCGGCGTCGATATCGATCCGGCGATGCTGGACTTTGCCGGGGCACATGGTCTTGCGCATGCTTATCTGCGGGAAGATCCCGGGATTGAGGCCAAGATCCGGGAATGCACCGGTGGACTGGGATGCGACGCCGTTATAATAACCGCCGGATCTGATTCTGTTGATCCGATTAACTTTGCCGGCGCGATCGCCCGCAAACGGGGTACGATTGTCGTGGTCGGGGCCGTGCCGACGGGCTTTGACCGCGATCCCCATTTCTACAAGAAGGAACTGACGGTCCGGATGTCCTGCTCTTACGGACCGGGCCGCTATGACCCCGAATATGAGGAGAAGGGGCGGGATTATCCCGCTGGCTATGTGCGCTGGACGGAAAACAGGAACATGCAGGCCTTCCAGGAGCTCATCTACCGGAAGAAGATCAACATCAGTCATTTGACCACCTATGTATTCAAACTGGAAGAGGCGCCGGCTGCTTACGATTTGATCCTGGAGAAAACCGAACCCTATGTGGGGATATTGATCGAGTACGAGCGGGGAAAAGAGCTGAGGAAAGAACGGGTCGTCACCGGGACGGCCCGAACATCCGGCCGGGCTGTTTCGTCTGTTGCGGTCGGGTTCATCGGCGCCGGGTCCTATGCCCAGAGCCATTTGCTGCCAAACCTGCCGGGCGATGGTGCGATCAGTCGGAAGGGCGTGATGACCGCCTCGCCTGCCAGCGCTCGTTCCGTGGCCGAGCGCTTCGGCTTTGCTTTCTGCACCGCGCGTGAAGAAGATATCATCAACAACCCCGAGATTAATACCGTTTTTATCGCCACCCGCCATGATTCCCACGCCCAATATGTGATCAAGGCCCTGAAGGCCGGAAAAAACGTGTTCGTGGAAAAGCCGCTATGCATCCGGGAGGATGAGCTCGAAGAAATCCGGCGGGCCTGGAAAGAGGCTTGCACGGGTGACGAACCGCAACCCCTCCTGATGGTGGGGTTCAACCGGCGTTTCTCGCCATTGACGGGGATTATCCGGGAAAAACTCGCCATGCCGCCCCTATCCATGATCTATCGCGTCAATGCCGGGTTCATTCCGGTAGATTCATGGGTCCAGGATCGGGAAATCGGCGGCGGGCGGATCGTGGGCGAAGTCTGTCATTTCGTGGATTACCTGACTTTCATCAACGGTTCCCCGCCGGTCTCTGTTTATGCCGCTGCGATGCCTGATGCGCATAGGACATCAGAAACGCTTGCCATTACCCTCAAGTATGAAAACGGGTCTGTCGGAAGTATTCTGTATTATGCCAACGGGTCAAAGGGATTAGCCAAAGAATACATCGAGGTTTATGGGCACGGCGTTACGGCGGTGATGCATGACTTCAAAAAAATGGTTGTATACGGCCGTGGGCGGCCTTTCAAGAAGACCTTGTGGGCACAGGACAAAGGACAAAAGACGGAAGTGAAGGCGTTTCTGGATGCCGTGCGACAAGGAGGTGCGGCGCCAATCCCCATCGCGGAAATCTTCAGCGCCACCGACGTGACATTTAAGGTTTTGGAATCGCTAAGAACCGGCCAGGTCATCACTCTGTAATCCTTTTTTCTTATAACCTCATCTGGATCACTTGACCAATCAGCTGCAAAAACTTATTTCAGGAAGTATCTCCAGCCCAGATCAGTTGTTTACTTCCCAAACACACCAAAAAGTAAGAGTGATCAGCGACGAGCTATTTTCCTGGATGTCCGCATGGGCATTCAAAGGATGGGACCCCTTCGACGCCCTTAACAGCCCTCTGTTAAAAGGAGTTTCGAGCATTAACCGCTGGGCTGGGCAGGCAGCCTTGCAACTTGTGAAACGAAGCCCGATCAACTTGCGGCTTGCATTGCTCATTCCGAAGACCATCAATGCAAAAGGGCTCGGACTGATCCTGATGGCACTTATCATCCGCTATCGTCTGAATCGTCAGGATGAGGATATGCAACGTGCATTTCAATTGGCCCGTTGGCTCAAGGAACATCAATCTAAAGGATACGGCGGCGCCTGCTGGGGATATCCCTTCGACTGGCCCAATCGGGCATTTTATGCCCCCGCCGGCACGCCGACGATTGTCAACACGGCCTTCATCGGCGGCAGCCTGCTGGATCTCTTTGAAGAAACGGCGCAGGAAGAATGGTTGCATATGGCGGACTCCGCCTGCGAGTTCATCTGCCGGGACCTGAAGCGTTCGGCGGGAAAGCAGGGCTTTTGCTTTTCTTACACACCCATCGATCGGTCCCGGGTCCATAACGCCAATCTCCTGGGCGCGGCTCTCTTGGCCCGGGTAGGCAAAATGACCGGACGCGGCGATTTACTGGAATTATCCAGGCAGAGTGCTGCTTTCAGCATTTATTCCCAGAATGAAGACGGTAGTTGGCCTTATGGAGAGGCGGGCAACCAGAAATGGATCGACAGTTTTCACACGGGCTACAATCTCTTGGCCCTCAAGGATATTCATGACCATTTGGGATGCAAAGAGGCCGGTGATGCCTGCGCAAAAGGGTATTCCTTCTATTCGGGACACTTTTTCCTCCCCGACGGCACGGTGAAGTATTATCACGACAAGGCCGAACCCTTAGACGCCCACGCCTTTGCCCATGCGGCGATTTGCCTGTGCGACTTGGCGGCGCGTTTTAATACGCCGCCTGATCTGGCAGAGAAAGCCTTATCCAGGATGATCGATCTGTTTTGGAGCGGGAAGGGCTACTTCTACTGGCAGAAGCAACATGGCTTTCTTTACCGCTTGCCCTGCATGCGCTGGGTGCAGGCGTGGGGGTTCCTGGCACTTATGAAGTATCTCGAAAGCCGATCGAAGCCGGCGCATTGAAGGTGGATAATGAGAATTATCAATATAGTAGGCGCAAGACCTAACTTTATGAAGATCGCGCCCTTGATGGCCGAAATGCGCCGCTTCACTGATATAGAGCCCCTGTTGATCCACACCGGCCAGCACTATGACTCGAACATGTCCCGGCGCTTCTTCGAAGAGCTGGACATCCCGACGCCCGACTATAACTTAGAGGTCGGCTCTGGCTCCCATACCTGGCAGACGGCCCAGATCATGCTGGCGCTGGAACCACTGTTGGATAAAGTCCGTCCGGACATGGTTGTAGTCGTAGGCGATGTCAATTCGACGATGGCCGCGGCGCTCGTGGCTGCCAAGTTGCACATCCCGTTGGCGCACGTCGAGGCCGGCCTCCGGAGCTTCGACCGGACCATGCCGGAGGAGATTAATCGCATGGTCACAGATTCGTTGGCGGACTTTCTGTTCACTACGGAGCGAAGCGGCAACGAGAATCTCAAGCGCGAAGGCGTCCCCGAAAACAAAATTCATTTTGTCGGAAATGTCATGATTGATACTCTTCTGCGATGCCGGCAACACATCGACGATCAAAACATAGCCGCGCGCTTCGGAGTCGCGCCGCGCAGTTATGCCCTGCTTACTCTTCATCGCCCTTCCAATGTGGATGTCCCGGAGACGCTGAGCGGGATACTGGACGCCATGGCGGTCATGCAAAAAAAGCTTCCTGTATTGTTTCCTTTGCATCCGCGGACGCGCCAACGGATCGCTGAGGCCGGGCTGTTCGAAAAGGCCCGAACGCTCGCCGATCTGAGATTTCTGGAGCCATTGGGTTATATGGACTTCCTGGGGCTCATGGCTCAAGCCAGGATGGTATTGACGGATTCCGGCGGCATCCAAGAGGAGACGACGATTCTTGGGATTCCCTGTCTGACACTGCGCGAGAATACCGAACGGCCGGTAACGATTACGGAGGGTACGAATGAGCTGGTTGGCTCGCAGGCGGAGCGAATTATCGCAGGCGTCCTACGGATATTAGATGGGAAAAAGGGAAATTCTCAACATCCGGAATTGTGGGACGGGCACGCAGCGGAGAGAATTGTCAAGATCTTACGCGGGCATTGAGGGTTATACTTGAGAATCTGGATTGATCTGGCTAATTCTCCCCAAGTGCTATTCTTCCGGCCTATAATCGCCGAGTTAGAGCACCGCGGGCATTCCGCCACTATATCCACTCGACGTTTTGCTCAAACCATACAACTCGCGGAACGATATAAGATGCGCCATACTCCAATCGGCAGCCATGGGGGAAAGAAGCTATCCAAGATCGGGGTACGAATCATTGACCGAGCCTGGCGGCTGATGCGCTTTGCTCATAAGAAGGACTTTGATTTAGCAGTCAGCCATAATTCTTATAGTCAAGCGTTGGCCGCTGCCATGCTACGCATCCCTTTTATCACGCTAATGGATTATGAACACCAGCCGGCGAATCATCTTTGCTTTCGCTTGGCCAAAAAAGTAATTGTCCCGCATTTCTTTCCTGTCTCCGAATTGCGTAAATATGGGGCTTCATCTTGCAAGACCGAGTATTATCACGGGACCAAAGAACAAGTCTATTTAGCCGATTTCAAGCCCCAGATCGATTATGCAGAATTGTCGGACATTCCAACCGACAAAGTCATTGTTGTCATGCGGCCGCCGGGAAATTGGGGGCTTTATCATCACTTCGACAATCCGCTATTCGATCGAGTTTTGGAATACATCGCAGGAATGTCAAAAGCGCATGTAGTCTTTTTGCCTCGAATTCCTTCTCAAGCGGATGCGATTCGAGCCAAAGGTCTTTCCAACATTTGGATTCCGGCTGTTGCCTTGGACGGCCCGAATCTCCTCTATCACGCTGATCTTGTCATAAGTGGAGGCGGAACGATCAATAGAGAAGCCGCGGTATTAGGAATACCCGCGTATTCGCTTTTCAAAGGAAAACTCGCCGCGGTCGACCGGTATCTTATTGAGCAAGGAAGAATGTTCCATATTGAAGACGATAGTATAATCGATGAAATCAAGGTCGAAAAGAAGCATAAGAATATTGTCCTCGGTAAGAGCGAATTGGTTGATGAGATTTGTCATTCGATTTTGCACTGAAGTGCAATTGTCCTGTTAATGCACATCTCCAAACATAAAATCTTCCTGGCCGGTGCCGACGCCGTAATAATCAGCGCCGGATTCGGACTGGCTTTCTGGTTCGTTTTCAGATCGGGTATATATGGCCAGGTGCGTGCATATCCCAATTATTTCCTCCCTTCCCTCCTGCTTCTCGTGGTCATTTTCGTTCCGGCGTTTCAATTGGAAGGCCTTTATAAATACCAAGCCGTCACCAGTCCCATCCATCAGTTACAGAAGCTCTTTCATTGTTATCTTCGGGTTCTCGGAACGTTCATCGTCCTCGTTTTCTTCATGAAGACGAGGCATATCGCCGACAGCCGCTTGACGATCGGCCTCGGCTTCATAATCAGTTTTCTCGCGCTATCTTTTTTTAGGATGGCTCTGGTGCCTCGTATTTTCCGGTTCATGGTCGCCCAAAGAATTATCCTGAAGCGCGTAGCCATCATAGGCGCCGGGGCGAACGGCCGGGCTGTGTTGAAACATTGGTCCGGCAACTCTCTCAGCTATTTCGAGATCATCGGGTTCCTCGACGACGATTCGGCTTTCAAGGGGAAGACGATTGAAGGGACGGAAGTCCTTGGGACGAGCGTGGATATCGGCGAAGTCGCCGCCCGCCATCATCTCGCGGCGGCCGTCATCGCCATCAGCAGTATCGGGAAGAAAGAATTGCT
>Ga0315284_10006519_pt1 | contig 16602 bp, 11 predicted proteins | sample YL17G09_16_MG_FD_203696 | JGI IMG/M metagenome (GOLD analysis project Ga0315284, IMG submission 203696) | Sediment microbial communities from Yellowstone Lake, YNP, Wyoming, USA - YL17G09_16 | ecosystem: Environmental > Aquatic > Freshwater > Lake > Sediment | place: USA: Wyoming | collected...
GAGTTCTACGACCCGGTCGAGCCGTACCGCCGGCGCGTCGCCGAGCTCGGCCTCGGCGAGCGGGTGCGCCTGCTCGACCGCTACCTGCCCGACGAGGAGGCGCGCCAGCTCCTGGCCGCGGCGGATGTCTGCGTGCTGCCGTATCGCATGGCCACGCAGAGCGGCGTCCTGCAGGTGGCGTACGGGGCCGGCTGCCCGGTGATCGCCACGCGCGTCGGCGGGCTGCCCGAATTCGTGGCCGAGGGCGTGAGCGGCTTCACCGTGCCGCCCGACGACCCCGCGGCCCTGGCCGCCGCCGCCCTGCGCTTCTTCGCCGCCGGCGGCCGCGAGGCCTTCTCAGAAGGCGTGCGCCGGCACGCCCAGAGCTTCTCGTGGGACGCCTTGGCGGAGGCGTTGCTCGATCTCGTCGGTGAGCTGCGCGCCGCGCGCGCCGGAGGGTAGGCCGTGACCCGCGAACCGGACCCGCACCTGGAAAGGAGCGCCGCGGCCGACCGGCAGCGCGCGCGCCCCGAGCGCGCCATGGCGGCGCTGTTCGCCCTCGGCGTGCTGTGCGTCTACCTGGCCAGCGCCGGCGGGCGCATCGTGGCCTCCGACGAGCACACCGTCTTCCGCCTGACCCAGAGCCTGGTCGAGCGGCAGAGCTTCGCGGTGGGCGACGGCAACGCCGAGCGCGGCCCCGACGGCCGCCTCTACGCCAAGGCCGGCCTCGGCCAGGCGCTGGTGAGCGTGCCCTTCTACCTCGCGGGGCGCTTCACGGCGCCGCTGGTGCCGGCGCGGCTGCGCGACTTCTACCTGCGGGCCGCGACCTCGCTGGCCATGCCGTTCGCCGGCGCGGTGCTGGCGCTCGCCCTGGTGCTGCTCTTCCTCGAGCTGGGCCTCGGGCCGCGCCCGGCGCTGAGCCTGGCGCTGGTGGCCGCCCTCGGCACGCCGCTGTGGGTCTACGCCAAGCTCTACCTGGGCGAGATCCTGCTCGCCGCCTGCCTGGCGCTGGAGCTGCTCGGCGTCGTGCGCTGGCGGCGCGACGGCCGGCCGGCGAGCGCGGGGCTCGCCGCCGCGGGCTTCGGCCTCGCGGTGCTCACCAAGTACGCGGTGCTGCCGGTGGCGGTGGCGCTCTGGCTGCCGGCGCTGCCCGCCTGGCGCCGCTGGCGTAGCGCGCTGACCTTCGTCCTGGCGGCCGGCGCCGGCGTGGCGCTGGCGCTCTACTACAACCAGGCGCGGACGGGCTCGCCGTGGGGCTCGGGCTACGGGCGGCAGGCCTCGGCGACGGCGTTCACCACGCCGCTGCTCGTCGGCCTCTACGGCTTGCTGCTCTCCAGCGGCAAGGGCCTGGCGTGGTTCGCGCCGATCTCGCTCTTGGCGCCGGCCGGGTTCGTCGCCTGGTGGAAGAGCGACCGCTGGATGGCCGCCGGCGCGGCCGCGGGCGTGACGGCGACCGTGCTGCTCTACGCCGGCTTCGAGCACTGGGCGGGCGACGGCTCGTGGGGGCCGCGCTACCTGGTGCCGCTGATCCCGATCCTGGTCGCGGCGGTGGCCGTACGGCTGGCGCGGCGCGAGGTGCCGCGGCGGCGGCTGTGGTGGGCGGCGGTGGCGGCGCTGGGCATCGCCGGCGCGGCCGTGCAGGCGGGCGGGGTCGCCGTCTACTATGGCGCGCAGATGCGCGAGGCGGGCGATTACCCCTACGCGCGGCCGCTCGACCACCCGCGCTTCATGAGCGAGAGCCACTGGAACCCGTACTATTCGCCGATCCAGGAGCACTGGCGCATGCTGGCGCGCAACCTCGCCGAGCACCGGCGCGGGGCGGCGCCGCGCGTCGGGCTGGCCGGAGCGGCGGCGGGGGACAGCCTCGCGGGCGCTGCGACACCCCCGGCGCCCGCGCGGCTCGGCCTCGACGAGCGCCAGGCGCGGGCGCTGACCCACGGCTTCGACGTCTGGGCGGCCTACGCCGTCTACGCGGGGCTGCCGGCGGCTCTCGTGCTGGCGGTCTGGCTCTGGCTGTGGGTCGCCGCCGTCGGCTGCTTCGCCTACGCCTGGCGGGACGGGGCGTCGCTGGCGCGCGCCGCCGCCACCGCCGCGCGGGGGCCGCTCGGCCCGCCGCTCGGGCCGGGTCCCGGTGAACCGCCGCCGCTCTACGAGCCGCCCGACGATGTGAGCCGCTCGCGCTGGTCCATGACGAGGCGCCCGTGAAGCAGGTCGCGGTCGTCGTCCTCAACTGGAACGGCAAGCGCGACACGGCGCGCTGCCTCGAGTCGCTGGCGCGGCTGACCGCCCCGCCGCTCGCCGAGCTGCGCGTGCTGGTGGTGGACAACGGCTCCACCGACGGCTCGCTGGCGGAGCTTGGCGCGCGCTTCCCGTGGGCGCGCTTCCTGGCGACCGGCGAGAACCTGCGCTTCGCGGGGGGCAACAACCGCGGCATCCGCGCCGCCCTCGCCGACGGGGCGGACTTCGTCGTGGTGCTCAACAACGACACCGAGGCCGATCCCGACCTGGTGTGCCGGCTGGCGGCGGAGGCCGAGGAGTCGCCGCGCGCCGGGCTGTGCGGGCCGCTCATCCTCGACGCGGCGGGCCGGGTCTGGTTCGCGGGCGGCAGCGTCCTGACGGGGCTGGGCTGGACCTGGCATCGGGGACTGGGCGGGCCGGACCCCGGGCGGGGGGGGGAGGCGCGCGACGTGGGGTATCTTACGGGGTGCTGCCTCGGCGTGCGCCGCGAGGTCTTCGAGCGGATCGGCCTGCTCGACGAGGGCTACTACCTCTACGCCGAGGACGTGGACTTCTGCCTGCGGGCGCGCGCGGCGGGCTACGCCTGCCGCTACGTGCCGCAGGCCCGGCTCACGCATTTCGTGTCGTCGTCATCGGGAGGGGCGGTGAACCCGTTCAAGGCCTACCAGCGCACGCGCGCCGGGCTGCGGCTGTTCGCGCGCCAGGCGCGCGGCTGGCGGCGGCTCACCTGGCCGGCCGGCTTCGCGGCGCTGACCGCGGCGCAGGCGGTCGCGTGGATGCTGCGCGGGCGGGCCGACGCGGCGGCGGCGGCGGCGCGCGCCTTCGCCGACGCGCTGGCGGGGCGCGACCCGGGGGCGGCGTTCCCCGCGCCGGCCCGCGCCGGCGCGGGCGCCGACCCGTCCGCCACGATGGCCCCATGAGCGAGACCGCCGCCCTCGTGCCGGTGGACGACCGATCCGCCTCGCGGGCCCCCGCCTGGGTGCGCCGCCCGAGCCGCGAGAGCGGGGACGCGCCGGTCTTCCTGCGCGAGTTCCTCGACGATCTGCCGGCGGGTGCGGTGGTCCTCGATCTCGGCGCGGGGTCCGGCTCCTTCGACTACCGCCGGCGCGCCGACTGGACGGTGCTGGCCACCGACATCCTGCCGCTGGCCCCGGCGGCGCCGCGCGCGCCGCACGCCCGCTGGTTGCGCGCCGACGCCGCGCGCCTGCCGCTGCGCGGGCGCTGCGCCGACGCGGTGGTCGCCCACTACATGCTCGAGCACGTGACCGATCTCGAGAGCACCCTGGACGAGATCGCCCGCGTCCTGCGGCCCGGCGGGCGGGTCTTCGCCTCGGTGCCGCGCGCCGCCTCCTTCGACGACCGCTTCTACCGCTTCGCCGGCTACGTGGCCAAGTACCTGCTCGGCAAGTTCCAGAAGCGCATCGAGCATCAGCAGCGCTTCTCGTTCCCGTCGTTCCTGGCGGGGTTCTACCGCCGCGGCCTCGGGCTCGCGGGCTTCGCCGTGGTGCCGGCCGGCTTCTCCTGGATGAACGAGCCGCGCACGCGGCCCCTCCAGGCGGCGTTCGTCGCCGCCCTCGGCTGGACCAAGCGGCTCACCGGGCTGGATCTCTTCCGCGCAGCCAACTTCGTCTGCGTCTTCGGGCCCGGGCTCCGGCGCGCCGAGCGGACGGTGACCCACGTCTGCCGCGGCTGCGGCGAGCACGCCGTGCTGACGCCGCCGTCGCCGCCGCCCGGCGAGTGGATCTGCCCGTGGTGCGGGCTGGCCAACGGCCTCTTCCTGTCGCCCGCCGAGCGGCGCAGCCGGACGCGATGAACCTGCGCGAAGCCATCGGCCGGCTGACCAGCGAGTCGCTGGTCTACGGCCTCGGCCAGGCGGGCGGCCGGCTCGTCCAGGTCGCCCTGGTGCCGGTGCTGACGCGCGCCTTCACCCCCGAGGCCTACGGCGTCGTGGACCTGGTGATGCTGGTGGCCGCGGTGGTCAGCCTGTTCGCCGTGAGCGGCATGGACGCCGCCCTGGCGCGGTTCTTCTACGAGGCGCCCGACCGCGCCTCACGCCGCGCCATGGCCGCCACCTCGGCGGCGCACCGGCTGGCGACGGGCTCGCTCCTGGGCGCGCTCCTCCTGATCTTCGCCGCCCCGGTCTCCACTTTGGTGCTCGGCTCGGCGGACTACGCCAAGTACGTGCGCATCCTCGGCGCCACGCTGCCCTTCACCGCACTCTATCTGTTCGCCAACGAGGCGCTGCGCGTCACCTTCCAGCCGTGGAAATACATCGCGCTCAACGGCCTCAACATGATCCTGGTGGGCGGGCTGACGCTGTGGTTCGTGCTCGGGTTGCGCCTGTCGGTGGCCGGCGTCTTCTACGCCAAGCTCGCCGGCGACGCGGCGGCCGCCGCGGCCGGCCTGGTGCTCTTGCGCCACACGCTGGCGCCGCGCGGCTCGTGGGCCGACCTCAAGCGCATGCTGCGCTACGGCGCGCCGCTGGTGCCGGCGGCGCTCACCTACGCGGTGCTCACCTACACCGACCGCCAGGTGCTGCTCCACTTCGCGTCGCTCGAAGAGGTCGGCGTCTACGCCGTGGCGGTGAAGGGCGCGGCGGTGGTCATGCTGGCGGTCACCGCCTTCCAGTTGGCGTGGGGGCCGATGGCCTTCGCCGTCGCCGGCGATCCCGACCACGGCCGGCTCTACGCGCGCGTGCTGACGCTGTACGTCACCGCCGGCTCGGCCCTGGCGCTCGGCGTGTCGCTCTTCGCCCCCGAGGCGCTGGGGGTGTTCGTGCCGGCCGCCTACCGGGGCGCGGCCGCGCCGGCCGCGCTCCTGGCCTTCGCCGGCGTGGCGCACGGCGCCTACTACATCGCCGCCCTGGGCGTGAACCTCGAGCAGAAGAACCAGTGGCTGATCGTGACCACCGGCGGGGCGGCGCTGGTCACGGTGGCGCTGGCGCTGCTCCTGGTGAGGCCGTGGGGCGGCGCCGGGGTGGCCGCCGCGACCCTGTGCGGATTCGCCCTCTCGACCGTCTCCCTCTACCGCGTCTCGCAGCGGCTGCGGCCGTTCCCGTACCGCGGGCTGCGCTCGCTGGCCGTCTTCGCCGCCGCACTGCTGCTCGCGGTCGGCGGCTGGTGGCTGCCGGTGGGCGGGGCGGGGTGGTTCCTCAAGGGTGCTCTGTGGGCCGGCTTCGTGGCGGGCGCGGCGTGGCTGGCGGCGCGCTCGCGCGTGGCGCCTCTCGCGGCAGCGGCCGGCCCGCCGGGCGGCCCGGCGCCGGCGGGGAGCTGAGCGCGCATGTGCGGCATCGCGGGGGTGTTCTCGCCGGCGGGCGCGCCGGTCGCGGCGGCCGAGCTGCGCGCCATGGCGGCGGCCATGACCTGGCGCGGCCCCGACGACGAGGGCTATCTGCTCGAGTCGCGCGACGGGCGGCGCGCCGTGATCGGGGGCCCCGACACGCCGGCGGAAGCCTTCGCCGCAGGCTTGCCCTACGCGCCGTCGCGCGAGGCGGCCGCACTGGCCGCCGCCGGCGCCACGGTGGCCGACGCCTGGCTCGGCCTGGCTTTCCGCCGGCTCTCCATCCTCGACCTGGCGCCCTCGGGCCACCAGCCGATGTGCGATCCGAGCGGGCGCTACTGGCTGGTCTTCAACGGCGAGGTCTACAACTACGTCGAGCTGCGCGCGGAGCTGGCGGCGCGCGGCCACCGCTTCGCCTCCAGCGGCGACGCGGCGGTCATCCTTGCCGCCTACGCCGAGTGGGGCGAGGCGTGCCTGCAGCGCCTGAACGGCATGTGGGGCCTGGCGCTGTGGGACGCCGCCGAGCGCCGGCTCTTCCTGGCCCGCGACCGCTTCGGCGTCAAGCCGCTCTACTACCAGTGGGACGGCGCGCGGCTGCGCTTCGCCTCCGAGCTCAAGCCGCTGGTGATGGACCGGCCGCGCCGCGCCGAAGCGCGCTGCGTGCACGACCTGGTGGCGTGGGACTGGGTGGACCACGAACCGGAGACCTTCTTCGCGGGCACCCTGCGCCTGCCGCCGGCGCACGCGCTGACGGCGACGGGCGACGGCCTGCGCGTGTGGCGCTGGTGGGACCTGGCGGAGTCGGCGGCGCGTCTCTCCGCCGACTCGCCCTACGGCGAGGCGGCGGCCGTCGAGGGCTTCCGCGAGCGCTTCGATGACGCGGTGCGCATCCGCCTGCGCAGCGACGTGCCGGTGGGCACCTGCCTCTCGGGCGGGCTCGACTCCTCGATCATCGTCGCCACCGCCGCGCCGCTGCTCGACCGGCCGCTGCGCGCCTTCACCGTCGGCTACGCCGAAGCGGCGTTCGACGAGCGGGCGCACGCCCGCGCCGTGGCCGCCGCCGCCGGGGCCGAGATCTTCGAGGCGGAGCCGGACGGCGGCGACCTGCTCGCGGTGCTCGAGCGGCTGGTCTGGCACCAGGAGGAGCCGGCCGCCGGGCCGGGGCTCTACTCGCAGTGGCACGTCATGCGGCTGGCGCACGAGCATGGCATGAAGGTGCTGCTCGACGGGCAGGGGGGCGACGAGCTGCTGGCCGGCTACCACCGCTACGCGTTCCCGTACCTGCGCGACCTCTGGCTCAAGGGCCGGCTGACCGAGTTCACGCGCGACGTGTGGGCGGTGGGCGCTCGCCAGGGGCACGCCGAGACCTGGGCCAAGGTCTTCGCGCCGTGGCTGCCGCGGGCGCTGTTCCAGTGGGGGCGGCGCACCCTCGGACAGGGCAAGGAGCGCGTCGTGCACCCCGACCTCGAGCGGGCCGCGGGCCGCTGTGAGCCGCGCGCGCCGCGGGCTTTCGGCGGTCAGCTCTCCGACGTGCTCGGGTGGGAGATGACGGCGCGCTTCCTGCCGTCGCTGTTGCGCTACGAGGACCGCAACTCGATGGCGCACTCGATCGAGACCCGCCTGCCGTTCCTCGACTATCGCCTCGCCGAGTACGTCTTCTCGCTGCCGCGCGAGTGGCGCACCCGCGGCACCACCACCAAGTGGATCCTGCGCCGCGCCCTCGGGGCCCGCCTGCCGCGAGCCGTGGGGGAGCGGCGCGACAAGATGGGTTACGAGACGCCCACCGACCGCTGGTTCCGCGGCCCCTACGCGGGTTTGCTGCGCGACCTGCTGCTGGCCCCCGACGCCGCCACCCGCGACTATCTCGAGCCGCGCGCCCTGGCCCGCGAGCTGGAGGCGTACCTGGCGGGCCGGCGCGACATCGGCCTGCAGGTCTGGCGCTGGCTGCACCTCGAGCTGTGGCTTCGCGCCTTCGTCGCGGGGCGCCCGTGGAAGCCGGAGGAGCGCGCGTGACCGCGCCGGCGGCCGGCGGGCCGCTCTCGGGGGGCGGGGCGGCCGGCGGGCCGCTGCCCGACCTGGTCTGCCTGGCCGAGGTCGCCTGGGGCTATTTCAGGACGCGCAAGCGATTCCTGCTGGCGCGCCTGGCGCGCCGCTGGCGCGTGACCTACTTCGAGCCGCTGGCCTTCGGGCGCGGCAACCGCTGGGGGCCGCGTCTCGTCGACGGCGTCACCGTGGTCACCGTACCGTTCCCCAAGCCGGGCACCAGCGTGCCGGCGTACAACGCCCTGCTCGCCTCGGGCCCCGGCCGCGCCCTGGCCGGGGCGCTCGCGGGGGCGGCGGTGCGCTGCTGGCTGGCGCGCCTGGGGGTGCGGCGGCCGGTGTGCTTGGTGTCCAACGTGTACGCGGCCGACCTGCTTGGGGGGCTGCGCCCGCGGCTGGTATGCTACGACTTCAATGACCACCCGCTGCAGTTCCCGACCGCGCCGCCCTGGACCGAGGCCTGCTGGCGCCGCCTGCTGGCGCGCAGCGACCTCGTGCTCTCGGTCTCGGAGGCCTACCGGCGGGAACTGGTCCCGCTCACGTCGGCGCCCGTGATCACCCTGGAGAACGGCGTCGAGTTCGAGCGCTTCGCGCTCCCCGTCGGCGGGCCGCTGCCGGCGCTCGCCGCTCTGCCGCGGCCGCGCTGCGGCTACCTGGGGAAGCTCTCGGACTTGCTCGACGTGCCGCTGCTCGAGCGGCTGGCCGACCGTGTGCCGGGCAGCCTGGTGCTGGCCGGGCCGCTGCCGGCCGAGATGCGGGCTCCGCTGGCGGGGCTTTTGGCGCGGCCGAACGTGCACTACCTGGGGGAGTTGCCGTACGCGGACGTGCCGCGCCTGCTGGCCGGGCTGGACCTGGGGCTCATCCCGTTCCAGGCCGGCCACCGCTACACGACCGGCATCCATCCCAACAAGCTCTACCAGTACCTGGCGGCCGGCCTGCCGGTCGTCTCGTCGCCGATCGCCGACGTGGAGGCCGATCCCGCCGGGCTGCGTTTCGCCGCCGACCCCGAGGCTTTCGAGGCGGCGGTGCGCGCGGCGCTGGCTGCCGCCCCCGACCGCGAGGGGCTGCGCGCTCGGGCCCGGGCTCACGACTGGGACGGGATCGCCGAGCGCCTGGACGGACTGCTGCGCTCGCACCTGGCGCGCGTCGAGGCGGACGCGCGCGGGTCGCGGGCGTCGAGAAGAGAGGACGCGTGAGCCAGCCGCAGGAGAAGGGGAAGGGGAAAGGGAGAGGCAGGAAGCATCCGGCCCGCGACGGCGCGAAGGCGGGAGCGGGAGGCGGCGGGCGGCCGGCGCCGCGGCCCGGAGCGCGGGTCGCGGGGGGGCCGCCGCCGTGGTGGCAGCGCCCCGGCGCGATCGCCGCCGGCTTGCTGGCCCTGGCCACGCTGCTGCTGTTCCGCGACGTCATGCTCGGCGGCCAGACTTTCCTCTCGCCCGACGCCACCGCGCCGGCGGGCTTCGCCCGCCTCGGCGAGCAGTCGCTGCGCCAGGGCGTCTACCCGCTGTGGAACCCCTACCTGTTCTGCGGCATGCCGTCGTTCGCCAGCCTGGCCTACAATCCGTTCCTCTATCCGCCCGACTGGCCGTTGTGGGTGGTGACGCGCCTGCTGCCGTTGCCCGACCTCACGTGGCTCGTCCTCTACTACTTCCTCGCCGGGCTCGGCGCCTACCTCCTCTGCCGGGAGTGGGGCGTGGGGCAGTGGGGCGCGGTCGTCGCCGGGTTCGCCTTGCTCTCCATGCCCAACCTGATGGCGGTGGGGGCGCACGGGCACGGCAGCCAGATGGTGGACTCGGCCTTCGTGCCGTGGATGCTGTGGCTGGCAGCCCGCTGCTTGCGGCGCGGGCGCCTCTCCGACGTGGCGTGGCTGGCGCTCGTCGCCGGCTTCCAGTTGCTGCGCGGCCACGTGCAGGTCTGCTACTACACCTGGCTGGCGCTGGCGCTCTACGCCCTCTTCGAGCTGGCGCGCGGTGGCGAGGACCGCCCGGCGCTGCCGGGGCGGTTGGCGCGGGCCGTCGGCGTCGGGGCCGCGCTCGGCCTCGGCCTGGGGCTGGCGGCGTTCCTCTATCTGCCGGTGCAGGAGTACGCGCGGCTCTCGATCCGCGGCGGCGGCGAGGGCGGCGGCGTCGGCCTGGCTTACGCCACGCAGTGGTCGTTCAGCCCGGTGGAGCTGCTCACCTTCCTGGTGCCCGGGGCGGTCGGTTTCGGCGGCGCGACCTACTGGGGATCGATGCCGTTCACGGACTATCCCCATTACATGGGCCTCGGGATCCTGGCCCTGGCGGTGGTGGGCCTGGTGCGCGCGCGGCGCGGGGTGACGGTGGCGTTCCTCGCGGTGCTGGCCGCGGTCGCCGTGCTCGTCTCCTTCGGCCAGAACGGTTTCCTCTACGCGTTCCTCTACGACCACCTGCCGCAGTTCAACAAGTTCCGCGTGCCGGTGATGGTCCTCCTGCTCACCCAGGTGGCCACCGCCTGCCTGGCCGGCATGGGCCTGGACGCCGTCCTGGAGGCGCGCGGCGACGCGCCCGGCGCCGGGCGGCGCGCCTGGTGGGCGGTGGTCTTCACGGGCGCGGCGGCGGCGCTCCTCCTGGTCGGCGGCCTGGTGCCCGAGCTGTGGCGCGGCGATCTGGCCGCGCTGGCGCGCTCCATCCGCCCCAATCTCGCCGACGCCAACCTCAACGCCGCCCTGGCGGGCGCGGCCGGCGACGCCGCCCGCGTCGGCATGCTGGCGGTGATCGCCCTGGCGGCGGCGTGGTTCACCATGCGGCGGCTCATCCCCGCCGGGGCCTTCGTCGCCCTGGTCGTGCTCCTGACCGCCGTCGACCTGTGGCAGGTGAACCAGCGCATCGTGACCCCGGTCCTCGGGCCGCCGGCTGCGGCGCGGGCCGAGAACGAGCGCGACGACGTCATCGACTTCCTCACCGCACAGGCCGACTCCGCGGCGGCGCGCGGGGAGCAGTTCCGCGTCCTGCCCCTGGGCGACGACTTCCGCTCGAACCGCTACGCCGGCTTCGCGCTGGCGGTGCTCGGCGGCTACCACGCGGCGAAGCCGAAGCTGGCGCAGGAGTACCTCGACGCGCAGGCGCCGCTCGTGCCGGTGCAGAGCCTGCTCGCCGGACGGGGCTGGCAAGGCGCCGGTTTCCTCAACGCCGCCAACGCGGAGTTCGTCCTCGTGCCCGGCATGTTGCCGAGCGGCACGCCCCTGGTGCCGGTCTTCCAGGGGGAGCGCCAGGTCGTGTACCGCAACCCGGAGGCGTTGCCCCGGGTCTCGCTGGCGACGCGCTACGAGGTGATGCCCCCCGACAGCCAACTGGCGCGCCTGCTGGCGCCGGGCTACGACCCGCGCGCCGCGGTGCTGCTCGCGGCCGCCCCGGCCGGGCCGCTCGGTCCCGAGGGCGGGCAGGTGCGCATCACGCGCTACGGGCTCAACCGGGTGGAGATGGAGGCCGACGCTCCGGGGCCCGCCGTGCTGCGCTTGGCCGACCTGTACTTCCCGGGCTGGACGGCCCGGGTGGACGGGCGCCCGGTGCCGATCCTGCGGGCCGATTTCGCCTTCCGCGCGCTGCTGCTGCCGGCGGGCCGGCATCGGGTAGAATGGAGCTACGAATCGCGGGCCCTGCGCCTGGGGATGTGGGTCTCCGGCCTGGCTCTGATCGTCATCACGGGTCTGTTCGCCGCGGGCGCCTGGCGGCGCCGGGCCGGTTGATCCGGGAGCGCCATGGAGAAGCTGGTCATCATCCCGACGTACAACGAGCGGGAGAACATCGAAACACTGCTCGACCGGCTCCTCGCCCTGCCCTACGGCCTCGAGGTGCTGGTCGTGGACGACAACTCGCCCGACTGCACCGGCGATCTGGTGGCGGCGCGCCGCGAGCGCGAGCCGCGCGTGCACCTGCTGCGGCGCGCCGGCAAGCTGGGGCTCGGCTCGGCGTACGTGGCCGGCTTCCGGTACGCTCTCGAGCACGGCGCCGAGTACGTCTTCGAGATGGACGCCGACTTCTCGCACGACCCCGCCGCCATCGGCGAATTCCTGGAGGCGGCGCGCGATGCCGACCTGGTGCTGGGCTCGCGCTACTTGGAGGGCGTCACCGTCGTGCACTGGCCGCTGCGGCGGCTGATCCTCTCCTACGGCGCCAACGTCTACACCCGGCTCATCACCGGACTGCCGGTGCGCGACGCCACCGGCGGCTTCAAGTGCTTCCGGCGGCGCGCCCTGGCGGCGGTCAACCTGGACCGCGTCACCTCCGACGGCTACGCTTTCCAGATCGAGATGACGTACAAGGTGTGGCGGCTGGGCCTGCGCATCCGCGAGATCCCGATCACCTTCGTGGACCGGCGCGCGGGGGTCAGCAAGATGGACCGGCGGATCGTCTGGGAGGCCGCCGGGCTCGTCTGGCGCCTGCGTCTGATGCACCTGTTCGGCCGGATCCCATGAGCGCCGGCGGGCGCGGCCGCGAGGCCGCGCGCCGGCAGACTGCCTGACACCTGGGGCGCGCGGCTGCCCTCCCCGCGCCCGGGAGGACCTGATCCGCATGCCTCACGCCAACGCCCGCTCGCACCTGGCCGCCGGCTTCGTCGTCGTCGTCGCGCTGGCCGGCCTGGGCCCGCGCGCGGTACTCGCCGGCGCCTGGGACGTCTTCACCGACGCCAACTCGCTCACCTCGGTGGCGGCCCTCGACCCGTACGTGTGGGCGCCGTCGCTCAGCGGTCTGCACCGCTACGACCCGGCCACCGGCTCGTTCCAGCGCTACTTCCGCGAGCCCGAGGGGCTCGCCTCGAACGCCGTCACGGTCGTCTCGCGTGACGCCGCCGGCACGGTGTGGGTCGGCACCGCCGGCAACGGCGTCAGCCTCCTCTACCCGAGCGGCGTGTGGCAGTCGGTGACCGCTTTCGAGGGGCTGCCCAGCGACTCGGTCACCGCGCTGGAGCCGTTCGACCAGGGCATGTGGGTGGGGACGCGCGGCGGCCTCGCCTACTACGTCGGCGACGAGCTGCAGGCGGTCTGGCCGGACGGCGTCACCCCCAGCCCGTTCCCGTCGAGCTACATCACCGACGTGCGGTCGCTCGGCGGCCGCACCTGGGTGGCGACGCGCGACGGCGTCTTCACGACCACCGACGGCGTCGCCTGGGACACCACGGTGGCGGGCCTGACGACGCGCGACACGCGCGAACTGGCGCACGACACCGTGCACCTGTGGGCGGTCACCGCCGACGGGAACGTCTGGAGCGGGGGGGAGACCGGCGCGTGGACCCGGATGCGCTCCGGCGGAGCGGTGAGCATCGACGCGCTGCACCCCGGCGCGGTCGTGGTGGGCGCCGTGGACGGCGTCCACAGCTGGGATCCCGGGAGTTCGAGCTGGGAGGCCCGGGGCGGGCCGACCCGCGCCGCCGTGGACCTGTCCACCGGCGGCGGCGGGCTGTGGGCGGGCAACGCCGAGGGGCTGTGGCACCTCACGGAGAGCGGCTGGGAGAACCACCGCTCGCCCGGCCCGGCGGGCAACTGGATCCACGGCATGGCCATGCAGGGCAGCACGGTCTACATGACCACGCGCTTCGACGGCGTGTCGCGCTACGACGACGCGCGCGGCTGGCGCCAGTTCCTCGGCGGCGGCGACCCCGACACCTCGCTGCTCTCCAGCGACTACATCTTCGCCTGCCTGGTGGACCGCGAGGGCTACAAGTGGTTCGGGGACTGGGGCGGCTCGCTGGCGCGCCTCGACGACTCCGGCCCGGTGCCGCAGTTCACCCATTTCTTCCGCGACACGACGCGCTTCACCTGGGTCTGGTCGTCGGCCCACGATCCCCAGGGACCGCACTGGTTCGGGCTCGACACCGGCTGCCGCGGCTGCGGCCCGGGCACCGAGCCGCAGGGACTGATCCGCATCCTCGCCGACGGCACGCGGGAGAACTTCCTGCCCACCAACTCGGCGATGACCAGCCAGCAGGTGCGGGCCATCGCCTTCGCCTCCGACGGCACGATGTGGGTCGGCTACGCCGACTTCGGCGTGGACCTCTTCAGCGACCGCTCGCTCGCCGCGCTGCAGGATTACCTGAGCGCCGCCGACGGGCTGCGCTCGAACAACGTCTGGGGTATCGCCATGGACGGCGCCAGCGCGTGGGTGGCGACCGACGGCGGCCTGGCGCGCTTCGAGGTCGGCGGCGCGTCACCCCTGCTGCGCGAGTCGCTGGCCACGCCCGTCATCTCGCAGAACGGTGCGGTGAGCCCCCTGGCCGTCGACGCCGGCGGCGGCGTGTGGCTGGCCACGGCGAGCGGGCTCTTCCACCGCGCCGCGGGCGGCACGGCGGAGCTGTTCCAGACGACCAACTCGCCGCTGGTCTCCAACGACGTGCACTCGGTGGTCATCGACCGCGTCACCGGGGACCTGTGGATCGGCACCGGCGAGGGTGTGAACCGCCTGCGCCCGGGCCAGTTGGGCGCGCCGGCCGGGGTCTCCCGGCAGCTCGTGGTGTCCCCCAACCCGGTGAGCCTGGCCGGGGGATCGGTGCTCTTCCAGGTGCGCACCGCCGACGGCGAGCCGCTGACGCGCACGCCCATCGACCTCTTCGACGTGGCCGGCCGCTGGGTGGGGCGCGTGCGCAGCGACGGCCAGGGCCTGCTCACCTGGGACGGCGTCTCGCGCAGCGGCCGCCAGCTCACCGGCGGCGTCTACTTCCTCCGCGCCCTGGCGGTCAGCGCGGCCGGCGACTGGGAGACGCGCGCGCTCGGGCGGCTGGTGCTGCTGCCCTGAACCCCGACCCCGCCGCGGCCGGCGGCGCCCTCACCCTCGAGTGGCGCGACGGGCCGCCTCCCGAGTGGGAGGCGTGGGTGGAGGGCGCGTGCGGCGCCGGCTTCGCGGCGCGCTCCGGGTGGCTCGAGGCTCTGGCCCTGACCGATTTCCGGCCGCGCCTGGCGATCCTCTGCGCGCGGCGGGGCGGCCGGCTGGCCGGCGCGGTGCCGGTGGCCGTCTCCCGGCGCTTCGGGATGAGCTGGGCGCGCTCGCTGCCGTTCGGCACCTACGGCGGCCCGCTGACGGCCGCCGACGATCCCGACCCGGGCGCCGTGCGCGCGGCGCTGGCGCGCGCTTTCGACGAGTGGTTGGAGCGCGAGCGCATCGCCGGCGGCGAGGTCGTCCACGCGCCGCTGGTCGCGGGCGCCGGGTCCGACCCGGCGTGGGCGGCGCTGGCGGGGCGCGTGACCGCGGGTGCGGCGCACATCGTCGATCTGACGGCCGGCCGCGAGGCGGTGCAAGCCGGGCTGCGCGGCGCCACCCGCCGCGGCCTGCGGCATGCCGAGCGCGCCGGAGTCGAGTTCCACGAGCGGCCGGAGGCGCTCGCGGAGGTGCACGCCCTCTACCTGCAGCAGAGCCGCGAGTGGGGCTTGGCGCGGCCGTACCCGCTCGCCTTCCTGCGCGCCGTGCTGGCGCAGCCGTCGGCCTTCGCGCGGCTCTTCGTGGTCACCTGCGGCGGCCGCCTCGAGGCCGGGATGATGGCGCTGTCGGGCGGCGGCGAGACCTTCCTGTGGTGGAGCGGGGCGGCGCGCGCCTCGCGGCGCAGCCTCTCCTACCCGTATCTCATCCACGGCATCATCGAGCACGCCTGCGCGGCCGGGCAGCGGCGCGCCAACATCGGCTCGAGCGGCGGCCGCGAGGCCCTGCACTACTTCAAGGAGGGGATGGGGGCGGTGCCGCTGCCGATCTTCACCTACCATCTGCGGCCGCGGCGGGCCGACCTGCGCTACCGGGTCTACGCGCTGGTGCGTGCCGCGCGGCGGCGGACCTGAGCCGGCGGGGCGCGCGGTGATCCGGCTGGCGGTGCTCGGCAGCGCCGCGGCGGTGCACACGCGCCGCTGGGCGGAGGCTCTGGCCGACCGCGGCTTCGAGGTGCGCGTCTTCTCGCTGGAGCGTCCGCCCGCGCTGGCCGGCCCGGGGCGCGCCGCGTTCGTCGCGCTGCCGGCCGCGCCGCTGCCGGGGGCGCTGCGCTATCCGCTGGCGGCGCGAGCCCTGGCCACGGCGCTGACCGAATTCGAGCCCGCGCTGGTGGACGCCCACTTCGTGCCCAACTACGGCCTGCTCGGCGCGCTCTGCGGACGCCGCCCGCTGACCGTGAACTGCTGGGGCTCCGATCTGCTCGCGGCGCGCGGGCCGCTGCGCCGCTGGCGGGCCCGCTGGGTGCTGGCGCGGGCCGACCGCGTCTACGTGGACGCGGAGAACCTGGCGGGGGCGGCGCGCGCTCTCGGCGTGGCGGATGGGCGGATCGCCGTCGTGCCGTGGGGCGTGGACCTCGGGCGGTGGGGCTTCGCCGCCGACGCGGCGGCGCGCCACGCGACCCGCGCCGCCTGGCCGGCGGCGTGGCTGGCCGGCGGCCGGGCGCCGGATCCCGTGGTCGTGAGCACGCGCGTGCTGCACCCGATCTACGACGTCGAGACCCTGGTGCGCGCCTGGCCGCACGTGGCGCGCTCGCTGCCGCGGGCCCGCTGCCTGGTGGCCGGCGACGGGCCGCGCCGCCACGCCCTCGAGGCCCTGGCGCGCAGCACCGGGGCCGGCGCCTCGCTGCGTTTCCTCGGCCGGCTGGTGCCCGAGGAGTTGCCCGCGCTGCTCGCCGGCGCGGACGCGTACGTGTCCACGTCGCTGTCCGACTCGACCTCGATCTCGCTGCTCGAGGCGATGGCCGCCGGCGCCTACCCGGCGGTCACGGAGATCTCCGGCAACCGCGAGTGGGTGGGGGAGGAGACGGCCGGGCTCTTCCCGGTCGGCGACGCCGCGGCACTGGCCCGGTGCCTGACGGCGGCGCTGCGCGATCCGCAGGGGCGCGCCGAGGCGCGCGCGCGCAACCGTCGGGTCATCGAGGAGCGCGGCGATTTCCGCCGCGCCATGGACCGCGTGGCGGGGGAGTTCCGGGAGTTGATCGCCGGCGCGGGGCGCTGAGGCCGTCCTAGCGGCCCGTGGCCCGCCCGCGCCGGGCGCCCCGGCCCGGCTTGCGGATGCGATAGAGGAAGTGGTCCGCGCACGCCTCGCCCAGCCAGCCCTGGGACGGCTCGGCGAGGTCGCGCTCGGCGGCCTCGGCGAAGGC
>Ga0315284_10006521_pt1 | contig 16601 bp, 11 predicted proteins | sample YL17G09_16_MG_FD_203696 | JGI IMG/M metagenome (GOLD analysis project Ga0315284, IMG submission 203696) | Sediment microbial communities from Yellowstone Lake, YNP, Wyoming, USA - YL17G09_16 | ecosystem: Environmental > Aquatic > Freshwater > Lake > Sediment | place: USA: Wyoming | collected...
TTTTTGGTGTGGGGGTGGGGGTTGGGGGGGGGGGGGGGGGGCGCGCCCCCCCCGCCCCCCCGGGGGGGGTTGGGGGGGGAGCTAGACAAAGGGGGACGCCGCTAAAAAATACACATGCATGGATGGTCGATGATATGGAGGGATAGTAAACGGGCAAAGGGGGGGTACGGCGTGGTGGAAATGATAAGTGAAAAAAAAAGCCTTTCGCTGCTCAAGACGACGGCGGTGCCGCGCTCGTCGCGACGTCTTCTTGCTGCTGCTGCTGCTGCTGCTGCTGCTGCTGAAACTGCTGCTGCTGCTGCTGCTGCTCCTGTTGCTGCTGCATATGCGCATGCTGCTGCTGCTGCTGCATGTGCGCATGCTGCTGAAGCTGCTGGATCTGCAGCTGCTGAATCGCGAGCTGCTGCTGCAGCTCCTGCTCGTGCGGCGAAGGGATCGACACGACAGGCCCGTCGAGGTGCGCCCCGTTTCCGTTGCCTCCGACTGCATTTCCCGTCGCTGCCTGCTGCTGGTCGCCCGAGTGCGCCCCGAGCTCGCCCTTGACCGCCGCGGCGGCGGCGGCAGCGGCCACTTGCTGCTGCTGCTGCTGCTGCTGCTGGTGCTGGTGCTGGTGCTGCTGGTGCTGCTGCTGGTGGTGGTGGTCTGTCAGCACCAGCCCGGCGAGCGGGTCACCCTGCAGCAGGTCACGGTGCTGCCTCTGTGCCTCGGCCGCGGCAGCCGCGGCGGCGACGGCGCGCGAGTGCTCTGCCGCGGCCTGCGCCGCCGCCGCCGCCAGCGCCGCGGCGTGGAGGTCCACGGGCGAGTGCTGCTGCTGCTGCTGGACGTGCACGGAGGGTGTGGCGTGTCCCGACGCGTGTCCCGAAGCGATGGCGGAGTGGTGGTGAGCAGCGGCGGCGGCGGCGGCGGCAGCAGCAGCGTCCAAGCTGCTCCCGAGCTCGCCGCCGCCGGCGCTGCCGCTCGCGTGCGGCGAAAGCACGGAAACGGCCTGCGCCTGGGCAGCAGCGACCGCGGCCGCGGCGTTGGCTGCCGCGACGGGGTCGACGTAGCTGTTGCCGAGGACCCCAGAGCCCGCCGCGGGCGCGAGCTGCTGCTGCTGCTGCTGCTGCGCCGTCAAAGGCGCAGACTGCGGTCGCACCGCGATCGGCGCGAGGCCAGCAGAAAGAGTCGTGGGAGGGATCGAAGCGGCGGCGGCTCCAGCAGCGCCGGCGGGGGCGATCAGGGGAACCAGGATCACCTGCGTCGGCGCCGAGCTGCCATCGGGCTGCGGGAGCACGGCCGTGAGCGTCGTCGGGAGAGCCGCGGGAGGGGCAGCAGAGGGCACGCCGCCGGCAGGCGCCGCCGCTGCCGTCGACGCCGCGGCGGCGGCGTAGTGCGCTGCGACGGCGACCTGGTGCTGGTGGTGCGCGGCTGCCGCCGCGGCCGCCGCGGCGGCTGCGGCGGCGTGCGGCGAGATCGGGCCTCCTCCGTCGGCGCTCGTCGCAGCAGTCGGAGGCTGCTCCTGCTCCTGCTGCTGCTGCTGCTGCTGGGCTGCCGCAGCCGCCGCAGCAGCAGCCGCCGCGGCGGCGTGCTGCATCGGCACCGCCGCGGCCTCGGCCTGGAGCTGCGCCGCCGCGGCGTGCAGCTGGTGCGACGCCGCCGCGGCCACCTGCGCCGCCGACGAGGCGGCGGCGTGCGCCGCGGCGTGCGCGTGGGCCCGCACGGCCAGGCTGGCCGCCTGCGCCGAGAGCTGCGACTGCGCCGCGGCGTGCGTCTGGGCTTGCGCCTCGAGCTGCTGCGCTGCGGCGGTGTCCTGGCACGGGGTCGTCGCCGAGTCGGGCTGCTGGCCTTGCTGCTGCTGCTGCTGCTGCTGCTGCTGCCCTCCCTGGTTCGGGTCCAGGCTGTCGAAGAGCGTGCTCCCGCCGTTCTCGTTGCCCCCAGAGTTTCCCGGAGTCGCAGCGGCAGCCGGAGTCGCGTGGCCGCCGGTGCCGTTGCCGTCTCCCCCGGAAGCCGCCGCGCCGCCGCCGCCGCCGTCGCCAGAGAGGCATCCGAAGATGCCGTCTTCCCCGCTCCCCGTCGCCGCGGCGTTGTTCGCCGCGGCCTTCCTCTTCAGGGCCTCGGCGTGCGCCGAGACCGCGGCGGCGACGGCCCCGTGCTCGTGCGCCTTGGCGGCCAGGTGCCTCGCCTGCGCCTGCGCCTCGGCCTGGGCCTGAGCGTGGACGACGGCCTGGGCCTGCAGGTTCTGCGCCTCGGCGGCCTTCTCGAGGGAGCGGGCCTTCGCCTGAAAGGACTGCGCCTGAACCACGGCCTGCACGGGGCCCGCCGGCGGCGGGACGACGACCGGAGGGCGCGCGGGATGCGCACCCCCGGCCGTCGGCGTGAGCCCAGAGCCCCCTCCTCCTCCGCCACCCCCGCCCCCGGCGGAGGCGTCCTGCTGCTGCTGCTGCTGGTGCGCGGCGAGCGCCGCGGCGCTCTGCAGCGACAGCTGGTCGGCGTGCGCCTTGAAGTTTTGCGCCTGTGCCTTGAGGTGGACGGCCTCCTGGGCGAGGGCCTGGGCCTCGCAGGCGGCGACGGCCTGGCCCGTGGTTGCCGTCGCTGCCGCCGCGGCCGCCGCGGCCGCCGCTGCTGCTGCGGCGGCGACGGGCGTCGTCGCGGAGTGCTGCTGCTGCAGCTGCTGTTGCTGCTGCTGCTGCTGCTGCTGTTGCTGCTGTTGCTGCTGCTGTTCTGCAGTCGCCACGGGGTGAAGAAGCATCCCTGAAGAAGAGACGTGCGGCAGGGACGCGGGGTTCGCAGCATCTCCAGAGGCCGGAGCGTGCGCCGACCCGGGCGTCGTCGGCGCGCTCATCGCGAGCGGCGGCGCTGAGGTCGCCGTGTTGCCTGCTGCCGCTGCCGCTGCGGCGAGCATCTGGTGCGCCGCGGCCGCGGCTGCCGCTGCAGCGGCGGCAGCGGGAGAAGAGCCCATGGTGACGGAGGGAGCGGCGGAGGCGGCACCAGGAGCAGCAGAGAAAAAGTGCTGCTGCTGCTGCTGGGGGACGGCGACGCCCAGGGGCGAGCTGACCGCGGCGCTCACCATCGCCGCGGCGTGCTGCTGCTGTTGCTCGACCTGCTGCTGGTGGTGGTGGTGCTGCAGCTGGGCCTAAGATGAGGTGTTGATGTGTGCGGGAAGACGAGGGTTAAGAGAAGGTGAGTTTTTTGTTTTCCTGCTCTCTCTCTTTCTCTCTCGACTTTTCAAAAATCAAAAAAGAAAGAAAAGAACTCTTTTACCTGCTGGTGCAGCTGCTGCTGCTGGAGCTGGTGCTGCTGAATCTGCTGCGACTCGTTCGCGGCCATCATCGCGCGCGCCGCGTCGAGGTCGCAGCGCAGCGCGGCGTTCTCGGCGAGGAGGTGCTCGACGTTGGCGGCAGCGTTCGCGGCGGCGGCGGCAGGGTCGCCGCCGCCGACGCCGCCGTTGCCACTGCCGCCGTTGCCGCCCCTCTCGGCGTCGAGCTCCGCCCGCAGCGCGGCCACCTCGGCCTCCCGAGCCTCCAGGTGCCTGCGGATGTCTCCCACGGCGACTCCGCGGACAATCTTGGCCAAGGTGGACCTCGCCCTGTCGCCTCTCTTCCCGACGCCGCCGAGCAAGGGACCCAGAGCGCGGCACTCGTCGACGAGGCGGCGCTCGTCCTCTTTCGTCTCGAGGCGGCCCGAGAAGCGGCCTTGGAGGTGGGGCTTGCGCGGGCGGTTTCCCGTCGTCGCCGTGGCTATCGACGTGCTGCCGGTCGCGGTCGTCGTCGGGGCGGCGGCGGCGGCAGAGGCGGCGGCAGCAGCCCGCGCGGAAGCGGTCGCCCTTCGCCGGCCCGCCGCCGCCGCTGCGCCTCCGCCGCCGCGGCCGCCGCTGGCGCTCGCCGGAGTGCCTCCGCCGCCGTTCCCGCCTTCGTCTTCGTCTTCGTCGTCGTCTTCGTCGTCTTCATCGTCTTCGTCATCGTCGTCGGCGTTGCCGTCCGTCGCCGAGAGCGGCTGCTGGACTTGGAGAGCGGGCGAGCCGAAGGGGAGGTGGTGAAGCGTCGTCGGCGGAGGAGCGGCTTGCTGATGTTGCTGCTCCAGCTGCTGATGTTGCTGCTCCAGCTGCTGGTGTTGCTGCTCCAGCTGCTGATGTTGCTGCTCCAGCTGCTGCTGCTGCTGCTGCTGCTGCTGCTGCTGCTGCTGCTGCTGTTGCTGTTGCTGCTGCTGCTGCTGTTGCTGCTGCTGCTGCTGCTCCAGATGCTGCTGCTGCTGCTCCAGATGCTGCTGCTCCAGATGCTGCTGCTGCTGCGCCTGCTGCTGCTGCGCCTGCTGCTGCTGCTGCGCCTGCTGCTGCTGCGCCTGCTGCATCCCGAACATCGCGTTGTTCTCGATGGCCCCGAGCGGCGGGCGCGGGAACATGTCCGCGCCGCTGTGCTGCGGCTGCTCCTGGAACTGCTGCTGCTGCTGATGATGCTGAAACTCGACGTTTGAAGCTGCGGCAGCGGCGGCAGTGTGCGTGCCGGCATCTGTCGCCGAACTAGAGGGCGGCCCGCAGTTTCCTGGCGCCTCCTCGCTCCGCAGCAAAGAGTCCATCGCCTGCGTGTGTTTTCGTGAGATGGGAATCGAGAGCGATGAAGGAGAGCAAGAGCGTGAGTGACGAGGGACGCGTACTAGTTTTCCTCCCTTCTCGACGCATCTGGCATGACGGCCAGCCTCAAAAAAAAGGAAACGCCACGAGCGCGTTGCCGGCCTTGTCGGGCTGTTCACGCTCTACGCCACCTATTGGAACGCACCTCCATAGTCTCTGTGTGCTGCAGAGAGCGAGAGAAGATCTCAATCGAGGGCCTCAAAGGGCCAAGCGATGAAAAGAGTCTTTGAGAGAAAAGCCCCAGTGGGCGCCGCCGACTCCCTTTTGTTCCCGCGAGATGGAGGGAAACAAACGAGGCGGCGCGCAGATGGGAGCCTCCTGTTCTTGCGGGCTCTTGGCGTGCGCAAGAGTGTGCACGCAAGGGCGTGCGCGGCTTCTCTGATCGGAAGCAGAGAGCACAGCGAGTTTGAGAGGAACGAAAGAAACGAACAAAAAAAAACTGACGTCGACGGCAAGCGACAACGCGACGCTGTCGTGAATTTCTTTCGAGCCCCTCCTCCCTCCTCCCTCCTCCCTCCACCTCTCAAATTCAAAGATTTTGTTCAACTCTCTCTTTCTTTGCACGCGTTTTTTCTTTCAACCAAAACCAAAACCAAACCAAAACCAAACCAAAAACATTCACTTCTTCGCCGGCGGGGGCTTAAGAACTCCAGCAGCCCACGCCTTCACGTCTGCACCAGCAACGCACTTTTGCAGCTCGCTCTCGATCTCTTTCCGAGTCTCTTCTCCCGCGTCCCCTGTCCCAGCGACGACGAAGACGGCCGCGACCACCTTGGCCGCGTGGCTCTTGGAGAGCTTCGAGCAGTTGCCCCGCAGCACGCGCTTCCAGAGCAGCGAGGAAAAGGCGCCCGCGGTGTCCCCACCGCAGAGCACGAGACGGCGGAGGGCCCGCGACGCGTAAAAGTCGGTCAGGAGGCACTCCTCATCTGCTCCCTCCCCTTCCCCGTCTTTCTTCGCTCCCTTCTCCGCTCCCTCCTCCTTCCTCGGCTTCGCCTTCGTCCCCTTCGTCCCCTCGGCGTGCAAGCTCTTCTCGATGGCGGCCACGATGGCCTCGTGCAGCTTCGAGACGCCCTCGGCGTGCGCTCCCGCCTCGACGAGGATCGCGTCTCTCCCGCCGCCGCGCGCCGCCTCGACGACGAGGTCGGCCCCCGCGGGCGCCCGCAGCAGCGCGCCGGCGCCGGCCGCGAGCGCGCGGAGCAGCGCCGAGCCCAGCGACGTGGGGGAGGAGCCGCTGCCGAGGATCTCCCGCCGCCTCTTCGAGGCGGACTTTTTCGACGTGAGGTTCGATTTCGGAGCAGGAGGAGACGAAGTGGACGGAGCAGCGGCGGCGGCGGCGGCGGTGGCGGCATCAGAGGTCGTTGCCGCCGCCGTCGCCGCGGCGTCGTCGCCGTCCTTGTCGTCGTCGTCGTCGTTCTTCCCTCCCCCCTCGCCGCCGGCCCCCATCCCGTCCTCCCCGAGCGCCCTGTCCGAGGCCGCCTTGACCAGAGCCAGCGTGTGCGGCGGGAGCACCCTGGGGTCGCAGGGGCTCAGCAGCTGGCAGAAGACCCGGGACGCGTGCGGGTGCGAGCAGAGCTCCCGGAGCAGCAGCGGCCCGCCGCCGCCCTCCTCGCCGCCGCCCTCGCCGCCCCCCGAGGCGGCGCGGGCGGCGGCGAGCTCCGCCACCACCGCCTTGGACAGCAGCGCGGTGTCGTCGACGACCGTGAGCGCCGTCGCCAGCACCGCGTGGCCCCACTCGTCCCGCGCCATCGCCACGGCGTGGCCCTTCATCGCCTTGACGGCCGCCTTGCGCTCCTTCGCGCCCGCCGAGGCCAGCGCGCGGCAGGCCGCCCTCGCGCCGTCGCGTGTGTGGACAACCCGGAGAAGCGTCGCGCTGCCGCAGAGCAGAGAAGAAACCTCGCGGCCCGCAGCGTCGGTGGCGCACTCGAGGAACTCGGCGAGGACGCGGTGGACGATCGGAGGGTCGACCATGGCCTTCTCGAGCAGAGGCGTGAGCAGCGCGGCGACGCGGGAGAGCATCTCGCGGCGGGCGCGGGCGTCGCCGCCGCGGGCCTCGAGCGCGCCCGCCAGCGACGCCGGGATCTGCGAAGAGCTCCCGCTGCCGCCGCCCCCGGGGGCGAAGACCGAGTACTCCTTGGAGTAGAGCTCGGCGGTCATTGCGTCCCTGTCGCGCTGCGAGGCGCGAGAGTAGAGCTCGTCGACGACGGGGGCTCCCGTGGGGTGGCGGAGGAGGGCGGCGACGTGGCCGCGGAAGCGCTTGACGAGGGCTGACGTTTTTTTTTTTTTTGGAAGGGAAGAAAATAAAAATGTGAATGACGGGGGGGAAAGAGAGAGACGCCGAAGAAGGATAAGGCGCTCTCCATCCCTTCTCCCCCGGTTCTAGTTTCGCTTTTGGCGCGGCCATGACCCCCTTTTGATTCCACTAGAGGAAAAGCAAAAGACCTTTTTTTTCCCTTTTTGTCTTTCTTCGAAAAAAACAACGAGAGATAAATTGAGAGAGGGCGAGGGAAAGAGGAGAAGGAGGCGCGACGAGGGCCGCAAGCCTCTTTCTCCACTCTCGCTCGTCCTCTCTCTCTCTCTCTCTCGATGCCCAAAATAGAAGAAGAGCACAAGCCGTAAAAAAGAAGGCACGGCCCACAGAAAGATGAATTAATGAAAATAGGGGGGCCGCAGGGTTTCAAATCCGTGCCGTCGGGAGGTACAGAAAAGAGGAAAGAGCAGCACGACGACGACGAAACAAGAAAAAACAGGAAAAAGGGCAAGCCTCAGCGACATTTTTGTTTTCCGCAGAGAGCCCCCGCCGAAGAGGGGACCCCGCCATTCGGAAAGATAACGCAGTATTTGAATTGTCAAATATGAAAAGCATCGTCGGCACGTTTTGAAAGTTTCCTTTTTTTGTGTTTTGTCGTCCGCCGCCGCCACCGCCGCTGAAAAAGAGGCCACGAACCAAAACCCATTTATTCTTACCCGGAACTTCTTCTTTCGGGGCCAGCGAGATCAACTTGGTCGCCAGGAAGTGCCCGTAGCTCGACTTGGCCAGCGTCAACAGGTCGGGCGAGATCTCCTTCAGGGCGTCGGCTCGGGCCTTGGGGCCCGCCGCCTTTGCCGCGGCCTGGAGGACTCGAGAGGTCGTGTGAGACATGGCGAGCTTCGAGACGCTCCCTTTCACCTGGTTTTTTTTGTTTTTTTTGGTTAAAGGGATCGCAATCGAGATCGTGCAGCGTGGTGAGGTGGTCGTCGAGAGGGGTCGAGGAAAGCGAGCGAGAGAAACAAGGGAGGGCCGCTGGCGTCGACGACCGAACGGCGAAACGTCGACAAGAAAGAAACAAAAGCTCGAATCTCACCTTGGCAAGCACGTCCTCGGCGATCCTGGTCTTTTCCGTCGCGGGCACATCATGGCGGCGGATGCGCTCCCACGACGCGGTGATTTCCTGTTGAGAGATGGAGAGGGAGAAAGAGTGAGCGGGAAGACTGAGAATTGAGCGGCGGCTAGATGCCCTCTCGAGCGGAGACAAATAGTTTCAATGCTTTCCCGGAAAACAGATCGAAATGCAGCTTCTGTTTCTGCTTATCTCTTCCTCTCGTATGTTACCTTAATCAGCTCCTCGTTCTTGCGGGGCTTCTTGGTGTACGGCATGGTCACTTCCGTGCCGGCGGGGAGAGGAGCCGGACGCTTGTGGCCGCCGCTGCTGCTCGAGAAAGGCTTCGCACCAGTGCCACCGCCGCCGCCGCCTCGTCCGCCGCCGCGTCCGGAGAAGGATGTCTGTCCTCCTCTTCCACCTCCTCCACCTCCACGACCACCAGCTCCTCGTCCGCGGCCGCCTCCTCCTCCTCCGCGAGCAGCAGCGGGAGGGCCCATCGCGATTGGGAGAGAAGAGACGAGAAGAGACGAAAAAAGAAAAAGAAGGCGAGAAAGAGAGAACGAAAAAAGTGAGGGAGAAAAAAGTGAGGGCCGCTCACAAAATCTGCTTTTTTTCTGGGAACTGGGAGAGCTTTCCCCTCCTTCCCAATTCAAAGCACAGCGCGATGCCCCTCCCGGAGGCCGAGAAGATCCCGACGACGCTCGTCGTCGGCTTCCTCGGCGCCGGCAAGTCGTCGCTGATCAACCACATCCTGGCCTCGAGGCCGACCAAGGCGGACGGCTCGACGACTCGGTGCGCGGTCGTCGAGAACGAGCTGGGCGAAGTCGGCATCGACTCCCACCTGGGTGAGTGTTTTGATGCGTACGAGGGATCCATGGGGAGGGATGCTCCATGTCGGCTTTCTGGCGCTTGAGCGAAGCGGGCGAGCGAGCGAGCGAGAGAGAGAGAGAGGGGGAGACAGGAAGAGACGCCGGATGTGGAGGAGGAGAGGCCCTGTCGCCGCCGCCCGAAAACCGTCCAAACCAACTGGAATCGAAAAAAAACGGCGCGCTGGCGAGCGAAAGCCACCTCGGCGGCGAGCCTCTTTTTCCGCATCAATGGGTGCTTCCCGTCGATACGGTCCCCGTGGCGTGAAAGGGGCATCGAAAGGCGCAGCTCAAAGCAGCCACCGCGGCCCATAAAAAGGAAGAGCGTCATCGGACGGTTGGCAACTTTTTGCCTTTTTTCTGTAGGAGTTTTTGCCGCCTGGAGCCTGCTCTCTCGGCCTCTTGCCGCTCTCTTTTTGATACTTCCACGCGTGCAATCGACGAGGGGCTTTCTTGAGATTACGCTATCATGGCTGAAAAGACAAAAGAGAACGTAAAAAAGCTAGCATCGTGGGGCTCGGAATTCGTCGGTGTTTCGCTCGAGCGAGCGAGAAGCGGCTGCGACGGCGCCTTTTTTTTCCTTCCTTTCCCTCGGTTCGCTTACCCTCTTCTTCTTCCCCTCCTCTTCCATAACCTCTTAAAAAAAAAAAACTTACAGTCTCGGCCAACCTCATCGCCAAGGAGGACATCGTCAACCTCGAGCGCGGCTGCGTCTGCTGCTCCCTGCGGTCCGACCTCGTTGACGCGTTCAAGGAGCTCGAGCGCAGGAGCAGCAGCGGCGGAACCAAGTTTGACAATGTCCTCGTCGAGACGACAGGCGTCGCCGACCCGGGGCCGGTGGTGAGCCGTTTTTTTTTCCACTCTAGTTTGGGAGAGAGGCGCGTTTCGCATCGCTTTTGGGGGAGAAGAAGGCAAATTGGTCTTTCTGGGAGGCGAGAGGGCGTGGATTGGGGGGAGCGAAATCGTTGGTGGATTGAGATCGGCGCTAGTCGCCGTCGAGACTGGGGAAAATCTCGACGTTCGCCTGTTAACTTTTTTCTTTGAGGCCTCTTCTGCTTTCCGCTCTCTCTCTCGCGCGCTTTCCCTCCCACCGCGGCTTTTTTTTCCTTGACGGCGCGTTGTGAGAGACAACGGACGAAATGCGCTAGTGAATGCCAATTCAGAGGAGAGGAAGCGGGGAGCGAGAGAACAAAGAAGAAAAAACCCACCCCTTCTTCATCAACCTCGCCCCCTCTCCTCAAAAAAAAAAAAAAAAGCTCTTCACCTTCTTCGCCAACTCGTGGATTTCTTCGAAATTCCGCCTCGACTCGGTCCTCTGCCTCGTCGACGCCCAGCACATCGCCAAGATCGCCGACGAGCGCTCCCCCGACGCCCTGGACGAGGCCGTGAACCAGATCGCGTTCGCCGACACGATCCTGCTGAACAAGATCGACCTGGTCTCGCCGGAGGAGCTGCAGACCGCGAGGGACATCGTACGGTCCGTGAACATGACCGCGAACCTGATCGAGTGCCAGCTGGCGGACCCGCCGCCGATGGTGTTTGAGAAGGAAGCCGCGGGGGCCGGGAACGCCGCAGACGCGACGCCCGCGGCGGCGGAGGAGAAGGCGGGCCCGGCGGCAGCGGCGGCGGCGGCGGCCAGCAACGGCGGCGAGGGCGAAGGCGGCAGCAACAAGCCCGCGTGGGAGCAGCTGATGGACGTCAACTCGTTCTCCATCGAGCGCGCCCTGCAGGTGGACCCGACGTTCATGGACGACGAGGACGAGCAGGCCAAGGAGACGAGCAGGGAGCGCGAGCGGAGCGGCAGCGGCGACGGGAGCGGCGACGGTGGCGGCGGCGAAGGCGACGGCGAGGGGCGCGACGGGCAGCCGGCCTCCGCCAAGGGGCCTGCGTCGGGCTCCGCCGCCGAGGAGCAGGGGAAGGATGCAGCGGAGCCCTCTCCCTCCCTGCGCCGCTCCAAGCGCAGCAGGGGCGGCTCATCGGCGAAGGAGGAGGTCGAGGAGAAGGCCGCTGCCGCCGCCGCCGCCGCGGCGCAAACGAAAAAGCCAAAAAAGGGCGCGGCGGGAGCCGCAGCAGCGGCCGAACCCGCCCCCGCCCCTCACGCCCACGGCCTCCCCAGGCGCTCCGGCTCCCGCTCCCGCCTCCACAACCTCGCCGGCGTCTCCTCCGTCGGCATCTCCGCCGCGGGCCCGCTCGACCAGTACCGCTTCAACATGTTTATGAAGGACCTGCTCCTCGAAAAGTCGCGCGACATCATGCGCTGCAAGGGCGTGCTCTGCATCCGCGGGCAGGAGAAGACGAAGTTCGTGTTCCAGGGCGTGCACGACACGGTGTGCTTCGGGCCCTCGGCCGCGGAGTGGGGCCCCGATGAGGGCGGCGAGGGCGGCGACGCCGCCGCGCCGCCCCCCGTCTCGCAGATCGTGTTTATTGGCCGCGACCTCGACCGCGCGATGCTGAGCGAGGGCTTCAAGAGCTGCATCTGGCAGCCTCTCCCGGAGGGGTGGCAAGAGCACCGGGACCAGAGGACGGGGAGGCCTTACTACCACCACGCCGCGAGCGGGACGAAGCAGTGGTCGCGGCCGTGCGCGGGCAGCGCCGAGGGGGCGACGACGACGGACGGGGAGGACGGCGGGAACGACGCGGCCGGCCGGGGCGCGGGCGACGGCGGCAAGGACGGCAAGGGCGGCGGCGGCGAGGGCGGCGGCGGCGGTCCAGATGCCGCTGGAGGCGGCGACGGCGGCAACGCCGACAACAGCAACGCCCCGCACGTCGTCGCGCAGGCTCCGCCGGCGTCACACACCATCGCGGCGCAGCGAGCATAGATGCAGAAAATGTTTTCGTTTTTTTTTTGTGCCTCTATGCTTTTTGCTTTTGCCTTTGCTTTCTGCTTTTGTTTTTTTCCTTCCCTTTCTTCATCTTAGAACAAAAAACTTTCTTTCTTTCCTTCATTACTTCGCCCCCGGGTCGAATTGTCCCCCCGTACTGCCACAATACATTTTGAGCGCTCTGGATGACTCCTTTCCTGCTTCTTGGGAGAGGGCGAACGAAAAACGCCTCCGAGGAGGCGTTTTTTCGGGGGGAGGAGAGAGAAGAAAGAGAGAGAAAAAGAGAGAAAAGAGAAAAACGGAGGAGCAGGCAAGTCGGCTGTTTTCCTTTCTTCGAAACTTCTGCTTCTTTCATTAAACTAGCAGCATTTGCTTTTATACAAAATCACTTTGTTATGTTGAGCAATTTCTGGGCGGAGAGGAGACAGAGAGAGGGTGGTAGGGAGAGAGACCGAGACCAAGGGAGGAAAGAGAGAGAGAGAGAGAGAGAGAGAGAGAGAGAGAGAGAGAGAGAGAGAGAGATAGCAAGGAGGAGGTGTAACGAGAGAACCTGAGTTGTTTTTTTGTCAGACACCCTCTTTCTCTCTCTCACAAACTTCGATTTCTTAGCAGCGGAAGCCCCGTTCGAGAAGGAAAACAAAAAGCGCTTTCACCATGCAGATCTTCGTCAAGGTCCGTCTTTCTCGGTAGCACGAGACTGCCCGCGAGGATGCGACGCTGCTGCTGCTGAGCGTGTTGCAGCGCGGGAAGCAAAAGACGGTTGATGCTTGATCGCGATTGCCTCCTGCCTCGCCCCCGGCGAGGTGATTCCGCTCACCTCTCTTCTCTCTCTCTTCCTCTCTCTTTTCTCTCATTCCACACCAAATGCACAACCACTAGACCCTCACGGGCAAGACCATCACGCTCGAGGTCGAGTCGGTACGTCACGGAAAGAGAGAGCACAGTGGCGAAGCAAAAAAGCGAAGAGTCCGACGACGACGACGACGGCCGCCGCCGCCGGCTGCCGATGAAAAAAACATTTTTCTCTCATCTCACCTCCTTCCTTTTCTCTCTACTCTCCACTCTCATCCACAAACTCACAGTCCGACACGATCGAGAACGTCAAGTCCAAGATCCAGGACAAAGAGGGTACGTGCTTGTCGGCTCAGCAGCGGAGGAAAGCGGGAAAATCGACGCTTGCTTTCGCAGGCCTGGACTCTCGCCTTCGATCGAAAGCGGGCGGCGACATTCTCCTCGCTCGATCGCGCGCGTCGGAGTCGGCATCGAACGCGCCGCGCTGGCGTCGCCGGGCAGCCCTTGGATTCACATTTTGTCCGGTCAAGAGCGTGCTCCACGCTCTCCGTCATCCATTCACGCTCAATTTTGAGCGGCTGCGGCCCTCAGCGTGCCGGATCCGGGGCCCTGATTCGATCATAACTCTTCTCGGCCGCCGCTCGTTCGCTTGCTCTCGCTCTCTCTCTGTTTTTTTTTTCGAACCTCCCCCTCACTCACCTCTTCTCTCTCTCCTCTTCTCTCTCTCTCTACCCCGCCCTCCCCCCCCCCTCCCACACACACATACACACACACCTTCCCCTCCCTCTCCAGGCATCCCCCCGGACCAGCAGCGCCTCATCTTCGCCGGAAAGCAGCTCGAGGACGGCCGCACGCTCGCGGACTACAACATCCAGAAGGAGTCGACGCTGCACCTTGTGCTCCGCCTGCGCGGCGGCATCATCGAGCCGTCGCTGCAGATCCTCGCGCGCAAGTACAACCAGGACAAGATGATCTGCCGCAAGTGAGTTTTGTTTCGTTTTGGGGGAGTTCGCGCTTTTGTATTTTGCGTTGGGGGAAGAAGGAAAAGAAATCAAAAAAAGGGCGCGCATAAAGTTTGGCCCGTGTGCTTCAGAAAAATAGAAATATTTTAAAACATCGCTAGCGGGATGAATAGGTGCCCGACAAAGAACTCTTTCCTTGCATGCTTTGCCCGCCGCCTCAGTATGTTTCTCACGGGCGACGAGGCCATTCAGCATTGGTACATTTCTGCAGAAACAAAAACTGCTGTCTCTTTTCGAGGGAGGGAGGGAAAAGTTTTTCGCTCACTTTTTTTTTTCAAACAAAAAAACTCGGTCGAAAAAAAATCTTCAGGTGCTACGCCCGCCTCCACCCTCGCGCCACCAACTGCCGCAAGAAGAAGTGTGGCCACACCAACCAGCTCCGCCCCAAGAAGAAGCTGAAATAGAGAGGATGGAATGAAGATGGCGAGACGGAGAGGAAGAAGAAGAGAAAGAGGTTTTGAGGAGGGGGAAAGAACACACTTCCGACCCCCCCCTCTTCTCGACTTTTCTGCTTCCTTTCTCTGTTTCTTTGTTTGTCCTTTCCTTTGTTTCCTTTTTTTCTCCCCCCCTGTGTGTAAGAGGTCGCGAGACAGAGAGAGTGGAGCTTCTCCCTTTTTTTGATTTCATTTTCGTTTGGCCTCTTTTCTTTCTGGATGAATGTCGAGTTTCTTTCATTTCGTTTTGTTTCTTTGCACTATATTGATATCTAGTTCTCTCTCCCTCGCGCGCCTTGCTGAATTCTCCGCCTCCTGCGACGAGCAAGGCGGGCGACAACGGTGTGCCGATCTGGGAAGGGAAGTGGAACGAGCCCTCCCGGCGGCGGCAAGGTTCTCTCTCCTCCCTTAATTTTATCGCCGAGCAGAGAACATTTTCTCTCTTTTTCCTCTCTTTTCTCTTTCTCCCCTCTCTTTTTTCCTCCTCTTCTTTCTTCCTCCATTTCTCCCTCTCTCTCTCCGAACAACTGGCGACTAATAAAAAACAGCAATACAGGTCCTTGGGTGGAGAGGGGAAGAGGCGAGCAACTCTCTCCCTACTTGCTGCTCCCGCGGCGCTTGCTCGCACGCCGGCCCGTCCCCGTGCCGTTGACGAGCTGCCCGTTAGACGAGGCCGTGCCATTTCCCCTCCCTCCGCGGCCCCCGGAGGCCGCGGAGGCCCCGCCCGTGATAAAGTCGCTCGAGGAGGGGAAAGAAGAGTACGAAACAGGGGTCGTAGCAGCAGCGGGGGCCGGAGCAGCAGCCGCGGACGAGAGCCCGGCGAGCGCGTCGGCGTCGGAGACCTCGCGCAGGCGCGACGCCCAGTCGTCGACCGACGCCGACGCCGAGAGAGGAGGGGGAGCCGGTGCTGCTCCGCTGCCGGTCGCGGCAAACGGGTCCTGCCCCGCCGCCGCCGCGGCGGCATAGGCCTCCGCGGCGCTCCTGTCCTCGCTCTTCGCCAGCACAGCAGCAGCGGCGGCGGCGGCAGAAGCGGCGACCTCGGCGGCCTTGGCCCTCTTGGCCGCCGCGGCCGCCGCCGCGTGCGCCGCCGCCGCCGCCGCGGCCATCCCGTCCACCGCGTCGTACCTCGTCTCCTCGATCGCGACCTCCTTGCTTCCCGGCTCGCGCCGCCTGACCTGCACGATGGGCGTCTTCGAGTGCAGGAGGCAGTCCACCGAGTCTTCGACCCAGTGCGTGACCCAGAACGCGCGCTCGCGCATCTCGATCACGAGCGGGAACGTCGGCGGGGCCTTGCGCTCCAGGACGGACTTCTGCGTGCCGCGCGCGCGCGCCTCGTCGTCCCCCAGCGTGACGCTCTGGATGCCTCCCACCAGGTCGGACAGCGTCGGGTTCTTCATCAGGTTCTCGAGCAGCTGGCCGTGCGCCGTGCCGACGAGCTGGACGCCGCGCTCGGCGATCGTGCGGCAGGCCAGGGCCTCGGCCTCGGTGCCGATCTCGTCGACGATGACGATCTCCGGCATGTGGTTCTCCACCGCCTCGACCATGACGCGGTGCTGCATGCCTGCGAAAAGAGGAGATGAAGAGTTTCGGGGTGATGGTGGGGGGGGGGGAAGAAAAGAAGGAGAAGAAGAAGGAGAAGAAGAAGGAGAAAAAGAGGGTGAGTTTCTTCTTTTTTCGAGACTTTTGTTCTCAGAGAACCAGAACAAAAAAGAATTAGAAAGAAAACTCTCTTGTCCTCACCGGGATCGGGGACCTGCATCCGCCTCGCCCCGCCGATCGCCGGGTGCGGTACGTCCCCGTCCCCTCCGATCTCGTTCGACGTGTCCACGATCACGACGCGCTTGTGCAGCTCGTCGGCGAGCACGCGCGCCATCTCGCGGATGACCGTCGTCTTGCCGACGCCCGGGCGCCCGAGGAACAGGATCGAGTTGGGCACGTCGAGGATGTCGCGGATGAGCGAGATGTGGCCCGTGACGGCCCTCCCGACGCGGCAGGTCAGGCCGATGACGGCGCCGCGGCGGTTGCGGATCGCGGAGATGCGGTGGAGCGTGCCCTGGACGCCGGCCCGGTTGTCGCCGCCAAACTCGCCGACGGCGCGCTCGGCCGCGGCGAGGTCCTCCGCGGTGACCTCCGCCTCGCGGAGGAACTCGCGGCCCGCGTTCGCGGCGGCCGGGGAGGGAGAGGAGGAGGAGGAGAGTGAGGAGGAGGCGGAACTGCTGGAGCTCGACGGCGGGGCCTCCCTCCCCTCGTCCTCGTCGTCCGCGCCGCTGCCGAGGAAGCGCGCCTCGGGCCGGCGGCCGAGGTCGAGCACGACCTCGAGCAGCGACGCGCGGCGCGGGTGGTTGGCCACGGTCGCGCGGATGTCCTCGGGCAGGGCCAGCAGTAACGGCTCGAGGTCGTCTCGGACGGTGACGGAGCCGTCCTCCTCTTGTAGGACGTCTGGAGAGAGGGGTCGGTTTATTTTTTTTGGTTGAAGAAGAAGAAGAATTGAGGAAGGAGAGGAGGAAGAGGAAGGAGAAGAAAGTGTGGCAGAGAGAGAGAGAGAGAGAGACAGAGCGAGAGAGAGAGAGAGAAAGAGAGAGAGAGAGAGAAGGGGAAGAAAAATTTGATGCTCCCTCCCCGTCAACGCGCGAAGCGCCTCGTTCGGCGAGGAAAAAAAACGATTAGGTTTCGCGCTCTCCTGGCCTCGGCAAAGCCAAT
>Ga0315284_10006522_pt1 | contig 16600 bp, 16 predicted proteins | sample YL17G09_16_MG_FD_203696 | JGI IMG/M metagenome (GOLD analysis project Ga0315284, IMG submission 203696) | Sediment microbial communities from Yellowstone Lake, YNP, Wyoming, USA - YL17G09_16 | ecosystem: Environmental > Aquatic > Freshwater > Lake > Sediment | place: USA: Wyoming | collected...
CGATGGGCCGATTCAGGTTGATGAACATGTATTTATTGATGGCCGCTGCGAAGATGAATCCCCCGTGTTTCGAGTAATAGGCGGGAAGGTCCGTGCCTCCGCCGCCCAGCGTGAAACGGAAAGGCGTTCGTGTAATAATCATGGCGTCCCTCTTAAGATCGGTTCCCGACGATTTATTGAGGTTTCCCCACCCCGGTTCACGAAGGGTGGGTCAAGTGCGCATTTAACGTGTTCAAGAGATCAAGGTCATCGATGGCCCAAACGCCGCCTTTTAAGCAGCGGCCGAAAAGACGGCCTCCGTCGCGAAGAAGACGGGGGATCACGTCCAAGCCGAAATCAGAATATCCCGAGGGTATGTATTCGAATATGGCGGGCCGAAAGTAGAAAAGCCCGGCGCCTACCCAATGGCTGAAGACCTCGTCCGGAGCAGGTTTTTCTTTGAAACGGACGACCTCGTCGCCCCTCCCCATCTCAATAATGCCGCTCCCGGTGACGTCGGCCTTCTCGAAGACGGCGATCGTCCCGACGCCTTCGCTGGCCGCCGATGCCTCGATGAATCCGGAAAGCTCCATCTCCAGGTAATTGTCCCCATAGACGACGAGGAACGGACCGCCGCGGAGCTCGGCCTCGAGTTTTTTCACCGCTCCGGCCGTTCCCATGATCTCAGGCTCGAACGAATACCGGATCCGCACCCCCCACTTCCGTCCATCCCCAAAATAGGACGTGATCCGTTCCGGAAGATGATGGAGATTGATGAAGATCTCCTGGATTCCCGCTCCGGCCAGATGCTCGACATGATGTTCGAGGATAGGCTTCCCCGCGATCGGGATCATGACCTTAGGAATCTTATCGGTTAGCGAAGAAAGTCTTGTCCCCTTGCCCGCGGCAAGCAGAATCGCTTTCATCTCAACCCCGATCAAATCCTCCCCGACGCCATTTCGGATTTGATGTAATGGACGGCGTGGATCAGCCCGGTTTCGATGTCCGTCTTCGGCTGCCAGCCGAGAGCCGAGGCTTTGGTGATGTCGGCGAGCGTCATTTGAGCTTCGCCTGGGAGGTCGGGCTTGAATTCCGGCTCTATTCGAACGCCGAGAATCCTGGAAACCTTATCGTAGATCTCTAAAACCGAATGATTCTCTCCCGAACCGAGATTGTATGTTTCATGGTCGGTCCGGGAATCGCGAAGACAGAAAAGATGGAAATCGTTGACATCATCGACGTAAACGAAATCACGTCGTTTTTCGCCCGTCCCGTAGATGACCGGACGTTCGCCCTTTAAAAGCTTGATGATGAAGGCGCTCATGACAGGGGGGATAGTCCGCCTGTAGTCCTGGATCGGCCCGTAGACACAGAAGTAACGCAACGCCGTAAATGTCATCCCGTAATATCTCTTATAGACCTCCGCGAAGTGCATTCCGGCCAGTTTGCTCACGGCATAGAAACTCTTGGGTTGGACGGCCGATTCCGGCGTCGGCAGAAGACCACTCCCCTCATAAAGCGCCGAAGATTCCGCGTATATGATCTTACGGACTCCGGCCCACCGCGCCGCTTCGAAGACATTGATCGTTCCGGTGATGTTGATATCGGCGGTCTCCCTTGGATCCTTTTGACAGTCCGATGTGCAGTTTTTTGCGGCCAAATGGAAAACAGCGTCGGCGCCTTTAAAAAGCTTGTGGATTTTCCCGTTCCTGATATCAATCTTAAAAAATTTAACGTCCCTAGGGATATTCTCTTTTAAACCGTATTGCAGGTTATCAATACCGATGACCTCAATGTCAAGATCGGATAGGGTATCATCGCTGAGAAGCCGTGATGCTAAGTTACTTCCTATAAATCCTGCCACCCCAGTTATAAGTACTTTCATTTTAGCCCTCTGCCCCGGCTCTTTGTATCCCTCGTCGCTCTTGTTATTTCAGGCCACCTTTTCAATACAGATTGTTCCACGGGATTTTCGGTATAAGAACTCTTTTCTGTTTGGATTGGCGAAACTGGGCGCGCTATAGAAAAGCATTTATGCCATTAAAGAGCCCCTTCTTGCTTCAATTGTGTTCGGACGAACTCGACTGTGTTTCGAAGGCCTTCACAAAGCAGAACCATGCTTTTCCACTTCAATTCTCTCTCCGCTTTATTCGAGTTTAGATAGCTGGCCGAGACTTCCCCAGGACGCGGAGGGCCGTAAACAGCCTCGCGCTGATAGCTAGTGATTTCCTTCATCATGGTAAAAAGCTGGTTAACGCTGGTAGGGAATCCAGAGCCGACGTTAAAGATTTCATTATCGCCCTTTTCCAGGGCGAGCCGGTTTGCTAGGGCTATATCCGTACAGTACACATAGTCACGCAACTGTTCGCCACTGCCATTGATAATAACCGGGGCTCCGAGAAGCATTTGTCTCGCGAATATAGATACTACTCCCGCTTCACCGGTGTAATCTTGCCGAGGACCGTATACATTCGGGTAACGCAGAATCGTGTACTTGATTTCAAACTGATGGGCATATGCTTTTAAATAGAGCTCCATTGGGTATTTGCTTACTCCATAAGGATCAATCGGCTGAATTATGTGGTCCTCGGGAGACGGAAGCTCAATCGGTTCACCATAAATGCAACCGCCTGATTGCGCATAAATAATCTTGCGCACGCCATGCCGTCGACAACTTTCAAGCAAGTTTAGCGATCCAATTATATTTGTTTGCGCATATAATATAGGTTGCTCCATGGATGCTCGAACGTCTACCCGCGCTGCCTGGTGTAAAACGGCCTCCGGCTTTTCCTGTCTGATAACTTCGTCCAAACCAGGAGAAACTATGTCAACTTGATAGAAACGAGCGGCCGGATTAAGATTAGAGATTTTTCCTGTGAAAAGGTTATCAACAATACATACTTGATGCCCGGCAGCAAGATAGGCATCGACGACGTGAGAACCAACGAAACCCGCACCACCTGTTACACATATTCTCATCCCATTCCTTCAGATATAGTAACGATTATCAAATCATTCGGCACCCGTCCCGTTTAACACTGCAGGAACGGTCTTTAGGAGGATATTAATATCCATCAACAAATCCCAATGCTCCACGTAATATAAATCGAGTTCCATACGCTTATCAAAAGCAATGGTATGACGACCGCTGACTTGCCACAAACCTGTAAGGCCTGGTTTTACACTCAGTAATATATTTCTCGCATCACCATATCGAGCCAACTCCAAGTCACCAAGCATTCGCGGTCCAACCAAGCTCATGTCACCACGTATAATATTGAATAATTGCGGTAGTTCATCCAAGCTAGTTTTGCGTAAGAATCTTCCGACACGAGTCACACGTGAATCGTTAGTGATTTTGAGGCTTCGCTGATATTCTTGTAGTAAGGCTGCATTATTTTGAAGCATTTGGTGGGCATCGACTACCATGCTACGAAATTTATAAACTACAAAAGGTCTGCCGCGAAAGCCAATCAAAATACGACGATACAGTGCTGGACCCGGCGAATCCATTTTGAGTAAAATATAAATCATCAAAAATAAAGGGGAAAGCAGCATCATCCCTAATATGGCGCCGAAGAGGTCGATCAGCCTCTTAGCAATCAATGGCCAAGATCGCATTTATAAAAACCGTTTGTACCTTTTGCCTGAAATCATCATCATATCTGTCCTTATCTTCATCACCGTAGAGCTATAAAACACAAAAAACATTTTTCATGAAGTGGGAATATTGCTTGAGGATCGCTTCTTTCGAAAAGTATTGTTCTACGTAAGAACGGCCATTGGCTCCTAGTAACTTTGCTTTAGCAGAAGCGCCCCGTAAATCCTGTATTGCTTCAACCAACGCCACTGGATTCTCTGGCTCTACGATAACTCCACATTCTGCCTCTCTTATACGAAGTGCTGTTTCACTAACACTGTTGACAGAAGCAATAATGGGTCGTCCCGCGGCCATATAAGTTAATAATTTTGAAGGAATAACCGTATCTGTAATATTTGCCCTTTGACTCAGTATCAATACATCAGCAGATGCCAACACCTCTAGAAATACCCCAGAAGGCTGCAAAGGCAAAAAACGCAGGGTCAAGAGATTATATCCTGCAGCCAATTGTTCTAATCGGCGTCGCTCCTCACCATCCCCTACTAAGAGCCAAAGAATACCATTAGATGATGCCTCACTCAGTTTGGCAGCTTCCACAACGGTATCCAAACCCTGCTTAAGTCCCATGTTGCCTATGTGGAGTGCAACATATCTATCTTTGGATATGCCTGTTCCACGCCGAAAACCAATATCGCATAGAAGCGGACGTATCGCCTTTGTATCTGCCCAATCTGGTACTATGCTGATCTTCTTTTCAGGTACTCCATTTCGGATTAGGTTTTCCTTAAAGGCCGGACAAAGTACGCTTATGCCAGTAGCGTGCTTATAATTAAACATTTCTATTTTTCTCGCCAATTTTGCGAGTTTGCCTTTGTTCTGCATTATCCCCAACGAAGTTGCGGCTTCCGATGCCAAATCCGTTAGTTTTATTGCATACGGCACACCTCGCATCCGACTTGCTAAAAAGGCAATTGTGGGCACAAAAGGAGGAGGGCAAGAACAATAAATCCCATCGAAGGCACCTATCAATGGAATCGCAAGAAAGGCATTTAACGAAAAACTGATGTCATGTATTAGACGCTGTATTAAATTCCTAGGCTTCGACGGGACGAAATGAATAACGCGCTTAACATTAACTCCGTTGATTATTTCATGCTTGTACACCAAACCTCGATATCTATCCTGAATGCGCCATTGAGGATAGTAAGGAAACGCCGTGATTACCGATACACGGTGCCCCTGCTTGACCAAATGTTCGCACAAACCTGTGGTAAAAGGAGCCACCGATGTCTGTTCAGGCGCGTAATTAATTCCAATTACAAGTAAGTGCATAAATTACAAATTCTCAACAAATAGATATTCTAATATTCTATTTTCCTCATCGTCCCTATTTGCAAAGGACAAGTTAATCGTTTGTTGCAAGCAGTGTACGTATATTCTGGTTTCACCTTCATCTCCACCTCGTATGTCGTGCTTCTTCAAGCGCATAAGGCGATTGCGCAAACTCACGCATCTTGACACTAATCAACAAATTGACGCAGAATGGATGTAATGCGCAGAATACAAATCCTTGCCAACCATCCAGCCAACCGCCTCTCAGAAAGTAAGCAATTAGAAAGCGTAAAATCGGGTTGACTGCTAATGGCATTCTAAAAAACAACCGATTTAAATACGCGCGAATACGTCCTTCCTGTATCTCCCGCTTACCTAATCGCGGGGGCTTGATCTCGCCGCCAGCATCAAATAGCTTCAGTGCCATGCAGCTTGTGTCGTGATTCTGATTCTTTATCCACTGTGCAAGAGAACGTTGATCATGATGTAACAGGTCATTTATAAGTCTTTCAACCTTACCTTGTACAACCGCATATTCTCCTGCCCTTGCCGAAGCCACAAACCGACTCCGACCAAGCCGTAATAAACGCAACGTCCGTAGGTAAGACCCACCATGTTTAAGCCAACGTCCCAAAAAGATATAACGGCGACGCATTTCAAACCCCGCCACTTGCTCCGATACTGTGCGCAATGTCTGATCAATCTCACGACGCAGTTCCGGTGTCACCTGTTCATCTGCATCTATATATAAGACCCACTCATGCAGATACTTTGGCACCTCCAGCGCCCAGTTCCGTTGATGCACGTGATTCACGAATTCATTCTGGTATACGATCGCACCATAGGAGCGCGCTATTTCAACAGTCCGATCATGGCTAAAAGAATCTACGACAATGATCTGGTCCGCCCAGCCTGCCACGCTGCGCAGAGCGTGCGGCAGATTGACTTCTTCGTTCAGAGTTAATATGAGTACCGTCAGATTCATGCTCTGTTCTCCCCGTATCCTGATTACTACTTGATGATGTTTACCACACACTTGTTCCCCAGCCATTGTCCCAACAAAGCATTTGCTACTTTGAGAAACGGCGGCACAGGGCGGGAACGAATTCTGCCGTCAGGCCAGAACGTGACCCGGGTAACGACAAACAATCTGTTCCAGATCATCTGCCGCGGCTGGAGATCGGCAATCCATCTTTCCATATCGTCGCGACGGAGGCGATACGTCCGAGCCCCGGACTGTTCTTTCATGCTGCTATACCCCACTAGTGCTGCAATTTTGGTGAGTAGAGCATCGGCTGGCTCACAAAACATTATCGCCTCTTTCGCAATGCGGTACATTTCCCGAATCGCTTTGGCCGGTGAAACGAGGTGATGAAGCCCTTCATGCGCATAAGCAACCTGTACTGTCGCCGATTGCAGAGGAAGGGTCTCCACGTCGCCAACGATGCCCTCGAACTCAAGACCTAGACGGTTCGCCAATCCCCGTGCCTTCTGCAAACCCTCCAGGCTAATGTCTATCCCGATGACGCGCCGCACCCCCTCGCGCGCGAGGTGCGCAAATTCAACACCACGTCCACAGCAGATCGCAGCTATATATCCCTTCTGCCAACCGGGTGGCAGGTGACCGATCCCTTTCCTGAGGGTGTCCCAGTATGGATCGCCGAGCGCCTCATCCAACCTAGCATCATCCTCCGGCAGCGCCCCCTGTACAGAAATCGGTGCGTGGTTCGATTCGCCAGAGTCGCTGTAGAAACGATCCCACCACCGAGTTTCTTCATTAAACACATCGGTGCCTGTTTTTTCTTCGCCCTCTCCCAACTCTCCCCTGGCACGCCGGAACACAGCAATCTGGACGCAGGGAAGCAAGATTGGGATGCGGTCGATAACTGGAAACAACCGGACACATCCCTGACAGATCAATTGTTCTTCAGCGCTATTAGGATTCAAGTTTGTGGCCATGTCTAAATGCAATGAGGCACCACAGTTCGGGCAAGCCAATAAATTTATAAAATCAGGATTCAACATTAACGCCTTCCGCTTGACCACTTGCACTCGGGGCTGGCCTTGCCTTCCAGAATGTCGGTGTAGGCTTGGACCATCAACTTGGCAATCACTCGCATGTCGAAATGTTGGCGCGCGGAGCGATAGCCATTTCGTCCTTGGCGCCGTCTCAGCTCAGGGTCGCCAAGTAGCCGCGCTAGCCCCTCAGCAATAGCCGCAACTTTCACGGGAACAACTATCCCTGCATCCTCATCTGCGATAGTGCGACTGACGCCCACGTGCTCAGACACCAGGACGGGGATACCGACAGCCATTGGCTCCACAGCAGCATTGCCAAAACATTCCCCCCCCAGACTGAGAAGCGCCATGACATCGGCTGCGGCAAGTAGAGCAGCGCGGTCGTCAGCCCCGATATGTCCTAAGAATCGAACCCGCTTGTTCAGCCCCAGTTGATCAACGAGGGCGCGCAATCTCGCTTCGTCCCCGTAATCGCTGCCGGCCAACAAAACAACAGTATTGGGAAAATCTCCGGCGATGCGCCCAAACCCCCGGATTAGGTAATCAAGGGCTTTCGACTGATCGAGTCGCGCCAGACAGCCAACGACCAGGACATTCTCAGCGATTCGTAATCGCCTGCGAGCGACATGGCTCGGTGGCAAGTGATCGAACTCGGCAAAGCCCAACCCGCTGGGCACCATAAAGCTCGGCGTCGTAAGTCCCAGATGGACAGTCTGTTCTCTTTCGATTTCACTCACGTAACGAATAGCCGAGGCGTGACGCAGGTTCCGTTCCTCGAACAGTTTGTAATAGATCCACTTCTTAATACTCTTTCGCCGAAAGTTGTCCTTGTCAACCGCACCATCGGTGGACACCACGTAAGGCACTCCAAAGCGGCGAGCGGCATGGCAGGCAACAATCCCCGCGTGGTTCCAGAACGACGCCACGTGCATCAGGTCAAATTCCCGTAGATGTTTCCGGCATGCTGCCGCAAGATTGGAGGAGTACTTAAACTTACGTGGCATCGGCGTGTGGAAGTAATATGTCCGCACGCTCCCTACGTCAACTGCCCGATTGACTGGAACACTGAGCAAGCCATCACCAGAACTATTGGTCGTATACACCGTTACGTCGTGGCCCATGGCAGCCAGCGCTCGACACAGCAGGCTGGTTCCTCGCACAACCCCCCCCGCAGACCAGGCCGGCTCATAGGCAGGAGTCACATGTAGAATCTTCATGGTCAAGCAAATTTATCCCAGGTTCATCGCCCTTGACTTACGCTAATCTTGGGCCGTATGGTACTTCGGATCACGGTCTGGAGCTCGATAGTCTTTCGCGAATACAGACTTCCTGGTAGGGGCATAAAGAGCGAAGTGAGTTCCTCTAATCATGTAAGTTGCTCCATAGCTGCGAGCGAATTCGTTGACTGCCCTTTGAACACCGGCCGCCCCAGGATAATCGTGCCATAATATGACGCCGTTCTGAGATAGCCTTCGACGCGCGTTCTCGCTGTCAACTCTCACGCTGTCGTAATCGTGTGCTCCATCTACGAAGATAAGATCGATCTTCTTAAAACACGGGGCAAAGTCGAAACGCTGGGAGTCTCCAAGTAAAAGAGTAATCTGCTTTTCATACTCCGTTCCACGAAAGGCCGAGCCGACATTGTCTCCAAGCCGGTGAAAAGAATTATCGGGGGGCAAATCCATTGTGAAGATCTTTGTTGTTTCCCCCACGTTTTGAGCTATCAGCAAAGTAGTGCTCCCGAAAGCAGTTCCTATTTCAAAAACCGTCCCCGGTCTGAGATAGGAAACGAGATTTGCCATGATGAATTGTTCCAATGGCGACAGACCCACAGACCAGTAGCCGGCATACACAACCTTTATCCGCCCCCCCCCTTTATCACCAATGTCTAGGTCCATATCTGGGTAGATATCAGTGAGGCTGACTATTGGTACCTTAAGCAGGTTCGCAAATGGATAGATGGCGCGCCCGATCTCAACGAAGAACCACCGCCATCCAGGGCGCCTAAGAACTATCGCCACTGGTATTGTCAAGAGCGCCAGAGTAACTTGCCGGATTGCGTACAGACTATCTTTCCTCATACAGGATTCCTTTGGTCCAATGGTAATATTTTCCGAGTCTGGGATACCCCCAATCTCACTGACAGATTCCTATTACCCAGCACAACCAATCAGGTCTCTTCAAGCACGAAAACAATCTGATCTGCCAATAGACTGGGCCAAAGCCGATACAGTATTGGGAAGCCCTGCGGGGGGGGGACCGCCTTGATGATTCTGTAGCCCTGGAGTTCAATCCACCAGCGGAAATCGCGAAGGGTCCAGAAGCGAAGATGTTGGGCCGGGTGTTGCCCCCACTGAAGTGGAAATCGTCCGAATAGCAAACGGATGCGATGAGTGTAGTATCCCACGTTCGGCACTGATACGATCAGCGTCCTACGAAAATGCCCCCTAACTTTCGCCAACAGGTCCTCGGGGTTCGCGATATGTTCGAGCACCTCGGTGACGGTGATATAGTCATACTCGCCAGCGATAGCAAACTCTGGGAGGCTGAGGTTGGCCAACCGCACATCGGTCAACCCACGCCGCCTGGCAAGTCGTAAAGCCTCCTCAGAAATATCAATGCCACTTGCCTTTACCTCGCGTTGGGCAACCAAGGTCGCGAGCAATGTCCCATCGCCGCAACCCAAATCGAGAACAGAGGCTCCCTCCTCAATCAAATCACAAATCACCTCGATTCGCGGGACTTGCCCCTCGATCTCGCCGTAGGATTGCCAATACTCATCGTAGTCCATCTTGGATAGCACAACCCGCTTATATCCGAAAACAGCCCTCGGCAGCCGAGCAACCTCACGAGCAATCGCTAACAGCATCTGCCTCATAGTCCTACTTTTTGCTCCATGGCTTGGCAGATCAAGTGGGCAATCTGACGGGCGATAGCCGAAACCGGCGCACTCGCGTCAATTACAAGTCCATTCGGCATCTGAGCCAATAGATTCGTGAAAATGGCCTGCTGGCGCTTAATCTCGTTGACCGGCAACTCTGGCTTGCGATCGTGAACGAGTTGTGGATCCCCATGCAGGTAGATTACGGCATCGGGCTTGGGAAAAAGACGCAGTATAGCCTTGAGCAACCACCTTGGGATGCACGCGTAACTGGGTTGAACAAAATAGTCGTAAAAATATCGCTCGACAATGATGAGTTCTCCCCGCCAGCCGGCCACGAAGAGAAGTACATATCCCAGAAGAAAGCCGACAGTATGGTAAGCCAGATGCGCCAACGCACGCCAGATCGGGAACGGTGTCAGGCGAGGGCCTTCTCTGATAATCAAATCTGGCGAGGCATGAACTTTCCGCCGCCTCTTCTGACGCCAATCGCGCAGATCACCGAGAATATGTGGAACGGTATTGAAGTTGAAAGCAAGCCGCCGCAATCTGGTAAACAGCTTTTCCAGCAACGCCATCAATTCGTAGATGACTGTAGTCTTTCCACACCCGTCTGAGCCCAGCACCACGATGAAAACCCCCGCAGAATGGCTGAACGGTTGACGCAGGTGTCCCCACGCCCAACGCCAGGTTTCTACCATCTGAGCCATCGGTGCCCGCGTGAAGGCACGCCAGACCATTGCCCACTGCAGCACACGGCGTCGCGCTTCGATCTGATCCCACTTCCCTTGCATGGCTGCCTCAGCAAGAAAATGCGCCAAATTACGTCCAAAATCCGGTTCAAGGCAAGAGCGCAAGCCATCGGCATCCTGTTGGATTAGAGATTGGATCCTGGCTCGATACTTTGGGCGAACACAACCAACGTGAAGCAAGTCCTTCAATAGCAGCACTGCTGCTTCATGACAGGGGCGCGGGATGTAGAATGTTTTGTAGCTCATGCGCTCCCGTGTAATATCTTGCGCTTGGAGATAAGCAAATCCCTTCCAAGCAATCGTATAGAAAAGATCTACGTGTAGGATGAATCTACCTTCTCCGCCAGGGCGAGCAGGGGTAAAATAAAAGAACCACAGCGCGTACTTCCTCACATGTTTCACCAGATGCCACCCACGCTGTGTCGTTATCTCCGTCAGAATACTCTGGAACACCAGCCGGTCTTCCGCATTCACCAGGAAATCAATGTCACTGCGGAATTCTTGTGGCAGCCCTTCGTAGTCGCGCAAAACGCAGTATTTAATTCCCTCACGGTTCAAACTCTGGAAGAGCGCCGCAAGGATATCAGCGATTTCAGAATCGTTATCTGGCAAAGTGGGATCCTTTGAAGGTCAACAGATTTTCGGGCCAGTCTGCCCCACGTGGCTGCTCCCGTCCCAGCAAGGCCTGCTTGAAGGCCAGGGCCGTCGCGGCTAGCCCGAAGTTCAGCTGGGCGTTGCGCGCCTCGGAGCGCTGGCGTTCCGTGGCCAGCCCGGGCTCAGCAGTGCGGACGATCTCCAGCATGGCATCCACCCAGTCCGTGCCACGGATATAGAACTGGCTCGGCCCATAGACTTGGGGCAAGTCGGCGGCCGACCCTGGCAAGATCAGGGTGCAGAGCGAGGCCATGCCTTCCATAAAAACCAGCGGCATATCGGCGGTGGAGGATACGTTCCGGTAGGGCAGAAGCAGGATATCCGTTTCTGCCAGCGCATCCCGAACCGCTCGGTCCACTTGGGGTGAATAGCTGGTGTAGCTTGACTCGACGAAGGTGCCCACGGGCAGCGCCTTCAGACGGCGGTATATCTCCGCTTCTGTTCCACCCACTCGCCCCGCTTCAAAGGTATAGCCGAAGAAGCGGCACACGAACCGTCGGTCGTCCTTCAACCGATTAAAGAGCTCGGTCGCTTCGGTTGCGCCCTTGCCAGAATCAATCCTTCCGATGAAACTCACCGTCACCGGGGTGTGATTGGCTTTGTCTCTAGCGCGCAGGAACCACTCGTCCGGCACAGGGGGCAACATCAAGAAAGAGCGACTGACCCATTGCCTCACCACATGGTACAGGCGAGGTGATATGACAAATAGCGCGCCATTAAGAGGCACCATGCGAAGGTCGGCCGAGCCGAGCAGCCGTTTGGTCGCGGAAGGATTATACATGGTGCGGAAGGCGTGGAACGTCAGCCGATGGCGATACCTCGCCCGGAAGGCTGTGTACGAAACTCTTTCCCGTACGGGCAGATGCAAAGACACCACGTGATCGTAGTCGGTCGGCAGAGTGTGGACTGCCTCCGCGTAGGTCTCGAAATAACGCGCCCGAACGCGTGGTGCAACCGCCTTTTTTTCAGTCCGTGGAGCACCGAACAGGACGTAGTCCACTTCTTTCACGTCGCAGCTTTGTGTCAGTTGGCTGGCCAGCCGCCGGGTAATAGATTCGCTACCGCCGATGTCGTTGTAGTCAAAGGCTGATTGCAGACCGAAAAAAGCAATGCGCATCTATATCAGAACCTGTAGATAATACCCCGTCTTCGTAAATTATCACCTACCAGGGTCTTGAGGTAATTCATGAGTATTAGCAGCAACACAAGACTAGAGGCACCAATTCGTCGCCTCACATGTAAACCCTCTCTGACCCGGTCCCAAGACCGCGTCAGAGTCTTTGAACTTGAGTGGCGGCGTAAACTAGCTAACACTTGGGGAATGAACTCAGCCTTGCCTAATCGCGTGAGACGTAACACCAGGTCGGTGTCCATGTGCATGACCAGGCTAGCATCCAGATAACCCACCTGTTCAACAAGGTGCTTAGGATAGAAAGAGCCAGGCTGCGAAAAGCAGGGTATGCCATGAAGCGCGTTCTCAAAACTCAACGGTATCTGTTTGGGCACGCCCAAAACCACGCCATTTTCATCAATTGCTCTGGCAATACCCAGGTAAACGCTGGCATTAGGATTCTGCCTAAACCGTTCAACGATTAGTTCTATAGCATTGGGATCCAGCAAGTCGTCGGAATTCAGCCACCCGACCAGATAGCCTGTCGCCTCCTTGAACCCTATATTGATAGCATCAGTTTGCCCTTTGTCTTGCCCCTGGATGAGCTTGAACCGCCCCTCATATTTTTCCAGAATATCTGGTGTCTGGTCCTTTGAACCCCCGTCCACGATGATGTATTCAATGTCAGAATACGTCTGATTGAGGACGCTGAGGATCGTCTCCTCGATGAACTCGCCCTGGTTAAGAGTAGGCGTCACAATTGTGATCCTGGGGTCCCGCATTCTGCCTTCGTTCCGTCTTTTCTCCGGGTTGCGCGTCACTTGGCCCGCCTTCCGTCGGCTCCGTCCAGCACGCTTTCGTAAACCCGGAGAACCTGTTGTTGATAGTTGGCCCAATTCCACCGCGCAGCCGTTCGCACTGCTCCGAGACTTCCCATTCTCTTCGCCCGGTCACCATCTGCCAGGAAATACTCCACTGACTGAACGATGCTCTCTACACTGTCAGGCGGAATCAGCAGCCCAGTTTCACCATCGTCGACAATCTCGTTATTGGATTCTATGCTTGTGGCGATCACTGGGCATCCGGCAGCCAAAGTTTCCAGGATCGCCATCTGCGGATTAATAGATAAATTGCGAAACGGGAACACAGCACAAATAGCCGATTGCACCAGACTGTCCAGAGTCACGCCATCCTCCTTGTATGGATAGATGTACGTGCGGATGTTTTCGAATTGCGCGGACACTGCAAGAACCTCCTGCTCCAGCTTGTCCCCCGGACGAACTGCAAACACAAAATCAACATGCGGGTAGCGTGGGCTTAATTGTTTGAACGCCTCAATGCAGAGGTCTGCGCCATTCACAGCGTTTGCATTGCGCCAGAACAGCACCGAGCTCTTCGTTTGATTCTTCGTGCTAGAACGAGACAACGGATTATTAGCGAGATTCTTGACAATGCCGGGGCATGTAAGCGCTATATTACGGACTCCCAGGTCGGTAAGATACCTCTGGGTATACCTGGTCAATGCCATGACCCGATCCACTGTCTGTCCAAGCCACCGCCACACAAACGCTTTGCGCTTTACCGCGCCAAGAATATGAGATGTCAAAACCACTGGCACCGACACACCCAGCATCTTGATTAACCCTGCAAGAAAACTGGTTCGACGACACCCCAAAAAGTGGATGATGTCGAAATCTTGTGTCCTGAGATATTGATATATATCAAAGACCTGCCGCAATGCGTCTATAGAGCGAACGCCATTCTGCGGCCATGCTCTGGTTGCATTAATCACGGTGTGAACATTGACAACTGAAGACAGGAAAGAAGGTAAGATGACATGTTCTGGGCTATCTTTTGTTGTGATAATAGTTACCTCGTGACCAAGTTCTGCAAGGATATTTGCCGTCATCAACGGGATCTGAACGTGTCCAGAGACAGCCTGCGCAAAGTCTGGACGACAAAATGCGCCCACAACATAAACCGCCACGCGCAGGCTCATACCAGCCCTTCCCCCTTGATGAGGGTCACATAGCAGCGCGCCGCAAACTGTGGCAACAACCTGCAGCAGAATCGGTCAACCCGCCCAAAGAGCGGTAACAACCAACTCGGCACCCGCTCAAGAACCATCTGTGAAAAGAAGAGCACTCCACCGGTACCTAACACTTTTAGATTAGCATTTTCTTTCGCTATTCTACCGATGTCGAGCACAGAGAGGCGCACGCCGCCATATCCTTTCCTGTGAGGTCGCAAGTTATTCGTAAACTCGATCAATACTACCCCTCCTGGGTGGACGACCCGTATCATCTCTCGAATCATACGCAATGCATACTCGCGTGAGGCGGTTTGATTCACGGTTCGAATAGAGTATACAAAGTCAAACTGATTGCCGGCGTATGGAAGACATGCGCCTTCACCCAGATCAAACTCCACAGCCTTGCACTGCGCGAGCTTTCGCTTGACGATGGCCAACATGTGTGGCGACGAATCAAGGCCTCGAACGTAGTGTCCAACGCCTGAAAGATAGGCAACAAACCTACCTGTGCCACAACCAACCTCGAGAATGTTGCTGGGGACGGACAAGCGGTCGGCAACTCGTCGCAGTTGCTCCATCTCAAGGGCGTTAAAAAGTTTGCCTTGGGGCGAAGTAAATCGTTTCTCGTCGTATTCTTGCGATCCTTTAGAATCATATGCAGTCGTAACCAAATATGAACCTCCTCTGCCTGAATAACCTGAACTATGCTCTCAGTCCCTCTTTAACAAATCATGCATATTTGCAGCAATTAAGAAAAAATGCATCGCGAACAGAACAGAAAAGATCAAGCCTTCGACCCCATCCCGGAAACCCTGCCTAAGAAAATAGGAACCAAGAAAGACTCGCAATGGGCGCATCACTAACATCGCTAAATTCGGGCGCCCCCCATCTGCAAGCCAATCTTGAGCATATTGGCGCGAATAGTAATGCAGTGTTTTTTCAACATACTTGTCCATACTGGGGTAGGCAAGGTGAATAAATCGCTCCTTCGCGCGCGCCTGGCCCGGCAATTTGGCCAGCGTCTCAAAAGACCCTTTGCGCAAATCACAGTCCTGATCCAAGGGAGCAACTTGAAGATAAGGAATTCGCCGAAACAAGAGGGGCTTCCTGACGTATCCCAGACTCGTATGCGTCAAGAACTTGCCCATAAACAGGAACCGCCACCGCACCCATACAGCGTTCACATCCTCGCGGTCAATGAACATTCTTAGTTCATCAAGCAGCGCTGACGTGGCCCGCTCGTCAGCATCAAGTAGCATGATCCATTCGCCTCGCGCTTGTTTAACTGCGAAACTGCGAGCTTTTTCCACAATGGCTTCTGGTTTGTGCAGCACCACCCGTGCCCCTAGCGATTCAGCAATTTCGCGGGTGAGATCTGTGCTATGCATATCACAAACGACAATCTCGTCGGGTAGCTCCCCTGCGCTCTCGATGCACTCGGCGATGTTCTGCTCCTCGTTCTTAGTATTGATGACGAGAGAAACTTGGATGTCGCTATTGCTGTTCATATGCATCATCGATCATACCCTTCAGGAAGTGCTAGCATAAAAAAGGTGGGAATCCGAACCGATTTCAACTCGTTCCCGACTTCCCAGAATCTGTAGCCATACTCTCGGAGTAATTCCCCCCCCCCAACATAGAAGTTGCAGGCGAGTGAAACTCACACAACATCACCGGCGGATTTGACTCTAACAACCCCCTGGCTCCCCTAAGGACAGCCACTTCGGAACCTTCGGCATCTATCTTCAATACGTCCGGCAGAATGCCAAGCTGATGAGCTACTGTATCCAAAGTGGTCAATTCAACTTCTATGCTCTGGCCTGAGTGCTCGTATCGAGGCTATGTCTCGTCCCACGATTGGGAAAGACCTTCAGCAGAAGACAGATGGAACATGGAATTCTGGTAAATCAGCCTGGCATGACCCTCTGCATCGCCATCTGTCTTCTCCGAGAACACCGCTTGGGGAGGATGAAGGTTGTTGACTTGAAGATTGCGTCTGACTCATTTTCGACAGTTCCATCGACATTTTATAAAGCCGCTCTCACATAATCAACGGCTTACGCTTGAAAAAGCCGATTTTCCCTGCAAACGTAGTGCCTAATTAGTTTTGGGAACCCCTTGACAACAGCTTTATCTGTAATATAATAGCTGTATGTTCTTCCGGTTCAAACGTAGCCTCCAGAACGGTGTCCTTTATGAGTACCTCCAGATCGCCGAGTCCTTCCGTAAGGACGGCCAA
>Ga0315284_10006523_pt1 | contig 16598 bp, 14 predicted proteins | sample YL17G09_16_MG_FD_203696 | JGI IMG/M metagenome (GOLD analysis project Ga0315284, IMG submission 203696) | Sediment microbial communities from Yellowstone Lake, YNP, Wyoming, USA - YL17G09_16 | ecosystem: Environmental > Aquatic > Freshwater > Lake > Sediment | place: USA: Wyoming | collected...
AACGAGCAGTGGTGGCGGCGGGTCAAGTCGGGCGCGTTCCGCGAATACTACGACAAGCACTACGCGGAAAAACTCAAGAAGGGCACGACGCATGACGTATAAGGTCACCGCCGTGGTGGGGGCGCGGCCGAACTACATGAAGGTCGCCCCCATCTGGCGCGAGCTCGAGAAGAACGACCGGGTCGTGAGGAGCCTGGTGCACACCGGGCAGCACTACGACCGCAACATGTCGAAGGTGTTCTTCGACGATCTCAGACTCCCGAAGCCCGATGTGTATCTCGGGGTGGGATCGGGGCCCCACGGCGAGCAGACCGCCAAAGTCATGTTCGAGCTCGAGAGAGTGTTCTCCTCCGGCGCCCCCGATCTTCTCATCGTCGTTGGCGACGTCAACTCCACCATGGCGGGAGCGCTTGTCGCGGTCAAGATGGGGATCAGAGTCGCGCACGTCGAATCGGGCTTAAGGAGTTTCGACCGCACGATGCCCGAGGAGATCAACCGGATGGTCACCGACATCATCGCGGATTTACTCTTCACAACGGAGCCGAGCGCGGAGAAAAACCTCCTCCGCGAAGGCGTTGACGGGTCGAAGATCCATTTCGTCGGCAATGTGATGATCGATAGTCTCCACTTCTATCGTCCCATGGCCGAGCGCTCGACGATTCTCGACGATCTCTCGCTCGCGCCCGGCCGCTACGGGCTCGTTACTCTTCACCGGCCGTCGAACGTTGATGACCCGGAAGGTCTCCGTGGGATCCTGGGGGTCTTCGACGAGTTGGGGAAGGACTGTCCCCTCGTTTTTCCGGCTCATCCGAGGACACGCAAGATAATGAACAACAATAAGTTGCAAGTCAGCTCGGAGCGGTTGAAAATATTAGATCCCATCGGGTACCTGGATTTTATTAAATTGATGATGCATGCTCGTCTTGTCCTCACCGACTCAGGAGGTATTCAGGAAGAGACCACTGTACTCGGAATCCCCTGTCTGACGATTCGAGAAAACACGGAGAGACCCATCACCGTCGACATCGGAACCAACCGCCTCGTCGGTGTGTCGCCCGAACGGATCCTCGAAGAAGCGAGAGAGGTTCTCGGCGGGCGGACGCGGCCCGGTCGGATCCCTGAATTGTGGGATGGGAAAGCCTCCGAGCGAATCATCCGGGTGGTCGACGAGTACTTCCGATGAGCACGCAGAAGACAACCTGGTCATTCCAGGATACATCTCTTTCCCACAGCTTCTTCTGGAGCCTCGCCGTTACGGCGCTTCCCGTTGTCACCGGTTTTGTCGTTTCGTGGATCGTCGCGCGCTGGGCCGGCTCCGAGGCGATCGGCACGGTGTCGTGGGTGCTGTCCTACGCCACGATGCTCCAGATCCCCGCCAAGTTCGGAATGGATCTTTCCGCCTCGCAAATGGCGAGCGAATATGGCGTGAACCAGCCGGGACGTCTGCGCGCGCTCTTTCGCACGAGCATGACGTTGCGGCTCGTCTTCACGTTCGGCGTGTCGATCTTTGCATTCATATTCGCGCCGCAGACCGCCCGGTTTTTCAAGGACCCGGGGCTCATGGTGCCGATCCGAATCGGGGTGGGGACTCTCATCTGCTCGAGCCTCTACGAGTTCAAGGAGAATTTCCTCATCGGCTTGAACCGCCTCCAAACCGTCTACAAGATCCGGGGCCTCCATCTGTCGCTGAGGATCGCGGTGACGGCCGTTCTCGTCTTCATGGGCGCGGGCGCCACGGGAATTCTCGAGGGGTATTGCGCGGCGTGGTTCATCGCGATCGTCTTCTTCTGGGTGCTTCTCTGGAAGTACCTCCCGGCGGCCGATCCGGCGCCCGACCCCGGCGGCCATGCGAGAAAACTCCTCCGTTTGAGCACAGCGCTTGCGGTGAGCAGCGCATCCGTCATCGTCTACTCTCACATGGACCGATTGATCCTTGGATACTTCTCGGGTGTTTGGGAGGTCGGGCAGTACACGGTGGCGCGAAATATCGCCGAAGTATCCCTCTTTCCCGTGTTTGCGGCGATGATGATGCTCCGCCCGGCGCTCGCCGCGAGGTACTCGAGCGGCAACGTGGCCGACTGTTCGCGGATCATCCGCAAGACCCTCCGATACACGTTTGTGTCGGGGATCTGGTTCTGCACGTTGTTCGCCGCGCTCTCCGTGCCCCTCGTGACGTTCGTCTTCTCGGACAAGTTCGAGTACTCCGGGCGGCTTCTCCTTCTCTTCGTCGGAGTGATCGCGTTCAGATCGGTGGGAGCGGTGATCCTCCCGGCGCTGGTCGCAGCCGAGCGGTCACGGCTATATGCTTATCTGACAATGATATCCGCTGCGGCTTATTTCGTGTTGAGCGTCGTTCTCATCCCACGGCTCGAATCGAGGGGAGCGATCGTCGCGACGATCTTCTCATACGGCATTCTGATGGCCGTCGGCTTGAGAGCGGTGTTCAAGATCTACCGCGTACGGCTAGGCTGGAGACCGCTGAGCCTGCCGTTTCGCACGATTCTTGCTGGGGTGGTCTCAGGCGGCGTCACGTGGTGGCTTGTTGGGCGGGCTCCTTTCCACTTGAACGTGGTCCTGGGAGCCGTGCTCGCGTCCGTTCTTTATCTTTTTCTGGTACTTGCGTTTCGCGTCTGCACCTTCAGCGAGTTTCGGAGTCTGTTGAGTAACCTGAGGAAACCAAAGGGATAACGGTGCTTTCCCGCTTGACAACGCCAACTTCTCCCGATATCGTCCTGCATGGACAGCGGGGGACGGTGCATCTTCGGGGTATATAGGAGGCGACTTGGCGGTTCTTACTGCATTGATCGGGTTCGTCCTCTCTTTCCTCGTCGTGGCGGTCGTCACGCCCCCGATTCGCCGCTACGCCCTGAAACGTAAGCTTGGGGATAAACCCAACGGCCGGAAGATCCATACCAGCATGATTCCCCATCTCGGGGGGATCGGCATGGTGATCGGGGTGTGGGCGAGCCTCATCGTGCTCGCCGTTCTGCTCTTTCTCGAGGAGGGCGTCATCCCGGATATCGCCTTCAAAGTGTTCATCCCCGTCGGGATGATCGTGATCCTCGGTCTGGTCGACGATACCAAGAACCTCAAAGCGCGCCAAAAACTCACCGTCCAGATCCTGGCGTCCATTATCGTCGCCGTCTCCGGCGTCCGGCTTTTCGTGGGGCTCCCGGTCGTGGATGAGCATCTCTTGTTCGTCGGCCTCCTTACGGCGTTTTATCTGGTCGGGACGTCGAGCTCGGTCAATCTCATCGATGGTTTGGACGGTCTCGCCGCCGGCGTTTCGTTCATCTCGGCCGCCGCGTTCGGCGTCGCGGCGGGTCTTCTCGGGGTCCCGGCGCTCGTTTTCGTCGCGCTCTCGGTTGCCGGGGCGTGTATGGGGTTTCTCCTCTACAACTTCCCGCCGGGCAAAATCTTCATGGGTGATACGGGGAGCCTCTTTCTCGGAATCATGCTGGGGATACTCTCGTGCGCGGTCACCATGGTCGAGCCGTCGGTCACTACGTTCTTTGGCGTGGGGTTCATCCTTGCCGTCCCCATGCTCGACTCGTGGCTCGCGATCGCGCGGCGGCTCGCCCTCCACCGGCCGGTGTTCGAGGCCGATCATTTGCACATCCATCACGTTCTCACCTCGTTCGGTTTGTCGGCGAGGCAGACCCTCGCCATCCTCTACACGATGCAGGCCGCGATGGCGGTCTTGGGGATCCTCGCTGTCAAGGGCTTTGTTCTTCCGGTCGTCGCCGGGGTGGCGTTGCTCCTCGCGGCGTTCTCCACTTTCTACCGCATGATGGTCGTCTCGAAAAAACCGGCCCCGGAGAAGGCGTCGGATTTCGTCCACGGCTCGGTTCCGTCCCTCGAAAAATAGCCCCCGCTCGGCGACACGCTCGACACGCCGATTCCGCCGTTGACGATCGACGCGTTGGTGTGCTATGTCTTAGTCCACTCTGGTGGCGCGCGTTTTCCTTTTCAAGCGTCGGGAGCTCGACGGTGACCACGATGACACGTTGTCGTATCGCGAGTGACACGGACTATTTGTCCAAGCTGGAACTCGAGGAAGTTACTCGACAGCTCAAAGAACTCTCTGTGAAGCTGGCGATCGAACAGATATTCGTCGACGACGGCAAACCCGGCGTCGACGGCGCGGGCGGGCCCAACTCGCCGGCGAGGGTCGCTCGTTTGATGAAGGGGCTCCTCGAAGGGGAAGTCGACGCGCTCGTCGTGAACGCCGCGTATCTGCCGTCCCGGCTTTCCGCCGGTTTGACGATCGGCGCGATCACCGATCGGCTCACTCCCTACGACGTGTTGATCTCGATGAACGAGTGTCTTCTCGACGAGCTTCCCGAGCACGCCTCGCTCGCCGCCGCGGACATCCGCCGAGAGGCGCAGCTCCTCTACTACCGGAGCGACTTGAAGATCGCAAAGATGAAGGGGAGCGTGGACTCGGTGATACAGAAAGTGAAGGGCGGGAAGCTCGACGCGGCAGTGCTCGCGGCGAGCGACGTCGAACGGCTCAAGAAACAGGACTACGTCAGCGAATTCCTCACTTGCTCGATCTGCATCCCCGCCGCGGGACAGGGCTCGCTCGCCGTTCTTGTCCGCTCCGATGAGGAGCAGGTGAAAAAGGCGATCCGCGGGATCAACCACCCCGCGTCCTACAGCGAGATCATCGCCGAGTGGGCGTTTCTCGATCACATCGGCGCGCCGGAGGGCGCCCCCGTGGGCGCGCTGGGGAGCATCGAAGGAAAGGTCCTCGAGCTCGAGGGGATGATCGCGTCGCCCGACGGGACCGAGCGGATCCATTCTGTGGTCAAAGGGAGCGTCGGGCACGAGATCGAGCTGGGCCAGAAGCTCGCCCAGGAGGTTCTCGAGGCCGGGGGGCGGGATCTTCTGCAAGAGGCCGACCTCCATTGATTCCTTTCGCATCTCCGGGAGAGAAAATTCGGTGTTGGATCGCCGTCTGATTCGAGATGACCCGGACCGGGTGGTCAGGGGGATAAAGTCCAAGAACGCCGGCGTCGATATCGAGAGAGTCATCGCGCTGGACCGCGAGCTACTTCGGAACATGAAGACGGGCGACGAGCTCAAACACGAGAGAAACGTGAAGAGCGAAGAGGTCGCCCGCAAAAAAAGAAGCGGAGAGAACGCCGACGAACTCCACGCCTACCTCAAGGATCTTTCCCATCGGATCAAGGACAGCGAAGCGCGCGACAAAGAACTCGTCGCCGAGCTCGACGAGCTTCTCCTCACCATCCCCAACATTCCGCACGAGGGTGTCCCCCTGGGAGTCGACTCGACCCAGAACGTCGTTCGCCGGACCTGGGGCGACATCAAGGAGCCCTTCTTCGAAATAAAACCCCATTGGGAAATCGGGGAAGCGCTCGGAATCATCGACTTCGAGGCCGGACGAAAAGTCACCGGCCGCGGGTACATCGTTTTCAAGAGGGACGGGGCGCTTCTCTGCCGGGCGCTCACCAACATGATGCTCGACGTCCACGCCGCTCAGGGGTACGCGGAGGTTCTCGTCCCTTACATGGTGAACCGCGAATCCATGGTGGGCACGGGACAGCTTCCCAAACTCAAGGAGGACATGTACCACTGCGAGGTCGACGACCTCTTTCTCATCCCGACCGCCGAGGTCCCCGTGACGAATCTCGAGCGCGATAACTTCATCCCCGTCGAGGATCTCCCGCTCAAGTACACGGCGTACAGCCCGTGTTTCAGGAGGGAGGCGGGGAGCCACGGCGCCGATACTCGCGGGCTCCTGCGCGTCCACCAGTTCGACAAGGTCGAGATGGTCAAGATCGTTCACCCGGACCGGTCGTACGAAGAGATCGAAACGCTCACCGGCGACGCGCGCGCGATCCTCGAGGCGCTCGAGCTCCCGTACCGCGTCGTCGAACTGTGCACAGGGGATTTGAGCTTCGCCGCGGCGAAATGCTACGATCTCGAGGTGTACGCCCCCGGTGTGGCGAAGTGGCTCGAGGTATCATCGTGCAGCAACTTCGAGGATTTTCAAGCGCGCCGGATGAACATCAAGATAAAAAAGACGGCCGGTGAAAAAAGCCGATTCGTCCACACGCTCAACGGATCCGGCGTGGCACTTCCCCGTACCGTCGCCGCCATACTCGAACACCACCAAACGCCGACCGGGCGGGTCCGGATTCCCGCAAAGCTCGTTCCGTACATGCACGGGAAGGAATTCCTCGGCTGAGAGAACCGTTTCCCGGCGGGTGACATGGGTCTTCTTTCCGACTACCGCGGCAATCTGCGATTCTGGCTGAAGGGCTACCTCTTCGTCGGTGTGGCCCTTCTCATACTTCTTGTCTTTCTCTACACCAACCGCGTCATCAAGAGAATGGAGGAGCAGTCGGCGGCGACGACGCGTCTTTTCTCGCGCTTCATCGCCGAAGTGGTTCTTCAGGTGGAGGAATCCGGGAAAAGGGACATCCTGCGCGAGGTCCTCTCCGAGATCAATCTGCCGCTCATTCTCACCGACGCGGACGGACGGCCGTTCGTATGGCACCGCGTGGGGATCCCCGAGGCGGCGGACGAGGAATTCGAGACTCTTTTCTCCATTGATCCCCAAAACCCGCCGCCCGGCAAGATCGGTACGCTCGTCGGTCTGGCAAAGAAATTCGACGCAAATAACCCGCCGATCCCCATCCGGCTGGAGCCGGCGGGGGAGGTCCAGGCTTACGTCCACTTCGGTCCATCGAGTCTCCAGCGGGAGCTCAGGCTGATGCCGTTTATCCAGCTCGCTTTGTTCCTCGTCTTCATGGCGGTCGGGCTCCAGGGTTTCCGATACCTGAAGCTGAGCGAACAACGGTCGATTTGGGTGGGGATGGCCAAGGAAACCGCCCACCAGCTGGGGACCCCGCTCTCGGCTCTCCTCGGCTGGACGCAGCTCATCCGGGACCAGGTAAAAGAGGGACGGGTCGACGAGGTCTCCGGGTCGGTGACTGAGATGGAGGAGGATCTCAAGAGGCTCAGCAAAGTGACGGATCGTTTCAGCAAGATCGGGTCGAAACCCGATCTCGAGAGCGTGAGCATCGCCGAAGTCCTCGACCGCACGGTCGGGTACTTCCACCGGCGCCTGCCGACGCTCAAGGCCCACTCGACGCTCAGCCTCAACTACGAAGAGACCCCTCTCGTCCGGGGGAACGCCGAGCTCCTCGAATGGGTGTTCGAGAATCTCATCAAGAACGGACTCGACGCGTTGGGCGAAAAGGGAGGGACGATCGAGATCCGGACCCGTTTCGACCCGGGGCGGAGAATGGTGGAGGTCTACGTGAGGGATACGGGCCGCGGGGTGCCGCCGCCGCTCCGCCAGAGGATCTTTTCTCCGGGTTTCACGACAAAGAAGCGGGGATGGGGGCTCGGGTTGGCGCTCACGAAACGGATCGTCGAGGAGTACCACGGCGGTGAGATCAGGCTCCACGAGTCGCAGGTGGGCAAAGGGTCCACGTTTCTCGTCCGGTTCCCGGCGGCGTGACGGTTGAGTGGCGGGGAGGAGGGCCGTCTCGGGGCCTTCGCGAGAACGAGCGAGGATCACCCGCCGCGGGCGCCGGGGTGAGTCCCATGCGCGCGGGTCCTGTCGGCCATCCGACCACGGCCGTGCTCGCTCGCGCTACGCGCGGGCGTGGGCGCCCGTGGCCGCCACCCGCACGCGCAGTGACCATCGCCCGCGGCGGGAAGCCGAGCGAAGTGAAGCGAAGGCCCCGAGACGGCCCACCACCCCCCCCCCCACACCCCCTCAGAATGCCGTATCCCGTTTTCCCTCCCGCGTCTATATTTGTAGTGCGGCGGCGCGGAGGCGGCGCCTCGGACGTCTTACACAAGAAAGGACAACGTGGCGAAACAGCACATCCTGTGGGTCGACGACGAAATCGAGCATCTCAAATCCCACGTCCGTTTTCTCGAGGGTAAGGGGTACACGGTCAGCGTGGCCACCAACGGCGAGGACGCGCTGCGCATGGTGGGCGGCGAGAAGTTCGACATCCTCCTCCTCGATGAATCGATGCCGGGGATGGGGGGACTCGAAACGCTCAATCACATCAAGGACCTCGACCCCGGGCTCCACGTCATCATGATCACCAAGAACGAAGCCGAACGCCTGATGGACGACGCGATCGGTATGAAGATATCCGACTATCTCCTCAAGCCCGTCAACCCGATCCAGATCTACTCCGCTTGCAAACGGATCCTCGACTCGCATCGTCTCCAGGAGGACCGGTTCTCCCAGGACTACGTCAAGGAGTTCGCCAACATCCAGTCGCTCATCGACGAAGAGTCGTGGGAGAGCTGGGTGACGATCCACACGAAACTGAGCCGGTGGGACCTCGAATTCGACCGCTTCAGGGGAAGCGGGCTCGAGACGACCCACGGCGAGCAGCGTGGCGCGACGAACATGCAGTTCGGCAGGTTCATCGAGAAACATTACTCCGGGTGGGTTCACTCGGAGGATAGACCTCCCCTAAGCGTCGACGTTTTCAAAAAGTTCGTCGCGCCGCTGCTACGCGAGGGCGAAGGCGTGTTTTTCGTCATCATCGACTGCGTGCGGCTCGATCAGTGGCTCATCATCGAAGAGATCGTGAGGGACCTCTTCGACGTCCGGAGGGACTGCTACCTGTCGATACTTCCCACGGCGACCCCATACGCGAGGAACGCGATTTTCAGCGGGCTCTTCCCCGATGACATCGCGAAGAAATACCCGGAAAAGTGGCTCGAGAGGTCCAAGGACGAGATGAGCAAGAACCGCTACGAGGAGTTCTTCCTTGCCGAACAGCTCCGCAGGGGCGGGTTCGACCCCGGGAAGCTCCGGTACGCGAAGATTTATGCGGTCCAGGAAGCGAACGAACTCAAGAAACGCATCGACGCCCTCGTGTCGCTCCCCTTCGTCGCGCTGGTGTTCAACGTTGTCGACATCCTCACCCACGGCCGGAACCAGTCGGAGATCCTCCAGCAGATCGCGCCCGACGAAGGAGCGTTCCGGTCGGTCGTACGGTCGTGGTTCTCGCACTCGGTTCTTCTCGACATCCTCAGAGCCTGCGCCCGCAAGAAGGTGAGGGTCGTGATGAGCACCGATCATGGGTCGGTCCTCGGCCGGAAGGCAAGTCTCGTCTACGGGAGGCGCGACACATCCACGAATCTCCGTTACAAATTCGGCGACAATCTCAAGTGCGACGACAAGCAGGCGATCATCACCCGGCGACCCGAAGATTACCGGCTCCCCGCGGAATCGAAAACCAAGTCCTATCTTTTCGCCAAGGAGTATTACTACTTCGTCTACCCCACGAATTTCCGGGAATATGAGAAACACTTTCAGGGGAGTTTCCAACACGGAGGGGTGTCGCTCGAAGAGATGATCCTCCCGTGTCTAACCCTCACTCCCAAGTCGTGAGATGGTGGAAAGCCGAAGCGAGAGCACAACGATCGTCACCGCGTCGGAGCGCGCCACCGGACAGCTCGGCCTCTCGTTCGGACTCCGGATCGAATCGGGGCTCTGCGTCTCTCTCGTCGGTTCCTTGGGGACGGGAAAGTCCGTCCTCGTCCGCGGGATCTGCAGGGGTCTCGGCGTTGACGAGGACGTGTTGAGCCCCACCTTTGTTCTTTTCGAGGAATACCGCGGCCGGATCCCCGTCGTGCATCTCGACCTGTACCGTCTCGAACACGAACGGGAGATCGAAGAGCTCGGCGTGTTCGACCGTGTGGGAGACGGGTCGGTGGTTCTCGTCGAGTGGGGGGACCGGTCCCCCCGTCTTCTCGACATCTCCAACGTGATCGTGTCGTTCGAGATGGCGGGTGAGACGCAGCGGCGAATCGTTGTGGAGTATCCCAAACGCCTCGCCGCGTTGTTCGAGGGGGCATGAAAATGCGGATCCTTGCGGTCGATACGTCTCAGCCGCGGGGGAGCGTGGCGCTGCTCCGGGAGGACGGCCGGATCGAATCCGTTCGGCTCGAGCGATCGGCGTCGCACCTCGTCGAGCTCTCGAAAACCGTCTCGGCGCTCCTCTCTCCAAAGCGCTCGCCCTCTCTGGGGGTCGACCGGGTTGCGATTGTCACCGGGCCAGGGAGCTTCACCGGGCTTCGTATCGGTATGGCTTACGTCAAGGGACTCTACGCGGTGGGGGGAATCGATCTCGTGACGATGACGAGCCTCGAGCTTCTGGCGAGCCAGGCCTCGCCGGCGGGGCTGCCGCTCGCGTCTATGATCGACGCGCGCAAGGACGAGGTGTACGCGGCCTTCTACACCCCCGGTGGTCTGGCGACATCGATCGCGCCGCGCGCCGTTTCTCCCGGCGAGTTTCTCGCGGCCCTCCCCTTATCGCCGGCGGTTTTCATCGGTTCCGGCGCCGTGAGGTACCGCTCGGATGTCGAGAGGGTTTTCGGCCGGCATGCCCGGTTTCCTGGAGAGAACGAGCATGACCCCGACACGAATCTCCTCTGCCGGTTGGCGGAGGATCTCGCGCCTCTTGCCCCGGAAGAGGTGGTTGCGCTCGAGCCATACTATATCCGGCCGAGCGACGTAAAGCTCAAGCCGCTGAGGAGCGTCCGTGCGTATGACCGGTCTTAGGCTCGAATCGATGGGTGCGTCGCACGTTCCGGATATCCTCGAGATCGAGCAGACGCTTTTCCCGACGCCGTGGACCCAGGGGATGTTCGAACAGGAACTCCTTGCCGGTCGCAGCCCGGAGGGCCCCGGATCGTACGCGATGGTGGCGGTGGAGGAGGGCCGCGTCGTCGGGTACACGGTGGCCTGGTTCATCGACGAAGGGGTGCATCTCATGAACATCGCCGTCCGGAAGGATTTCCAACGGCGCGGCGTCGGTAGACGTCTGATGAAGCACCTCATCGCTGCCGCGCTCGCCTCGGGCAAGGTCATCGTCATCCTCGAGGTACGTCTGGGCAACACGGGCGCCCAAGTCTTCTACGAGGGGTTCGGTTTCGAAAAATTTGGGGTGCGGCGCGGCTACTACGCCGACAACCGTGAGGACGCGATTCTCATGGGGCTCGATCTCGCTTTCGTCGCGGTACGGAGGAAACGTGGGACAAGAAAAACGAAATCCATCTGACACGACGCTTTTCAAAGGGGCTCCTCTTGCCGTTCTGCTCGGGAGCGGGCTCGACTCGGTGACCGACGGGTTTCCCGTCGAGGACACGATCCCCTTTGACGAAATCGAGGGGCTCTCGGCGCCGACCGTTCCCGGACACAGGGGAGAGCTCAGGCGATGCGTCACCGCCGGCCGCCCGTGTCTTTATATCCATGGCCGCAGACACTTTTACGAAGGGGCGTTTGGCGACATCCGCTCCCTGCTGGGCTTCTTGCACCGGATCGGCGTCACCCGGCTTGTTCTCACGTCGGCGGCGGGGAGCCTGGTAAGATCGGTTTCTCCGGGCGAGCTCGTGCTCGTAAGCGACCTGATCGATACGCAATCCCGCCGTCCCGCGGGGTCGCTTTCGACCCGCGAGGCGGTCTCTCAGTCCGAGAGGGACGTGGTTTCTAGACGTCTTGCTCTCGACGCCGGGATGTCCCGCGATCTTTGGGTAGCCGCGCGGCGGGCGAAGGTCGGCCTGGGACGCGGAGCGGCGGCGGTTTGCGCGGGACCGGTTTACGAGACCCCGTCCGAGATCAAGGCCCTCCAGGAGACGGGGGCATCCGTGGTGACCATGTCGGGAGCCCCGGAAGTCGAGGCGGCAAACTCGTTGGGGATACGGGTGGCCATAATCGCCGTGGTGACGAACTGGGCGGCTGGGATCTCGAGCGTCCGTCTCCGTCACAACGACGTCCTGGAAGTGGCCCGCTCCTCGGCATCGGCGGTGCGGCAACTCATTGTCGAATTTGTGAAAACGCCCGGTTAGCGGCGGGCTGGAGGGGGGTTGCGCGCCCAGCGCTGCGCTTCGCTCGGCTTCCCGCCGCGGGTCGTGCGGATGGCCCCCCCCGCGCCGCGCTCGAGCCTGCGAGCACGGGCGGGGATATCCGCGCCAGGACCCGCGGCGGGCGATCCTCGCTCGCTCCCGCGAAGGGCGCGCACCCCCCCTCCAGCCCGCCACGCCCCTCCCAATAAGTAGTTGTGGACACCCCTGGGTCGGCGTATAGTTCTCCGGAGTCCGGCGCCCAGCCGGCTTGGAGAGAGGGGATCGAGATCGTGTCCTGGTTCAAGCGCGAAAGACAGGCTGTCAAGACCGCTCAGAAAAAGGCCCTTCCCGACGGCCTCTGGGAAAAGTGCGACTACTGCGGCGAAATCCTCTACACCAAGGAGCTCGAAAAGAGACTCTGGGTGTGCTCCAAGTGCAACTACCACTTCATCATCGACATCGACCACTACATCGACATCGTCTGTGACCAGGGGTCTTTCACCGAGAGTCACAGGGGGTTGCGGTCAGGCGATCCGCTCGGATTCCGGGACCTCAAGCGGTACGACCAGCGCCTCAAGGAATCGATGAAAAAAACGGGCCGGGAGGAGGCCGTCGTCACGGGGTTTGCCCGCGTGAACGGTCGCGGCGTGGTCCTCGCGATCATGGATTTCGAGTTCATGGGCGGGAGCATGGGTTCGGTGGTGGGAGAAAAGATCGCGCGAGCGACCATCGACGCCACCGATTCGCGCCGGCCGCTCATCATCATTTCACGCTCGGGCGGGGCGAGGATGCAGGAGTCGATTCTCTCCCTCATGCAGATGGCGAAAACCTGCGCGGCGCTCTCGCGCCTGGCCGAAGCGCGCGTACCCTACGTATCCATTTTGACCAACCCGACGACCGGCGGCGTCACGGCGAGCTTCGCCATGCTGGGCGACATCAACATCGCCGAACCAAAGGCCCTGATCGGGTTCGCCGGTCCGCGGGTGATCCAGCAGACGATCCGGCAGGAACTCCCCGAGGGGTTTCAACGGAGCGAGTTCCTCCTTGCCCACGGGATGGTCGACATCATTTGCTCCCGCGAGAAACTCCGTGACACTCTCGAGGGCCTTCTCGATTTTCTCTGCGTGAACATGGCGGAGACGTCACAAGAGGCGGAAAGGGATGAGGAGGACTCCTCCGCGGTCTACTGATCCGCCCGCCCCGCTTCCCCCAAACCTTTCCTTCGTGCTCGGTCTTTCCCCATCGGTAATGACCCTGGGGCTCGCCAACATGCGCCGGCTCATGGCTTTTCTCGGCCATCCGGAAAAAAGATTCCCCTCGGTCGTCATCGCCGGGACCAACGGCAAGGGGTCCGTCTCGGCGTTTCTCTCTGCGATCCTCCAGGCAAACGGCAAACGGGTGGGATGGTATACGTCCCCCCACATCTTCGATGTCGCGGAGAGGATCTGCGTTTCGGGGGCGCCGGTATCGCTCGAGGCGATGGAGGAAGCGGCGTCGAGAATCGCTTCTCTCCATGCGGAGGTCGGATTTAGCTATTTCGAGGCGCTGACGGCGATCGCGTTCCAGATCTTCGCCGAGAGGGGTGTCGACATCGCCGTTCTCGAGGTGGGGCTCGGGGGACGTTTCGACGCGACCAACGTGGTCGATCCCGTCGTCTCGGTTCTCACGGGTGTCTCGCTCGATCACCGGCGGATACTTGGGGACACCGAGGAGGAGATCCTTCGGGAGAAGCTCGGGATCGCGCGGCCCGGCGTGCCGCTGGTGTGCGGGCGGCTTTCGGACGCTCTCCGGTCGATCGTGGAGGAGAAAGCCACACGCGAAGGGATCCTTCTTTTCTCGTTCGACAAACTCGGGCGTGCCGAGCGCCGAGGGATGTCCTTCGACGGAATGCGCGCGCGCCTCGTGACCGAAAACGCCGACTACGGCGAGATTCGGGTGCCGTTCATCGGCGAGCACCAGCTGGACAACGCTCTCGTTTCGGTGAGGGCGGCGGAGCTCGTACTCGGCCGCGTCGACCGTCTTGGGGAGGCGGCGGCTCTCGTCCGCTTCCCGGGAAGGTTCGAAGTGGTTCGAGCCGGGGAGAAAACTCTGGTCTTCGACGTAGCCCACAACGACGTAGCCCTGATTGCGACGCTGGGCACACTTGTTTCGTTGTCACCTCGCGAGGAGAACGGTATCATTCTCGGCGTCATGCGGCGCAAGGAGCTGCGGGACTTTCCCGCGGTGCTCCCGGGGCGGGTCCGCCGGGCGTACCTCATCGAGCCGGTTGTGGAGGAGGCGTGCACGGGACCGGAGCTTCTCCAGACGGTCGGCGTGAAGACCCTCCGGGACACGGGGATCGATCTTTCCGTCGAGAGGTTCTTCGCCGGGGATCGCGATTGGTCGAGGTTCATCACACGCGTCCTGTCGACCGAAAATCCGTGTCGGGTGATTCTCGTCACGGGGTCGCACCGGACCGTCGAAGTGGTGGGCCGTGGGATCCGAGGCATGGGGCTTTTATGAACAAAGATGTTTTTGCCGGGATCGACATCGGGGGGACGAACATCAAACTCGTTGTCACCGACCGCGTGGGCCGCGTGCTCGCGGGGCGTTCGATAGAGTCCAACGCGAGGAGGGGGCCCGAAGACGCGTTCGCCCGGATCGCCGGGACGCTTTCCTCTCTCGCCGCCGGGCGACAGGTCCGAGCGGCGGGTGTCGCGTGCGCCGGGCTTTTCGACAAGGAGAAGGGGCGTCTCCACTCCTCTCCCAACCTCCTCGCTTGGGAAAACGCCCCGCTCGAAAGGATTGCGAAAGCGCACCTTGGTGTATACACCGTTGTGGATAACGACGCGAACGCGGCCGCCTATGGGGAGTACTATCGCGGGTGCGGGCGCGGGCGCGGGACGTTCATTTGCATCACGCTGGGTACGGGGGTCGGTGGGGGGGTCGTGATCGACGGCCGTCCGCTCCGGGGGAGCCGGAACTTCGCCGGCGAAATCGGCCACACCACGATCTGCGAGAAGGGACCGCGTTGCCACTGCGGCAATCGGGGTTGTCTCGAGGCGTATCTCGGCGCGTACGGGCTCGTACGGGAGGCGCGGGCAAAACTCCGGCGGAGAAGAAGCCGGTACCTCTCGCGGTGGGTCGATGAGGGCCGCCGGCTTACACCGAAGCTCATCGCGGACGCCGCCGCACGGGGCGACCGGACGGCTCGCGAGGTGTTCGAGGAAGCGGGCGCGCACCTGGGGACGGCCGTCGCGAACCTGATCAATATTTTCAACCCCGACGTCATCGCGGTCGCCGGGGGTGTCGCGAAGGGTTTCCACCTCATGGGACCGCGCATGGCGGAAGAGGTGCGGAAACGGGCGTTCCCCGAGTCGAGCCGCGTCGCACGGATCGCCCGCGCCCGTCTTGGCACGGACGCTGCTGCGATCGGCGCTGCGCTCCTGGCGAGGGATGCGGTCGCGCGCCCGGCGCGGTAGAACGTTGGGAGAACCTGTCGGTGCGTCGTCGCCCTCGTGGCATTCTTATGTTGCTTCGCCCATTTCTTTTTGTCATCGTCTGCCTTTTTCTTTCCCTGCCCGTCGCGGGGCTCCCTCAGGATTCCTCGCAAGACCCGTCGTCCCAAACCCGCGCGGCTCCTCGCGACAGCGTCTACCGTTTCGACGCGGGAACGAGCTCGCTCAAGGAAGTCGCGGGCGAGCAGGTTCTCGAAGGCCGCGAAGGCGTCCGGATCGTCCACGGTGACGTGACGATCACCGCCGACAAGGGGGTCCACTACCGGCAGAAACGCCAGAGCTACCTCCTTGGCAACGTGAAGATCGACCAGGGGGAGATCCACATGGAGGGGGACGAGGGGGAGTACTTGGGCCAAAGGGATACCGCGATTCTCCGCGGCCGCGTGACGATCCGGGACCGCGGTTTCCGTATCACGTGCGACGAGGCGATCTTCTACCGGATGACGGAGCGGGCGTGGGCAAAGGGCAACGTCGTCGTGGTCGACTCGACCACCACGCTCACTGCGGACAGCCTCTACTACGACAAGCGGCTCGAGGTGGCCGAGGCCTTTGGAAACGTCGTGATCGTCGACTCGAGGGAAGGGGTCCGTCTCAAAGGCGGCCATGGTTTTTACTACCGCGACGAGGGGAGGGGGGTGATCGACGATCTGCCCCGCCTGATCATCGATCCGGAGAGCGCCGAGCCCGCGACGGTGGTGAGCGACACGATGATCTTTTCCCCCGACAAACGGGTCGCCAAGGCCCGCGGGAGGGTCAAGATCATCAAGGGCGCCACCGTGACGCAGTGCGATTCGGCCGTCGTCATCGACGAGATGAAGCGCGTCGAGCTCTACGGTAACCCGCTCGCCAAACAGGGGAACGTGTCGATGCAGGGGGAAAAGATGATCCTCCAGTACGACGACGAGCGGATCAACTCGATCAAGATCACGGGGCGGGCGATGATCAAGGAGGTCCCGAAGGACACGCTCGTCGTCGGGAGGGACAGCTGGGTCAAGGGCGACTCGATGGTCCTTTTTCTCAGGGAGAGCGCTCTCGACTCGATACGGGTCTCGGGCGGATCGGAAAGCGAGTACTACCCGCAGAGCGCCGTTCGCGTCGAGGGCAACTACGCCAAGGGCGACAGCATGTTCTTCCTCTTCGAGAACGACTCGCTTTCCTACGTCAAGATAGTCGGCAAGGCAGGCGGCGTCTACCGGCACATCAAGCTCGGTGCCGGAGAGACGGGCGACTCGCTCCGGGCCG
>Ga0315284_10006524_pt1 | contig 16597 bp, 16 predicted proteins | sample YL17G09_16_MG_FD_203696 | JGI IMG/M metagenome (GOLD analysis project Ga0315284, IMG submission 203696) | Sediment microbial communities from Yellowstone Lake, YNP, Wyoming, USA - YL17G09_16 | ecosystem: Environmental > Aquatic > Freshwater > Lake > Sediment | place: USA: Wyoming | collected...
CTCAGATTCAGAGGCTATAACCGGATTAATCTCACAGCCTGTCATTAACCGCAGGTCATCCGTTGCAAAAACATTCAATGGGTCATTCATCGCTATAGTAATGGTATTGCCTTCTTTGCTGATAGGTATGAGTTTCTGGTGCCTGACAACGTTCTCAGGAACGCTTCCAATAACTTCAGGGGGAATTTCACCATATTCAGACAGGCTCACATAGGGTACCCCGCACTGTTTCCCTAAAAAGGCCAGAAGCACATCTTCTGTTATATAACCCAGGACGATAAGAGCCTCTCCCAGCTTAATACCCTTTGCTTTCTGTTCCTGCAGGGCTTTCTCTAACTGGCCCTGGCTTATTATTCCCACTTCTCTTAGAAGGTCTCCCAGTTTTTTCTTGGATAATGTATCTTTTATTTTTGCCATATTATATTACCGAAAAAACAGCTACGAACTCGTCGTTACGTATTACCGTATACCCGTATTTCCGTCCACCGGAAACTACCTAATCGTCGTTAAGTATTTACGTCCAACAACTACTTAATCGTCGATACGTATTACCGTATCCCCGTATTCCCGTCCAACAACTACTTAATCGTCGTTACGTTTAGAATTAAATGCTTTTACGTATATACGGAACTACCCCCCAATGTTTCGCCGTGCAAAACAATACATGGGGGACTGTCGCGGAACGACTTAACGACGGTTTCTTCTGAACGACGGAACGACGTTTTTTATTGAATTGCCGTTACTGCCACAGCATTTATGATGTCTTCAACGCTACAGCCTCTTGATAAGTCATTAACAGGTTTTGCCAGCCCCTGGAATATCGGGCCAATGGCTTGCGCTCCGCCAAGCCTCTGGGCTATTTTATATGAAATATTACCGCTATTTAAGTCCGGGAAAATTAATATGTTTGCATTACCTGCTAAAATATTGTCGGCTTTTTTCTTTTTTGCCACTTCAGGAATAATCGCCGCATCAAGCTGTAGCTCACCATCAATAAGTAATCCGCTTTCTCTTTTTCTTACTATTTCAATTGCCTGCCTTATTCTATTAACAGAACTCCCTTCAGCACTGCCCTTTGTTGAATATGAAAGCATAGCGACACGCGGAGTCCAGCCAAACATTTTTTTTGCATTTGATGCTGTGACGACAGCAATATCCGCAAGCTGTTCCGCTGTGGGTTCCACAACAACACCGCAATCAGCAAAAAAGAAACAACCGTTCTCTCCAAAACGGCCGTCAGGCAGCTCAATAATAAAAAAACTGGACATTATACAACTATTGCTGTCAACTCCTATTACCCTGATTGCCGCCCGAGCCGTATCTGCGGTTGTATTGAGCGCTCCTCCTACAAGACCGTCAGCCTCACCCTCACGCACAAGCATACAGCCGAAATATAGAGGATTCTCCATCAGCATTTCTGCATTTTCCATGGTTTCTTTATTTTTTCTTAATTCAAAATATTTATCAACAAAATATTTTTTCTTTTCTGACTTCTTCGGGTCTATGATAACCATGCCTTTGCCGGATTCTCCTGTTTTTTGCGGGTCGCCAAGCATAATTATTTTTGCCAGCTTCTGTTCTGTTATTTTCCTGGCAGCCTGAAGTATTCTTTCGTCTTCACTCTCCGGCAAAACAATGGTTTTAAATCTTTCTTTTGCTCTTAAACGAATCTGTTCCAATAAATCCATATATTATTCTCTTTTACCAATAATCTTAATGAATTATATCTCATATTAGTATTTTTGTCAATATATTTACTTATAAACCCTTTTATATAGGGTCTTCTCCTTTTTGTGGGAAATCCAGTATTTTTGATATAATAAACAAAACCTGGGTACCCCGATAAATCGGGGAATCAGTAAGCCCTAATTAACAATCTGGATACCCGCTTTCGCGGGTATGACAGACGATATAGTGATAAAGCCTCCACGGGTTAACCCCCCAATGTTTTACTTTGTAAAACAATACATGGAGGACTATCGCCCAATGTTCCCGTGAAAACGGGGACAATACATGGGGGATTATAGGAATTTATCCGCATTCATACACCCCTACACATCGGGGTGTGCTTCTGCGAAGGCGGATAAAAAAAACGGCTTATCTTTTTTATCAGATAAGCCGTTTTATTGTTTATTGTTTATTGTTTTTTAAACTAAAATCTTACCGCCATGGATATCCTATGGGCTCCACCAAGAGAATCATTATCCGCTCCAAGGCCAAGCCCTACGAGCGCATAATTAACTTCCATGCTATTGGCCATCTTTAGCCCTGCTCCTATTGAAAAATTCATAGTTGTTAATTCCGGGGCTGCGCCTGCAAGCTGCCTGACTCCCGCACGAAGCGCCAGCATTTTAGCAACTACTAATTCCGCTCCTGCCGCAAGGTCAAGAGAAGCGCCTGAAGCATACGGCGTATAAACCACATCGCCTGCTATCGTTATTGACATGCTTGCTGTATCCTGCATTGTATAAGCAACACCACCTGCTATCTTTGTTGCAATTGCATCCGTTGCCGGGTCAGTAACGGAATCCAGTGAAGTGTCAGTATTTCCCGTTCTTGCATGCTCAGTATCTACTGACCAATCAAGCTTCGCTCCTATGTCGCGGGCAACCACGCCTATGCTTAAACCGCTGCCCGAACTTTCGCCGACTCCACCTGTATTGAACCTATACATCAGGCCTACATCTATTCCGATACCGGTTGATGAATACTCAAATACACTCTGGCTTATTTGTTTCACATTTGCGCCTATTGACATACCCGGGCTCAGTTGCTGCGAAAAACTTAAAACATAGGCAGACTCTGCGTCTGAACCCATAGTAATCTTGTCCTCATCGTAAAATATTCGCTCTCCTTCATCCCTTATTTGATTAGTGTTAACATCATCAAACGCTAAATCTCTGGTATCCATTATACCGTCAACCGTAAGCATAATAGCGCTAATGCCCACTCTCATGGATTTCCCAACCATGGAAACAAATCCCACATAATTATAACTCGCTCCCAACTGAGCTATATTAAAGCCACCCAGCTGGCCATTAGCATCGGCAAGCTTCGTTTCGAAATTTGCAGGGCAATACATCAGGTTTACTTCCTTATGATTCAATCCACTCATGCCTGCCGGGTTCCAGTAAGCTGCTGTCGCATCATTGGCTACAGCAACAAATGCTCCACCCATTCCCAATGCTTTAGCTCCAACACCAATGTTGAGAAAATCTCCTGCATACTTTGATTCGGCAAGAGCATTGCCTGCTAACAGTCCGGTTATAAGCACTGTAATTCCAAGTAGCATTATAATCCTTTTCATTTTACCCCCCTCTCAAGCAAAATACTTATTCCTTCATTATTCCTTCATTACTAAGTATACAACACAAAATAAATTTTGTCAAGCATAATCTTTTATTTTTTTTAATCCAGTTCCTTTTCTCTCCTATTTTCCCCTAATCCATTCTTTCCTGCAAAGTCAACAATCATATCCTTTCTAACTTTCAATACTAATATACCATATGATTGAATTTTTGTCAATATGTTTGTTTGTGACTTAAGTCCTGCACCCCACCCCGGCATATTGGAGTGGCGACAGTATCCCCCAATGTCCCAGTGAAAACGGGGACATTGGGGGGAGGAACTCTACTAGGTCGGTTAGGGACATCACATTATCCCACCGTTAGCAATGTTTAAGGAACTCAAGACTTAGGACTTAGGGCTTACTGATTAATGATTTTTCTCTTGAAAACTCATTAATCAGTAAGCCCTAAGTCCTTGCCGAGCACAAACTGGTCATACCCACAAAAGTACTGAACATACGGATTTTCCAGAAAATATTCCACCACTTCCTCATCGCTCAGTACCATCTGATGTTTCAATATCAACAATCCATTTATCAACTGGCTGTCTTTACCAGGTCGCCCTAATTGCGAAAAGTATTTCCGATAAATATCTTCTAATTCTTCCCACGGTATCAGGTCATGTAACTTTATCCAGCTGTTATTAAGGTTCAACTTACCACCGAATGGCAGTAGTCCTGAAAATAAATTCCCTGTCTGTTGGTCTTCGCTTTTATAAGACATTGTTTTATTCTCCTTGTAAAGTGCACGCCTTTTGCATGATTTTCCCTGTTTCCCGTGCACTTCCCTCGCTATTTCAATGTCTTATTATATCATTTGTACGTCGTTATTTCAAATAATTATGTGTTTTTCAGCAGACCCTACTTAAGTTAATTTTTGTATTGATAACAATTACAATGATTATAAATGATTATTATAATTATATTTTATATTATATAATAATGTATTTATATGTTGGTCGGGGCGGCCGGATTTGAACCGGCGACCTCAGCGTCCCAAACGCTGCGCGCTAAACCAACTACGCTACGCCCCGTTATTAAACACCAGAATACAGAGTACAGACTACAGAGTACAGATATAAGTAACGGCATTTAATTTAATCTGTCATCTGCTGTAAGCCTCTCCAATGTTCTCCATAGGAGGACATTGGAGGGTCATCTGCTTAAACTGAGTCATTAAATTAGTTCTTTTATTTTAGCAAATGCTATCGCCCTGTGGCTTATCCTGTTTTTTATTTCCACCGGTAATTCAGCAAATGTCTTGCCGTAAAAAGGTACTATAAACAGCGGGTCGTATCCGAAACCGCCTTCCCCGCGCTCCTCTAAAGCTATATCTCCTTTGCATGTCCCTTCAACTGTTTTCAATTCCCCGTCAGGTTTACAGAGCACAGCAACACACCTGAACCTGGCGCCACGCATGTTTTTATTAACATTTTTCATGAGTTCCAGAAGTTTAATGTTATTATCCTTATAACTGCATCCATCGCCTGCAAACCTTGCTGATATGACTCCCGGACTGCCATTTAATACATCAACCTCCAGTCCAGAATCATCAGACAAAGCGGTTTTACCCGTAAAACTGCATACCGTCCTTGCTTTTTTTATAGCGTTTTCCTGAAAGGTATCGCCGTCTTCCACTGTTTCAGGACAACCCTGAAAATCATCAAGAGTAAATATTTTCAAGCCAGTATCTCCCAATATTGCCCTTATCTCTTCAATTTTATGTTTATTTCTGGTTGCCAGCACTATTTCTTTCATTTTTCCACCCCCCACCACCACCCCCAAATGCGTAATACGCTCCAGGGGCGTAAAAACTTATTTTTCCAGAACCGGAGCACAAGCTTCTATCACTTCAGTAATTCCTTTTTTTGCAAGTTTAACCAGCGACTGAAGCTCTTTTTCAGTAAAGGTGCTTTCCTCTCCGGTTACCTGCAGTTCAACGAACTTACCTGAACCTGTCATGACTACATTCATATCCACCGAAGCACCGGAATCTTCAATATAATCCAGGTCTACAAGCGGTTTACCATCCACAATGCCAACACTTATAGCCCCCAAACAATCTTTCACCGGCCACTTATCTATTTTCTTTTCCAGCTTCATTTTTTTCAAAGCGTCAAATAATGCTATCACACCGCCGTTTATTGAAGCTGTGCGGGTCCCGCCATCCGCTTGTATAACATCGCAATCAATGATGATGCATTGTTCTCCTATCATTTCCAGGTTAACCATTGACCTCAATGACCTCCCAATCAGCCTCTGGATTTCCTGAGTCCTTCCTCCAACTTTATATCTTTCTCTTGAGTTTCTTTCTTCCGTTGCGCATGGCAGCATTGAGTATTCTGCCGTAATCCATCCTGTGCTCTTGCCTTTAAGGTGCGGGGGCACCTTATTTGTGACCGAAGCGGCGCAAATTACTTTTGTATTGCCCATTGAGATCAAAACCGAACCCGCAGCGTTTTTTATGTAATTGCGTTCAATAGTTATTTTTCTTATTTCATCATTTTCCCTGGAATTTTTTCTCATTAATAACCCCTCTTTTCCCCTGTCCTAGTCCAGGGCTAAACGTTTATTATTTTAATAAATTAAGGTTGTCCAGCAGTTTCTGTTTTTTCTCAGAATATTCCTTTTCCTGATTCCTCACTTTTTCCACCACATCCTCAGGAGCGTTATCAATAAAAGAGCTTCTGTTCAGTTTTTCCATAACTTTTTCCAACAGTTTTTCTATTTTAAGCACTTCATTATTCAGCCTTGCTTTCTCTTTATCTATATCAATTATTCCTTCCAGCGGAACGTATATCTCCGCACCTTCAACTACTGCCACAGCGGATTTATCAGGCCTTTTCATAGTTTCCGAGATGGTTGTTTTTTCAGCCCTTGCCAGCGTGGATATATAGGAAATACCTTTACTGATGATTTCTTTTTCCTTTATACTGTCTGCCTTTATCATTACAATAATCCTGCTGGCAGGAGGAACGTTCATTTCACTGCGCACGTTTCGTACGGCTGATATGATTTTTATTATGAGCCCCATGGTTTTCGTGGATTCCTGCTCATCGTTTCCTTCAGGTAAAGGCCAGCCGGCTATCATTATTGATTTAATATCGCTGTAAGGCCTTCCGGGAGCTGTTTTCTTGAGGTTCTGCCATATTTCCTCTGTAATAAACGGCATCACCGGATGAAGCAGCCGCAAAGTTCCATCCAGTATCTCCACTAATACGTTCTGGACAATAGCCCGTTTTTTTACTGAAGTTGCATCCAGAAGCCTGGGCTTGGAAAGCTCCACATACCAGTCGCAATATTTATCCCAGATAAACTCATACAGTAACCTGGCTGCTTTGCTTATGTCATAGTTTTCAAATGCCCCCGTCACTTCTTTTGCCATAATTTCATATTCGGATAAAATCCACCTGTCGCTTAATTCAAGCTCCTTTTCACTAAAATCTGTCCACTTCGGAAGTGGACAGATTTGGGGTATGAATTCGTAGCCTTCAAGGTTCATCATCACAAACCGCGAGGCATTCCACAGCTTATTGGCAAAATTTCTTGCGGTTTCAAAGTTATCTTCGGTAATCTGCAGGTCTCTCCCCATCACACCCGCAGAGCACAGGCTGAACCGCAGAGCATCCGTGCCGTATTTGGCGGTAATGTCAAGCGGGTCAATGACGTTCCCGAAGGACTTGCTCATTTTCTTGCCATGTTTATCCCTTACTATACCATTTATGTATACCGTATTATAGGGGATGTCTTTTACTAATTCCATCCCCATCATTATCATTCTTGCGACCCACAGGTAAAGTATTTCATGGCCGGTCACGAGCACTGATGACGGATAGAAATATTCAATTTCAGGCGTTTTTTCAGGCCAGCCAAGGGTAGAAAACGGCCATAACCCTGAAGAAAACCAGGTATCAAGAACATCCTGGTCCTGAACCAGTTCGCAGCTGCCGCACTTGGAGCATTTTTCAGGCTTTGTTTCAGAAACTATGGGCTCACATAAATCCGCAGGCTTATTCTCCGATATTCTTGATGAATTCGGGCAGTACCATACAGGTATCTGGTGCCCCCACCAGATTTGCCTGCTTATGCACCAGTCATGCAGATTTTCAAGCCAGTTCATATAAGGGCTTGCCCATCTTTCAGGAACAAATTTCACCCTTCCGCTTTTGACAACATCCATACCCATTCTTGCCATGCCGCCCATTTTCAAAAACCACTGTTCTGAAACAAGCGGCTCAATTATCGTATTGCACCTGTAGCAATGCCCTATTGAATTACTATAATCCTCTATCTTGTCCATAAGCCCCATGCTTTCAAGCTCAGTAACAATTCTTTCCCTGCATTCAAATCTGTCAAACCCCTTGTATTTCCCTGCATCTTCCGTCATCCTGCCCTGTTCATCAATGACTTTTATTCCGTCAAGTTTATGCCTTGCTGCCATTTCAAAATCGTTCGGGTCATGGAAAGGTGTAACCTTGACTGCGCCCGTACCAAAAGCCATGTCAACGAAATCATCTGAAATAACAGGAATTTCCCTGCCTGTTATGGGTAGAACTATTTTTTTACCTATTAATCTTTTATACCGTTCATCGTCAGGGTTCACCGCAACCGCCATGTCCCCTAACATCGTTTCCGGCCGGGTCGTTGCCACAATTATATACTCTTCTCCCTTACCGGGGCCTTTGACCGGGTATTTTAGATACCAAAGCTTTGACTGCTGTTCTTCGTGTATAACTTCTATGTCCGACAGGGCAGTCATACACCTCGGGCACCAGTTAACTATATATTCACCGCGGTATATTAATTTCTTCCTGTAGAGTTCAACGAACGCTTTTACAACCGCTCTCCCGCAGGTCTCGTCCATTGTGAACCTTGTCCTGTCCCAGTCAAAAGAGCAGCCAAGTTTCTTAAGCTGTTCAAGAATAGTATCACCTGTCTTCAACCTCCATTCCCACACCCTCTGGACGAATTTCTGCCTGCCCAGCACGTGCCTGTTCAACCCTTCTTTCATAAGTTCCTTTTCAACCACATTTTGTGTGGCAATGCCCCCGTGATCGGTGCCAGGCAGGCAAAGCGTTTCATAGCCCTGCATCCTCTTTATCCTGGTAAGGACATCCTGAAGCACGTAGTTAAGCGCATGGCCCATGTGAAGGCAACCTGTAACGTTTGGGGGAGGAATTATTATGGAAAAAGGCTTTTTGGTTTTGTTGGGTACTGAGTGGAAATAACCGCTTTCCATCCAGAACTTATACCATTTACTTTCAGTGTCGCGATAATCGTATTTTGATTTTATTTCCACCGTATCTCCTAAACCTATCGTAGTGCGTATTTTATGAATCACAAGATATTAGCAAATTCTTGTTTTTTATTCAAACGAAAGATGTTATTGGCCTAAGATGTTATTGGCCTTAATTCTCTTGACAAAATTAATTTAACTGCTATAATATATTAGTAAGAAATGTCGTTGGTCATTAAATAGAAACGGTCGTTACGTCGTTAAGTCGTTACGTATATACGTAAAAGCATTTAATCTTAAATGGAGCCCCACGGGTTTACCCCCCAATGTCCCCGTGAAAACGGGGACAAGACATGGGGGACTGTCGCGGTACGACGTAATTCAGATCGTCCTCCATTAGAGGCAGGTAAAAAAACAGCATGAGCAATATATTTAAAATATTTAAAAAAAGAATAACCGTTATCATAGTTCCTCACTCAACTTCTCATCCTATTAAAAGCAGTATGTCTTCCCTATTGATTCTAATTCTGTTTTTAGTATGGATTAGTTCTTTCGGATGGGCAGTATGGATAATAGGTAAAAAAATAAATTATGATGAGGCCTTGCGAATAAATGAGACTCTTAAAGAAAAATCGGATTTTCTGACAAAATCAATTACCAAAAGCAGGGATTATATTGAAACGGTCAAGGAAATGGAAACAGACTTACGCGGCTTATTGAACCTGAAATCAGAAAAAGCCATTATTGAATCTCCCGGAATAGGCGGCCCGACAACCAACGATAAAGACGTTGTTGCTAAAATACTTTCAACAAACAGCGACTTAGGCAATGAAGAAGTAAAAATGAATATCAGGGAAATGAAGCGGGATTCCTGGATGACCACTCAGGGCTTCCGGCAGGTGAGTAATTACATCAATAATGAAAGGCTCAGGCTGCTGGCGACTCCCTGTATGTGGCCAACTTTTGGAACGATAACATCAAGGTTTGGCTGGAGAATTCACCCGATGTCAACCAATAACGAGTTCCATGAAGCAATTGATATAGCAAATTGCGAAGAAACCCCTATAAGAGCCACTGCTGACGGGAAAGTGGTTTTCTCCGACTGGCAGGGCAGTTATGGCAGGGCAATAATGATAGACCATGGCCATGGGTTTGCAACGCGTTACTGTCATATTTCAGTCCTGATAGCCAAGGTGGGAGAACAGGTAAAAAGAGGACAGGTTATTGCACTTTCAGGCTCCACTGGAAGCAGTACGGGCCCTCACCTTCACTATGAAGTCTGGAATAATGGAAGACCGGTAAACCCGGTAAGTTACCTTACTAAAAAATAACTATTGGATTAAATATGTTTGGAAAACAAAATCAGCAGAGTATTGAAAAATTTAAAAAAATTGAGACCCTCATAAGCCACAATACGGAATTTAAGGGGATTATTTCTTCAAAAGGCAGCCTGCGTATTGATGGCATATTTGAAGGCACTATTGAACATGCCGATGGGGTAATAATCGGCGAGACAGGTATAATAAAAGGCGACATCAACGCACAGAATGTTGTAACGGGTGGTAAAATTAACGGCAACATAACTGCTGCAGAAACCATTGAAATACTTCCCACCGGACAGATGTATGGTGATATAAACTCTGCAACACTCTCTATTTCTGAAGGCGCAATCTTCGAAGGGAACTGCACCATGTCCAAGAGAAAAGCAAATGGCCACGAAAGTAATTCCCCGGGCATAGAGGAACAAATATAGTTTTACTACACTAGCGCCATTATTGATTTTATATTCTAATAATAAACGAGGGCTAAGCTTAATGATGAATTTTTTGAGAAGTAAAATGAAAATCGTCCTCTGGATAATCGTAATCACTTTTATCGGCGGAATCTTCCTGATGCAGTATACAAGCAATAAAATCCGCACCGATGTTGCCTGTATAAACGGCGTAAAAATACCTTATGAGGTTTACAGGCAGCAATTAAACCAAAGGCTTCAAAACATCAGAACTGAAAAACCTGATTTGAAGCTTACAGACAGCGACCTGCAGCAGATAAAACAGGATATAATAAATTATCTTATACTTGAAGAACTGCTCTGGCAGGAAGCAATGAAATACGGCATTTCTATAAGTGATGCTGAACTTGCTGAAACAATCCGTTCCTTCCCGTATTTTCAAAAGGACAAACAGTTCTCAAACCAGTTATATTATCAAACGCTCAGGTATGTTTTCAGGAGCACCCCGGAAGAATATGAAGAACGGATAAAAAAGATACTTGTAACTGAAAAAGTAAAACGGCTCGTACTTTCCGGAGTAAAGTTAACCAGCCAGGAAGTGGAATTCCAGAGCCAGAGAAGAAAAATCACCAAGAAAGAGGATATTGATAAACTCCCTCAAACCATAATGCAGGAAAAAATGCTGTTCTTACGAAACCGCTGGCTTGAAAGCATCTACAAGAAAGCCAAGATAGAAAACAACATGCAAAAAGTAGAAAAAATGGGTTTATAGTTTCTTCACCAATGAATGATGGATTTTCCATTCATATTCCTATTACATTAGTTTCCTCACCACATTTGGAGCACCTGCCATCGTTTATGGCTGTAATGTCCGTTTTATAACCTTCTCTCCGTATCAGGAGTTCTCCGCAGTTGAAGCAATAAGTATTTCCCGCCTTTTCTTCCCATATATTGCCAAGGTAGACATATTTCAACCTTTTAATTGCAATATCCCGGGCTTTTTGAAGTGTTTGAAGCGGAGTTGCTCCTATTGTCAGCTTATAACAGGGGAAATAACGGGAAAAATGAAGCGGAATCTTATCAGATAAGGCTGATATCCAGTCAACAAGTTCCTTAATTTCCTCATTTTTATCGTTCAACCCCGGAATCAGCAGGTTTGTTATCTCTATATGTATGCCTTTTTTAAACATTACCTCAACAGTCCTCATAACTTCAGGCAGAGATCCTCCGCAATATTTCTTATAAAATTCGTTCTTGAATGATTTTACATCAATGTTGGCCGCGTCAATATAAGGCAGTAGGTTAACTAATGGTTCTTCATTTATATAACCATTTGTTACAAGGACGTTTACGAGCCCGTTTTCTTTTATTATTATAGCGGTTTCTTTTAGGTGTTCATAATTTATAAGCGGCTCATTATAAGTATAAGCTACCCCAATAGAACCGTTTGATTGGGCAAGTTTTACTATATCTTCAGAACTAAATTCCTTTGCAGGCAGGCTACCGGGTGGACATTGAGAAATTTCATAATTTTGACAAAACTGGCATTTAAAATTGCAGCCTGTAGTACCGATGGAAAGTATTTTACTCCCTGGATAAAAATGATAAAGCGGCTTTTTTTCTATGGGGTCAAGGTTTATAGAGGTGTTTTTATTATAAACAAGGGCATATAGCTTACCGCCCTCGTTTTTTCTTATTTTACAAATGCCCGCATTGCCATCAGTAATAACACATTTATGAGGACAGAGCTGACAGAGCACTTTATTTGATTCTTTCAGAGATGAATAATATAGCGCCTGTTTCATAATGCTCGTGTTATTCCAGTGTTTTAACTATGGTACATGGTGTCTTGTTAAGTAATTAATGTAACGATAGCAGGGTTTAATTTGGCTGTTTTCAAGGCACAAGAAGTGCAGCGTAGTTTAACTACGTAAGCGACCGAGTAACGTAGAAAACGGCCAAAAGAAACCCTGCCCGAAGGGAATGCCGTATTTGGCCAATTTCTTCCTCACTCCGCCTTGACATATCGCAGCGGATACGCCAGCGTTGTCGTTCGTTGAAATTGACTCAAATCCAGCTATTCTATCGTGACATTAATTACTTAACAAGACACCTGATGGGCAATTATCAACACAAATGCCGCAGTTAGTGCATTTACTATAGTCAATTTTTGCAAGTTCATTCACTATGGTTATAGCTTTTTCCGGGCATGTCTTTACACAATCACCGCAGGTAAAACAACCTACTGTGCACATTTTCTTAATAGTCAACCCTTTATTCTGGACATTGCATTTAACATAAATACCGGCGCTTCGTGGAATGAGCCTGATTATATTCACAGGACATACTTTCAGGCACTTGCCGCAGGCATTGCATTTTTCTGCAATAATTTCCGGTATTTGCCCCTTCTGCCAGCTTATGGCACTGAAAGAACAGGCACTCGCACAGTCACCAAAACCCAGACAGGCATTTTCACAGCTCCTGAAGCCTCCTGAAACAATGCTGGCAGCAAGACATTCTTCTGTCCCTGAATATTTATATTTTAATTCACTGTTTTCGCCTTGGCATAATACACATGCAACCTGTTTTTCCTTTAGGTGGGCTTCCCTGCCAAGAATTCCACCTATTTTCTTTGCTGTGTCATCATCAATAACACAGCAGAGGCCGGGTTCAGCGCCAATCATCACCATAGCCTCAGCATATTCATTACAGCCATTGAAACTACAGGCCCCGCAGTTTGAACCTGGCAGAAGTTCCTGTATTTTATTCTGTCTTGGATCTGTTGGAAATGAATATTTTCTTAGCGCAATGATGATTATGCAACCCAGGACAAGACTGATGCCGCCAAGGATAAGAACAGAATTAATAATAGTATTCATTGTTTGCATTTATAACCCAAATAATCCCCTAAAACCCATGAAGGCCAGGGACATCAATGCTGCAATAAAAAATGACAGGGGATAGCCTTTAAGAGCTTTTGGTACCGGAGCTAGTTCAAGCCTTTCCCTGATACTAACAAACAAAATGACAGCCAGCGCAAAACCGCAGGATATACCCAGTGAAAATACCAGCGACTGGATAAAATTAAACCTGTACTCCGCCTGTAAAAAAGCAACCGCAAGCATCACGCAATTTGCAGTGATAAGAGTAAAATAGTTCCCCGAAGATTTAAGCAGGCCTGGAATGTTCTTCTTTATAAACATTGCCACAAGCTGGATAAACAATGCAATAAACAGAACAAATACTATGATTTTAAGAAATTCCAGATTATATGGCTTTAGAAGATAATTATAAACAATCCATGAAACAGCCGATGATATTGTCGTTACAAAGATAATGGCAATACCCATTCCGGTTGAGGCTTCCAGGCTGACTGAAACTCTTAAGAAAGAACATAACCCGATAAACCATATAAGTACTATATTATTTATTATCATCCCCGAAATGAAAATGCTGAAGAGATTTAATTCGTTCATATTGCTTTATCCCTTTCTTTTCATTCGTGCCTGTCAGTTACCTGCCTGTTTCTAAACCACTGCGCAAGCCCCATTAAAAACCCTAATGCAATAAATGCTCCCGGGGGCAATACCATAATAATTGCCGGATACCCAATAAACTGGCTGGAACTAAAAAATGTCCCGTTGCCGGATATTTCCCTCAAGCTACCGATAATCAGAATAATAAATAAAAACCCAAGGCCCATCCCAAGCCCATCAAGCATAGAATCAAGCACTTTGTTCCTGTAAGCGAAAACCTCCGTACGATTCATTATAATACAATTCACTGCAATTAAAGGCACAAAAATCCCCAGAGCTCTGTGCAAGACAGGAAAATATGCAGACATCACAAGGTCAACAATTGTAGTAAAAGTTGAAATAACCACCACAGAGACCGGCAGGCGCAGCTGTTCAGGAGTCAACCTGCGTAAAATTGAAATCGTCGTGCTTGAAAAAGCCAAAACAAGAGCTGTGGCGATACCCATACAGAGCGCATTTATCGCTGTGACCGAAACAGCAAGGAGCGGGCATAATCCTGTCGCCAGCACCAGCACAGGATTTTCTTTCAACAAGCCATTTGTAAATATTCTGAACCTATTCATTTGTTATGTTCCTGCCCCCCAATGTTTTACTTTGTAAAACATTGATGAATGGGGCGGGTAGTCCCCCCTGCCTTGTCCTCGTTTTCACGGGGACATTGGTGGGGGACTATCGCCTGCTTCCTCTCCTGCCTCTATTGCATTATGAATTGCATCAATCAGTCCTTGACTCGTAATGGTGGCTCCGGTAACTGTATCTATTTCAATATTCTGGCTCTTTAATATTTTTCCCGGTATTCCCGACTTGACTTTTGTCCAGTATTGTTCTGTTTCCTGGTGCCTTATTATTTTTATTGCGGTAATTTTATTCTCCGCCACCACAACTTCAACCACTATTTGCCCGGAAAAACCTTCCCCTGTACCCCTGTAAGTGCCCGCAGCTATTCGGTTTAACACCTCTTTTTTTCGGGTATAATTTATACAGTTATTGTAAAGGTTAAACCCGTTTTTTACCCCGTTAATTACAGTCCTGGAAGATATCGTCGCAGCGGTAATTGCATCAATTTTACCTGCGGGATTTTCTTTCTTTAAGTCTATGTCTGCTTCAGTAAGTTCTGTGAACTGGCTAATAAAACTGCTCTTTTCAATCTTTGAGCCCAGTCCGGGAGTTTCATTCTGGTTGATTATCCGCAGTCCGGTTATTATTCCCGCCATGTCTATACCTATCATCATTTCTACCTTACCTCCATAACCAATTGATGAAACCGGCAGGACTAACCCCGTTTTTCTGCCTGCTGAATCATATCCCATATAGCATAATTCATCCTGCATAATAATTTCTTCAAACTTCAAAGCCCCTTTTAAAATGCTTTTTTGTATCCTGAAGAATTCTGCTTCATTATGCGCATAAATTACTGGTTTAGTATTAAGATATATAACCGTAACGACAATAGCGGCAATTGATGCTATAAGCGCTAATATCAGTGTTTTTTTTAGTAAATCCATATTTTATTGATCACCGTTTTACAGCTACCCAACTCTTCCACTGCCGCAGTGGAAGAGTTGGTTTTTATGGTTTTTAATGCCTTTTTTATCGTTTTTATGATGTTTTTACCGCTTTTTTATCATTTTCTTACTCTTCCACTGCCGCAGTGGAAGAGTGAGTGAAAGAGTGGAAGAATGCTGACGGGGGGTATAGGTCCCTTAACCAGTCAATTTTATTATCTTCCAAACGGCTTATGTTCTGTGAAACGGTCTATAAGGGGAGTAAACATATTCATAATAAGTATAGCATAGCATACTCCCTCAGGGTAACCGCCATTGTATCTTATAAGCATTGTCAATAACCCGCAACCTGTACCAAAAATCAGTTTACCCGCATTGGTAATGGGAGAAGTTACACTGTCCGTTGCCATGAAGAACGCACCCAGTACCACTCCTCCTGCCATTACATTAAATAAAGGATCTCTGCCGGACAGCGCTGAAACCACAAAAACAACTCCAATGAAAGACAGCGGGATATGCAGTTTAATACGTTTCCTGAAAAGCAGATAAAGTCCCCCCAGAAGTAAAGCTGCTATAGATGTTTCACCAAGACAGCCTGCTCTGTTGCCTATAAACATGTCCAGGTATGCAGGTATTTTTTCTGTCAATCCCATTTTTACCACTTGAAGAGGAGTTGCGCAGGTAATGCTGTCAAATGGCCTTATCCAACAGGTCATAGCAACGGGCCAGGAAGTTAGGAGTATGGCGCGTGAAACCAACGCAGGATTAAACGGATTATTTCCAAGCCCGCCAAATATTTGTTTTCCCAGAAGAATTGCAATTACCGCGCCAATAATAACCATCCATATTGGAGAGGCTGGAGGGATTATAAAAGCAAATAACATTCCTGTAACCGCTGCGCTGTAATCATTAACAGTAACAGGCTTTTTCAACGCTTTTTGGAAAATAAATTCAGTCAGAACACAGGTTATAATGCTTGTTGCCACCTGTACAGGAGCTCTCCAGCCAAAAAAAACACAGGAGGCAATGACTGCCGGGCTGAGGGAAATCAGGACATCCCTCATTATCACACCTGCGTCCTCTTTCACCCGTATGTGCGGCGCAACACTTACCGTTAATTTTAGTTCGTTCATAATAAAAACTAGATTACAGATGACAGATTTAAGATTACAAAAATTAAAAACCAGACTGTAGAAATCAGATTACAGAAAACAGATTTAAGTTAATGTCCTTGCTTACATC
>Ga0315284_10006525_pt1 | contig 16595 bp, 8 predicted proteins | sample YL17G09_16_MG_FD_203696 | JGI IMG/M metagenome (GOLD analysis project Ga0315284, IMG submission 203696) | Sediment microbial communities from Yellowstone Lake, YNP, Wyoming, USA - YL17G09_16 | ecosystem: Environmental > Aquatic > Freshwater > Lake > Sediment | place: USA: Wyoming | collected...
CCCCCTGCGCTTCCCCCTGCGCTTCCCCCAACTCTTGGGTGAACCCTTCCCCCAACTCTTCCCTCCACTCTTGGGTGAACCCTTCCCCCAACTCTTCCCTCCACTCTTGGGTAGGCTCTTCCCCCTACTCTTGGGCGAACTCTTCCCCCTACTCTTCGGTGAACTCTTCCCCCAGCTCTTGGGCAGACTCTTCCCCCAACTCTTGGGTGGACTCTTCCCCCCACTCTTGGGTAGACTCTTCCCCCATACCTTGGCACAGCGCGAACTCCCAGCGAGGATCTGCAAACCGCCAATCGGAAATCGGCAGTCGGCGACCGGCGATCGGCAGCCGTGAGCAATTCCCGTTCCCTGAATGCTGACTGCTGAATGCTGTCTGCTCCCGCCCTCGGTGCACGCCCGGCCCCGGTAGACCCGAATTCAACCACCAAGAACGCCAAGGACGCCAGGACCGGCTTCCGCTACTGCAAACTGCAGACTGCCAACTGCAAACCGGCGCCGAGCCGCCCTGAACGAAGTGAGAGGGTCTCGCCCCTCCGAGCCCTCGGGCGCTCCGCGCCCGATGCCGCCTTGACATCCCGTCCCGCCGCGCGGTCGTCTCGATTCCGACTTGCTTGACGCCCGGTGTGTTCCGCCCTATGCTGAATCAATCTGGAGGACATACTGACATGAATACAGTAAGAGACGAAGCCAGGAAGCTTATCGACCAACTGCCCGACGAAGCCACCTGGGACGACGTCATGTACGAGCTGTACATAAAGAAGAAGCTCGCCGTCGCGCTGAAGGCCGTTGAAGACGGTCGAGTGGTGGCCCACGACGCGGTCAGAAAGAAGCTCCTGGCTGAATGTAGTATTTCCGCGGACACAATAAGAGATTCGTGACGTGCATCCGTCTCCCCTACGTTCGGCTCACGGCTGACGGCGGCTGAGTTAGTCAGTTAGCAGATAGCAGTTAGCAGTCTCAGGTTTCTCGCATTCCGCCTTCATCCCTCCACCTTCATCCTTGTCCCCTGCCTCCCTTCGCGCGCCTCGCCTTCCTGTCCAACCGCCAGCAGAGAGTCAGTAGCCCGAGCAGGGTTCTTGACCGGTCGGCTCAGCGGGTGTAGTATTCCGGCAGGCGAACACAACCATGAACCGAACAACGCGTCCAAGGAGGCAGCGATGTGGACAATCAGAGTAAGCCGCAGGTTCAGCGCCGCGCACCGGATTCACGGCATCGGCGGGAAGTGCGAGGGCGTCCACGGTCATAACTACCGGGTCGAAGTGGAAATCAGCGCGAAGAAGCTGAAGAAGCCGGGCATGATTGCCGACTTTTCCGACGTCGGCAAGAAGCTGGAGAGCATCTTGCCCGACCACAAGATGCTGAACGAGGTGTACGAGTCCAACCCGACGTCAGAGAACCTGGCCTTGCAGTTCTTCGACGAGATGTTGCAGTTCTACCCGGTCAGCCGCGTGACCGTGTGGGAAACCGAAGACTCGTGCGCGACTTACGCGGGCGACTAGTCGAGGACCAGCAGCTTACAGGTAGCGTCGGACTTAGACCTTGGTCCTTGGTCCCTGGCCCCTGGTCCTTGGTCCTTTGTCCTTGTCCTGACGAAGTAAGTTCCCGGGGCGAGGCTGAACCGGACCGCACCCGCATTCTGCGTCTGAACCAGCCTGCCTGAGCCGTCGTAGACCGAAGCCTGTTCAACCCACGAAGGCAGTCCGGCACCACCGCGCACAATCATGACCCGTCCCGGCGCTTCGGGTACAGTCCCCGTGCGGGGACAGTCCCCATACGCGCCGGCGAGGTCCACCGCCCGCTTGGCATTGACCAGTCCGTAGCCGTACTGGACGTCCCGGCCGGCCACGCCCATGTCAATCGCCGAGGCGTCGAGAATCGCCCTGACTTCGGATGCGCTCAGCCCGTAATCCTTTGCCAGCACCAATGCGGCCACGCCGGAGACCTGCGGCGCGGCCATCGAGGTGCCGTCCGCCGAATCGTATCTAGCGCCCGGCACCGTCGAGAGGATGCTTACGCCGGGTGCGGCCAATTCCTGTTCCGGCCCGTAGTTCGAGAAGTATGCAAGGCGCGAGTCGGTCGAGCTTGCGCCCACCGCGATGCACTGGCTCAGCGCCGCCGGATACCCGATTGCCTGCTGCCCCTCGTTGCCCGAGGCGGCAACGAGCAGCACGCCGGCCTGCGCCGCGTACTGGCACGCTTCCACCAACACCTGGGACGACGCGGACGAAGTCAGGCTCATGTTGATTATCCTTGCCCCGTGGTCAGCCGCCCACCGGATACCGGATGCGACCACGTCGGTCGTGCCTGAGCCGGAGTCGTTCAGCACCCGCACTGCCAGCAGTTGCACGAGCGACCAGCCCGCGATTCCCTCGTTGTTGTTTCGGGTCGCGGCGATGATGCCGGCGACGTGCGTGCCGTGGAATGACTGCGGGACGTTGATGTTGTCCGGCCGCGGGTCGTTGTCGTTGCCGATGAAGTCAAAGCCCAGCTCACCGGTCTTGAAGCTCGCGGCAAGGTCCGGATGCTGCCAGTCGGTGCCGTTGTCTACGACCGCGACTCTCACGTCCATGGTTCCGCCGACTATGTCCCATGCCTGGTCCCCGTACATCACCCACTTGTCCCACTGGTAGGGCAGGAAGTAGGGGTCGTTCGGCAGCGCCGCGGCGGTCACCCGCAGGTTCGGCTCAAAGTACCGGATGCCGCTCGTCCGCTGCGCCGACGCGGCCAGCCGCTCGCCGCGCGCCCCGTCGCCTTCGGGGAAATCCGCCACGATGAAGCAGCCGCCGGTCTGGTCGGCCCGCACCACGCTGCCGCCCTGCTGTTCGACCCAGGCGCCGGCCGCATCCACGGCCCCGGGCTCGAACCCGACCACGAACCTGCCCGGAATCCGATCCCCATGGGGACTGTCCCCGGATGGGGACTGTCCCCAAAACCGGTTCTCTCCGTCCGTGGACTGTCCCCAAGGAGCCGCGATTCCGGCATGCTCTGCCTGCATCTGTAGTGCAGCCGCAAGCTCGGCCTGCCCGACCGGCACGAGCTCCGGCCGCGGGAAAAGAACGAGAAGTATGATTATCAAGTTCATGTCAGTTTACTCCAGGACGAACCTTGCCCAGCACTTCACCGTTGAGTTACCGGAATTGAGGAAGACGATGTAGAACTTCCCGGCCGAGGCGACCGCCTGCCGCATGCTCATCTGCGAGAAGTTGTCGCGCTGGAACAGTGCTGTGTACGCCTGGTTCGCGACGTACTTCTGGTAGTTGTCCCGGTCCAGCCACAGGAACTTCGAGAGCGCCCCGCCGGACACGACCTGCGCGTCACCGGCCAGCGTGTCCCCGACCCGGGCGTCAAACGACACTGCTTCCCGGCCGTGTGCCGCCACGTTCAGCTCGCCGTGGTAGATGCTCGTCTGGCCGATACCGGCAATCTCGACTGCGACCGTGTCGCTATAGCCTTTGTTCTGGGCAAGGTCATAGGCGACACAGCTCAACGAGTGCCAGCTCTGCTCGGCCAGTCCTGAGGCGTCCCAGCTCCCCGAGTAGGGCTCGGTGCTGTCGGTCCCGGCCAGCAAGCCGTCGGCGTAGAACTCGACCCGCTCAACCCCGACGCTGTCGAAGGCGGTCGCCGCTATCGGCACCACACCGTTGACCATTGCCGAATCGTTCGGACTCGTGATTTGGCAAGTCGGCGGGGTCGTATCGAGTCCGAGTAACCACTCGCACCCGGCAAACACCGTGAACGCCACCAGCCCCGCGACGACCGCCAGCACCCTCCGCGTCCTCAATTCTGCAATCTGCAATCTGCATTCTGCATTCTGCATTCTCCGCTTCCTAAATCTCATGTTCCTCTCCAATCTCCGGTATCACCACTTCGCGCACGCCCAATGCCTTGAAAGGCTCGACCAGGGCCTCGGCCGCGGCCGGCTCGGAATGGACGATGAAGACCTTCTTCAACCGGGGCACGTTCATCGCCCTGACGTACTGGACAAGACCGTCGTGGTCCGCGTGCGCGCTGAACTCGTCCATCACTTCGACCTCGGCCCGCAGCGCGTGCTCCTCGCCGTAAATTCGCACGACCGGCTGACGCTCCGCAATCCGGCGGCCGAGCGTGTTCTCAGCCTGGAACGACACAATCAATATCAGGTTCTTCGGGTCTCCGACTGAGTGCTTCAGGTGGTGCAGCACCCGTCCCGCCTCGCACATGCCCGAAGCCGAGATGATGATGCACGGTTCGTTGCTCTGGTTCAACGCCTTCGATTCCTCCACCGTCTCGACGTAGCGGAGCCCGGGGAAGTCGAACAGGTACTTATGGCCGTTGAGCATGTTAACGGCCTCTTCGTCGTAGTACTGCGGGTAGTTCCGATAGACCTCGGTCACGCGGCTCGCCAGCGGCGAATCGACGTATATCGGCACGTCCGGAATCCGGTTGTTCTGGCGCAGCCGGTTCAAGGTGTAGACAATCTCCTGGGACCGCTCGACCGCAAACGCGGGGATAACAATCCTGCCGCCGCGCGCGTGGACCCGGTTCACAACCCCGGCCAGCCGCGTATCCACGTCGCGGTAGTCGCCATGTTGCCGGTTGCCGTACGTCCCCTCGATTATCAGGTAGTCGGCCTCAGACACCTGCACCGGGTCGTTGATAATCGGCATCTTCCTCCGGCCGAGGTCGCCGGTAAAGAGTACGCGCTTGCCCTCGACCTCGATGTCCACCAAGGCGGACCCAAGGATATGCCCGGCATCGTGCAGCACGACTTTGTATGGCCCGAGCTTCCGCAGCTTCGCGTACGGGATTCCCTCGATGTACTCAAGCGACTCTTCGGCGTCCTTGACCGTGTATATCGGCTCCTTGGGCGGCTCGCCCTTCTCCCGCAGTTTCTTGTTCAGGTACCGGATATCGGACTCCTGGATGTGGGCCGAGTCCTCGACCAGCAGCCGGGCCAGGGCGGCCGTGCCCTGCGTCATTACCAAGGGCCCGCGGAACCCGTGCTTGACCAGGTTCGGGATGTTACCGACGTGGTCGATGTGCGCGTGGCTGATGACACACCAGTTCACCTCGCGCGCCTTGAATCCAAAGCTGCGGTTGGTGCTCTCCGCCTCGGCGCGGTGCCCCTGGAACAGCCCGCACTCAAGCAGCAGCCGCTGCTTGCCCGAGGTCAGCAGATGCTTGGAGCCGGTCACGGTCCGCGCGCCGCCCCAGAACCGGATGTTCATGTTACCCGGATTCTCTCACCACCAAGGCACCAAGTCACCAAGAGGTCATGGACTTGCCTGGGGAAACCTGCTATCCGCCTTCGTGTCCTTCGTGCTTTCGTGGCTTATCCTCCGGCTTGTTTCACCAGACTCCGCACCGTCTTCAGATTCCTTAGGTCATCCGCGGCCGACTCGCGGGGCGTTTCCATCACGGCCGGCAGGTGCCGGAGCAGCGGGTGATTGACTATCGCCCTCATCCCCTCTTTGCCTATCTTCCCCTCGCCGATGTGCCAGTGCCGGTCCACCCTTGAGCCGAACTCGGTCTTCGAGTCGTTCAGATGGATGAGGTGCAGCCGGCTGAACCCGACCTGCTTGTCGAACTCGCGCAGGGTCGCATCAAGGCCGGCCTTGTTCCGGAACTCGTACCCGGCCTCGAACGCGTGCGCGGTATCGAGCACTACTCCCACGCGCTCCCGCTGCTTCACCCGGCTGATGATGGCGGCGACCTGCTCGAAGCGGTATCCAACCTCTGAACCCCTGCCCGCGGTGTTCTCGAACAGGAGCGTCACGCTCTCCGGCGTGGCCGCGAGCACCGCGTCTGTGTTCTTCGCAACCCGGGCTATGGCCTTGTCCAGACCCTGGGGACAGTCCCCGTGCGGGGACAGTCCCCCTGCCTTGCCCACGTGAAGAATCAGGAAACGCACGCCCAAAGCCGCGCAACGCTCGGCCTGCGTAACGAGCGCCTTCACCGAACGCTTGGCGAATGGACCGCCGGTCGCGGCCAGATTGGGCAAATACGGGGCGTGAACGAATATCGGCGAAACACCGGAATCCTTCATGTCGGCCCGGAACCGGGCCACGTCCTCGGGGTCGAGCTCGGCCGCAGCCCAGCCCCGCGGGTTCGAACTGAACATCTGCATCGTCTCGCACTTGACCGCCTGAGCCCGCTCGCGGACATTGCTGAATCCGCCGGCCATTGAAACGTGGAAGCCGAATCTCACAGTGGTGGGAAATACTAGGTCAACCGCCCCGAGAGTCAACAAACACGGGTCGGCCCGGAACCGAGATAGAGCCACGAAAACACGAAGAACACGAAAGGGGAAGACTTTTGGCTCCAGGACGATGCACGTACTCTACCGTCATGTTTCCGGCTCGCCCACTCGGTGCGGACTGGTCTCCGACTCATGTCCTTTCGTTTCGTGGCTTTCGTGGCCTCCGTGGTTGATTCCATCATGGTTCTCTGGAGTCGGTGTCTGCGGGAAGCGGGCTTTCCGGCTGTTGAAGCCTCCAACGAATGACTGGTGATTCAGGACTGTCCGGCCTCGGGCTTGTATCCAATACAGGATAAACGCGACTGGACGGGTTTTCTGGTCTATCTACCTGTAAATTGATATGTTAGGCGTGAAGTGGCCAACTCAGAGCCCCGCCCCCAGAGTGGCTTGGGGGGTTGCCCTCCGAATCGCCCTGTGAGTTGTCTGGTGAGTTGCTGTCCCGATTGCTCTCGGAATCGCTTACCCGGTTGCTTTCCCGGTTGCGGGCCGAGTCGCTGTCCCCGTTGCTCCATCCATCGCTCTACCCGTTGCTCTACCGGTCGCTCTGACCGTTGCGGTCTGAGTCGCTCTACCGGTTGCTGTCCTCGTTGCTCTCCCCGCAGCTCTGACCGTTGCTCTCCAGATTGCTCGGCGAGTAGCTTCGCGAATTGCCGGCCGAGTTGTCTTGTCCATTGCTTCCCCGATTGCAGGGTCAGTAATGTCCCCGGCCAGGTGTTCGAACCCGCAATGGAACCGCCAAAACTCCACCGTATTGTTAGACGCGCCCGGGCCGGCACCGGTTTCACGGCCTGTCGAACCGACAGCGCCGACGCGCCGCGCGTCGGCACCAAAGCAGGCTGCCCGCGAAGACGCGGGCAGCCTTGTGGTCGGAGGTTAGAGGGGTTATTCGGTCAGAACGAGCTTCCGGCTGATTCTCTTTGCACCGTTGTCCAGCGCGTAGAAGTACACGCCGTTCGCCAGCCGCCGGCCCTTGTTGTCCGTTCCGTTCCAGACGCTCGTGTACGCGCCCGGCTTGGTCCTGCCGTTGGCCAGCACCTTGACCAGTTGTCCGGCCGTGTTGTAGATGCGGAGCGACACCTCGGCCTCTGCAGGCACCTGCCAGCGAATCTTCACCCGGTTCGTGGCCGGGTTCGGCTCGGCCCGGTCCAGAGCAAGAACACCGAGGCTCGCCCCCTGCGGCCCGTCCAAGGGCAGACGGAACCGAGACAGGTAGATGCCCGAGCCGTGCCTGCGCCTGCCGCCATCCAGCAGGAGGTCGAGCGGATTCCAGGCTTCACGCTCATACACCGCGATGGAAGTACCCGTGAACAAGTGCGCGTCCGGGTTGTCTCTGATGGCCAGGCTGTCGGTCACCGACGAGTACCCGCCGTAAAGCCCGTCCACGCAGACAATCTGGCTCGTGATCCCGGTCCAGCGCACCGCAAACACGCTCCGGTTGTCCTGGCTGTAGTCCGGTTCCATGATGTCGCTGGAGCCGCTCGTGAGCCAGGCCTCGTTGCCGCCCGAAACCGACATCTTCACGATCTGGGTGTTGCCGGCGTCGTCGAGAGCCTCCGCGACCACAGTCGTACCGTTCGAGGCCGGGTTGGGTCGGTCGTGGTCGGTCTGGAGGTTGGAGAGCAACGTGACCTGCTGCGTAGACGCGTGGACCTTGGCTATCTTGTCGTAGCCGTCGTTCGGGCTCAAGACGTGCGCGATTTCATTCGAGCTCAGGTAGCTCGGCAGGAAGTGGTCGCTGTTGCCAAAGGTCAACTGCTGCTCCTGCCCGCCAAAGGCCGGCACGCGCCAAATCTGGGTGTAACCGTTGTTATCGTCACGTTCGTAGCAGAGCCACTGCCCGTTCGGACTCCACTCCGGGTAGCAGTGGTCGGCTGCTGCAGAGGTTATCTGCCAGACCGGACGCGACGCAATGATGCTGCCTGCGTTCACCGGTCCGGCTGAAACCGCCTCGACCGGGGCTACTGCGTCTGCCGTGCCCGTCGCGTCAGTGCACTCACCCGGCTCCTGCGGGACTTCATCTGCCCCGTCACCGCCGCCTCCGTTAAGGGTCGTGGTCACGTAAAGCTGATAGAAGTCAGAAACTGTGTCATCGACCTGGAATGCAATGTACGAGCCGTTGGGGCTGTAGACCGGCTCCTCGCAATCCTCCAGCATGTCGGTTACTTTCTCCTCGACGATGGGCAAAGCGTAGATGCACTGATAAATGGCTTCATAGTTCGTCAGCGTGTCCTCCTTGCTGTAGCACACCCTGTTACCCTGAGGATTCCACCTCGGCTTCGACGCCTCCAGCCCATCCGTCAGTGGCGTCTCGCCATCCAGCGTCGTGCCGCCCGAGGCAATAGCCGAGCCGCCCGGGATTGGCGCGCCCGCGTCCAATCCACCGCTCGCTGGCACGTACCGCCAGAACTCAAGGCTCTTATTGCCCTTCAGAGCAAACAGGACGCTCCCGTCGGTCGTTATGCTGCCGCCGGCCTTGACCCCCTTCTTTTTGGCGGTGCTGCCCACCCACGGGATCGTCTCCATCTGGGTCCAAGAGTTGGTGGCCACGTGGTACTTCCAGAACTCCCGTGCGTTCCCGCCCTTGAGCGCGTAGATGTATCCACTGAGGTAAGTCCCGCAGCCGCCGTCCTTGGACTTCTTGTTGCCGTTCAGGCCCGGAATCGGCATGGACGTCAGCGGCCCGCTCCAGGTGTCCGCGTCGGTATCGTAGAGGTAGAACTCGTGGTACTTCGCCTTGTGGGCGTAGAGGAAGTGCCCGCCGTCGGAGACGAGCCAGGAGCCCTTGTCGTACTTGATGTTCCCACCCACCGGGGCAGAATCGAGCCGGTGCCACGAGTCGCCGTTGGTGTGATACCGCCAAAACTCATTCTTGTACCCCTTCAAGAGGTACGCGTAACCGGTGTCGCCCTTGTAGGCCCAGGCGATGCCCGTGCCGCCCTTGACCTTCTTGTTCGAAAGCCCCATCGGCACGTCTTTCTTCTGGGTCCACAAGTCAGCGGTCGCGTCGTACTTGTAGAAGCCCAGCTTGTTGTTGCCCTTTGTCATGTAGATGTGGCCACTCCCGTCCGCGCACCCGACGCAGCCCTTCGCGGGCGGCTTGCCCTCGGTGCCCGGCGGGATCGGCGAAAGCGCGGAGTCGCCCGTGGTGGGCGACCACCTATCCGCCGCCGGGTTGTAGGAGTAGAAGTCGGGCGTCTTATACCCCTTCGCTCCGTAGACGAGCCCATTCCCCGCGTTGTATGCCAGCCAACCGCCATCCTTGACCTTCTTTCCCGATGGGGCGAGTGGCACCTGTGCGTACTCGTACCACGATCCGCTCGTGAACGGAAGGATAGGCGTGCGCGTCACGCCTGGTTGCTGCACGGCCTCATTAACGTGACCTTCTGTCACAGTCACCGAGATGTTACCCTGACAGTTCTCGGGCACGTCCAAATTGACGTTGCCTGCGCTGTCAGTTCTACCGGAGGCGAGGACCGCTACAGGAATCACGTTTCCGGGCCGGGGCTGGGACAGGCACACCAGCGCGCTGCAGACCGGCGCGCCGTCTGCAGACACTGAAACCGGCACGCTCGTCCCCGGAATCACGTGAGGATAGGTCACCAGAGGCCTCTTCGGAGCGCCGCCGGTCCACATCGGCAAGGACGGGTCGCCGAGCAGCAGATATGACAGAATCATGGCACTGTCTTGGTCGCTGCCAGCGACAGCCATGCTTGCATTCAACATCATCTTGATGTCGCCCAAGTTGATCCTTGGGTCAGAGTAGACGTGGCCGCCACCCGACACGGAGTCTGCGTAGTCACCGATTGCGGAGGCGAATTGCTCGAGCATCGGCGCCGAGTCTGGCCAGCAGTACATCAAGTCCGTGCACCCCATTGCAGCAACTGCGCCCCCGTCCGGTTTGCGGATCCAAGACTCAGTGAGGCAGTCCGACCAGTACCTGATGTCGCCGGGGTAGCACGCGAGCTGGACGACAACCGGTGTCATATGTCCATTGTCCATCTGGTCTATCTGCTCGGCGAACAAATAGACCTCGTCGGTACCGTGATGCGACCACTTCCACCAACAGTTCTGCGCGCCATGCCCGAAGTAGAGCACGGAACCGGCGCCCGCGTTCACCGAATCGATGACGTCGTCATTGTCCTTGTACTGACCGTCGATGTGGTAGCGCTGGAATTCGTAGAAACTCAGGGCGTGGTTCTTGACCTTTTCCATAGCAGGGTAAGAGTACCCGCCGGGGCTGGAGTCCATATTCACAAGTTGCATCTTCGACAACCAGTCGTACGGGTGCTGCAGCGAGGGCCCTTTCGGGTCCAACTGATAGTTCATGGTCTTGGCCACGATAGCATTCAGGTCACCCGTTGTCATCTCGTTCACGCAGATTCGCCCGATGCCGACTTCCGGAAAGAAATCCGGGGCCGAGTCGCCCTGCCCGTTGCCGAAGTCCGAATACAGGTAGTCCCCGAACTTGTATGGTCCCTCATGTCCCACGATAGAGCATGGGTTGGGGTACGAGTCCACCGTAATCTGATCGGGCTCTCCGACGAGCAGAACCCATCGGAGGGCGTGGTTATGAGCCTCGTACTCCGTGCGGATGAGCGCCTTGACGGACTCGGCAATCATGCCCTTTGCGTTCACTTGCATCATCGTGTCGCGGTAGCCTCGTTGGGCAATCCACGCCAGCATGTTCCTGAGGGCGGCGTTGTCGTACCACTGGCCGTACGCGATGGCCAAGTACTCGTGCGCGGCCGGGTCGTATTGGGCCGGGGGCAGGTTCAGCCCCGGCCAGTTCGCCACGAGACGCGAGTACATCGGAATCATCCAACCCGTCACCGTCTGCGGATACGCTCCGCCTGAGAAGTCCGCCCTGACGACCATCCGCGACGCGACTCTTGCCGTGCCGCGGCCGGGGTTTACTTGTACGGGGTAGACATGGATGCTCGCCACGCCCAGGTCATGCCATCCAGCCGTGAGTTTGACGGCCGCTTCCGTCGCCGGGTAGCTTTCGTCCCGAGCATAGTACCCCTGGTCGAAGACGAACTTGTCCGGTTGGCGCCCGATAGGAGGCGCTGGTTGAAACGGCATCACCGGCTTGACCTGGAACTCCTGAGTCTCTATTGAGACGAGATGGACACTCACCCGGGCTCCGGTTGGTATCGCGAGCAGCACCGGTATCATCGGAACCTCGGGCCGCCCGACGGTAAGCGGTGCAGGTTGCCCACCCGGGAAAGTCACGCGCGAGAAATCCCGGCCGTCTCGGCGCTCGGCCGAGACCTCGATGCCTGGAACGGTCACCTCGAACGTAGTGCCTCCGGCGCTCTGGTCCAGGATATCCACTCTGGCTTGCCCCGCGCCCCCCGCTGCTTGATACCATGCGGCTGACCCCGCACTCACGAGAATGAGCGCAAACGCCAACACAATCACCACAGGCTTCATCTTATCCTCCTTGTGACCGGCTTGGCCGGCCTACCTCAGCTTCACAACCTTGGTGTGTTCCCTCGAACCCTCCTCTCTTGCAACGTAGACACCTGGACTCAACCGGCTCAGGTCGTTGCTCCCCGGCCGTAGCTCGGCAATGACCCGACCGCAGAGGTCCACGAGATTGGCGGGCCTGCCGCCCGTCCAACTGAGCGTCCCCGAGATGATGCACGCGGACGCACGGCGCGGGCAGAGGGTCGCAAGCCCGCTCTCGCCGATACCAACGCTCGTGTCCCTTATCACGTAGACCGCGTCATCCATCGCATCCACGATGTACACACGTGAGTTCGTCCTGTTCCAGCAGATGGCCTGGGGCGACGTCCCCAGGGGAATAGTGGTAAGCAAGGTGTCCATCCGGGCGTCGAAAACGTAGCACTGGCCCGGGTAAGTGGCCGCGCTGTACACCTTGCCCCGAATTGTATCGCACAGCGCAGCGTTGCCTTCGTATGCGAGTGAGTCCGTCACAGCCTGCGTGACGCAGTCTATCACTTCCGTCCGGTTGGCAATTGCATAGAGTTTGTTGGGATACGGCACGAAGCACATGCAGAGCGCATCCGCCGCAACGACGTCGACAACTGAGTCTCCGGCCGCCGTCAGGACTCGAATACCTCCGTCGCTGTCGACGTATACGAAATCGTTCATCGGGTTCCAGCACATCGGATAGGGGTGACTGCCAACAGCCAGCCTCTCGGTCACTTGGTCAACCGCGCAGTCTATCGTCAGGACGCTGTCCGTCCCATACAACGAGCAGAACACTCGGTTGGTGACCGGATGCCACAGCAACGTGCCCGGCGTGAATCCCAGCCAGACTTCGGCCACCAGCGTGTCAGCCGAACCATCATAGACACGGACCATCTGGTCGTCGTAGCAGAGAACGTACAGCTTGTTCATCGTGGCATTGAAGACCATCGTGGTTGGGTATCCGCGCATGCGTACCCTCCTGATGACCGTATCCCCGACGCCGTCTATCACGTAAAGCCAGTCCGGGTCCCCGCACGTCGCGTAGACCTTGTTGCCGACTGAGTTGTAGCAGAGAAAGGTCGGGTAGTCCGCGACGCGAACCGTGGCTATGACTTGGTTCGTGGCCCCGGCGATGACCGAAACCGTGCCATCCTGGTTGTTGGCTGTATACACCTTGTTGCTGGCCGGGTTCCAGAGCACGTCCGTCGGCGTGTCGCCGACCGGAATGACGGCCTCCAAGAACTGAGACCTCCCCGCGCTGACAAACACCCCGCCCAGCAGCAAGAGCGCCGCGCACAGGCAGTGCCGGGATCTGAGGCTCATGGTGTATTTTCCTCGGCCTGAGTGTGCGGCAGAATTCCGCTCATGTCAAGCATTTTCTGCAATCCCGTCGGACTGCCCAGCCCCTGCCGCAAGACAGAGCAGGATAACTGCCACACGGAAGTCAACTGTATTCAGCATCAAGGCCTCCAGACTCCTCGATTATCGGCTGCCGCCGGTGCTTGTCAAGCACTTCTCACACTCTCTCAAACGCGCCTTCGGTCCTTACCGCACGGAGCGCGAGGGCGGGCTTGCGCCCGCCCCGCTGACTACTCTCTACTCCCTGCTCTCGACTCCCTACCTCTGCACCACGAGCTTCTGCGAGCACTCGAAGCCTTCGCTTGCGAACCTCACGACATATACGCCGTTACTCAGGTGCCTGAGGTCCACGTTCACGACGCCGCTCCGGCCCGCAACTAACGTCTGCGTCATGACCGTCTGCCCGGTCACGTTGTAGACTCTGAGCCACGCTACGCCGGCCTTCGGCAGACCGTACCGCAGCACAACAAAGCCGGAGGCGAGCGGGTTTGGGGAAACGATGAACGATGAACGAGGAACGAGGAACGAGGAGGAGGTCACGCCCTCGCGCTCAGGCATCGGCACTGCCACGAACGCACCCGGAGTGTACATCCATAACTCGTTCGCCTTGTTGCCCTTGGTCGCGTACAGGTCGGTGCCCAACGCCACGATGTCGGCACCGGCCTTCACCTTCTTCTTCTTGCCGGTCACCCCGACCGCCGGGATAGTCTCTTTCTCGACCCAGGAGTTGGTCGCTACCGTGTACTTCCAGAACTCCTGCGTGTTACCGCCCTTCAAGGCGTAGATGGCCGCGCCAAGGTACGTGCCGCAGCCGCCATCCTTCGACTTCTTCGAGCCGGCACTGCCCGGTATCGGCATCGCCACCAGCGCGGTGGGGTCCCAGGCGTCGGTCTCGGTATCGTACTTCCAGAGCTCGTGGTACTTGGCCTTATGCGCATAGATGGTCTTGACCCCATCATGCGCCAGCCACGAACCCTTGTCCCACTTCTGGTTCGAGCCGACCGGCGCCGGGGCCAGGGTCTGCCACGAGTCTTCGCCGGTATCGTATCGGTAGAACTCGTTCTTGTAGCCTTTGAGCAAGTACGGATACCCAACTCCGCCCTTCAACGCCCAAACGATGTCTGTGCCGCCCTTGACTTTCTTGTTCGACAATCCCAGCGGTACGTCTTTCAACTGGGTCCAGGCGTCAGCATTGGCATCGTACTTGTAGAACCCCGACTTGTTGTTGCCCTTGGTAGCGTAAATGATGCCGTTACCGTCGGCGCAGCCCGCCGAACCCTTGCCCGGCAGCTTGCCTTCAGTGCCGGGCAGCCACGGAGCGCGCGCACCCCAGAAGTCGCCGACCGGTGCATAGGCGAAGAAGTCCGGCTGCTTCTGGCCGCGGGACGCGTAGATCCGGACCATGCTCACGTCGTACGCCAACCAGCCACCGTCCTTGATGGCTTTGGCACCGGCCGGCATCGGGGTCTTTTCGTACCAGCCCGGCGGCACTGCCGCCTCCACGAACGTCCCGGTCAAAGAGTCGTTCGCCGGGTTGCCGTCGCCCTGCGCGACGACCTTGCACTTCCACACGTACGTCCGCATCTTGTACGGCTTGGGCCACGTGTCAAACGTCACCGTCAGTTCAACCCCGGCCCCGATGTCCACCGTCACCGTGTCGAGATACACCCGGTCGCCCGGCGTCGAATCGATGTTAAAGATCGCCTTCACTCCCGCCGCCGGTGCCGTGCCGAAGTTCTTGACCTTGGCGCTCGGTATCTGCAGCACCGACGTGTCAGCGGACACAGGCGACAAGAGCGCCGTCACGGCCGCGTCTATCGTCCCGACCACGAACCGCGCGCTCGCGGTATCGTTTGCGTGCTCCATGTCCCCGGTCAGCGCCGCCGAGCAGCGGGCCGTGTAGACGCCGCCGACCGCGGTCCAGTTCGTGAAGCTGAGGTTCGTATCGGCGCAGGGCAGGCCGTCCGGCAGCACAACGCTGTCGATGTACGCCGGGCTTGAGTTGATGCCGAAGTAGACCTTGCACGCCTCCCGCAGGTTGCCCCAGTTGTGCACGTCGGCCGAAGGTATCACCGGGCCGGGCAGGATAGCGCCCACCGGCGAGGTCACACGCACCGCGCCAATGTCCCGCACCCTGAGGAACACGCTGTCTCGCTTCCGGTCGTCCGAGGGTAGCTGGTCACCGACGAGCTTGGTCGAGCAGCGCATCGGACACCAGCCGCGGCCGGCCAGGGTGCAGGGCTTCGGGAAAACGACTCCTCCACCGCTGCCCGGAGCGCGACCGGTACAGAAGTAGCTCGAGCCGATGTGCAAGTCCACATCAAAGGAGTCCGGCACCGTGTTCCCGTAGTTCACGACCGTGCAGCGCGGCGTCACGATTGCGCCCGAGTCGGCCATGCCACTCCCGGGCGGCACAAAGATGCCCATCACCGACACGTCGGTCAGCCGCACGAAGACCGAACTCGACGCCCTGTCATTGGCCGCCACTTGGTCCCCGCTCATCCGGGTCGAACACCGGGTGGCGACGGTGCCGACCGTGCCCGCGCCCCAGCTCGGAAAGTCGACGGTAAGCGAGTCGCCTGCAGCGAGATTGGTCACGGTCACGCTCTCGGCGTACGTGCCGCCGATAGAGAACTTGGCGGTGAACGTCGCCGAGGCGGAGCCGAGGTTCTTCACCCGCGCCTGCGGCGTGACCGGCGTCCCATACGGAACCGTGTCGGTCGGCGCGAGAATGCGCGCGCAGGCCACATCGCTCACGATGACCATGACCGAGCCGGTTCTCTTGTCGTTGCCACGGATCGTGTCCGAAGCAAGCTCAGTCGAGCAACTCACCGCGTAGGTGCCCCGCGCGCCCGCGGTCCAGTCCGGGAACGTCACATAGAGCCACGAACCCGCCGTATGGTTCACAACATCCGCGGTTTGGTCATAGACGCCAATCCGCATCCGCGCGACGTAACTTTCGGCGACGTCGCCGTAGTTGTACACCGAGCATGCGGGCACGACGCTCGCACCGGAATCAACCGCCCCAACCGGCGCCAAGAGACGCGTGCATCCGACGTCGTGATCGTAGATGGGATTCGCGCCAATCGTAATGGTGAAGCTGACCGGCTGCATCATGGTTAGTGTGTCATCCATGTAGGTCAGCTCCAAACGTAGCGGCACGACGCGGCCGGGACTTGCGCCCTTCTTGCAGTAGACCCGAAACTGGGCTGCCCGGTTGTCGGTCGAGTCCCGCCGGCGGCACGACGGGAATGCCTTGATGCTGTCCAGCACCGTGACCATCGTGTCGAGGGAACGAAGTCTGCCACTGATTGAATACGCTGAGTCGAGCGGGTGAATCGCGCGGTTCTTCACTCGGAACCACAGATCCGCGGTCTCGTTCGGGTCGAGCTGGTTGGTCCGGTTGCCCTGCGCCGAGTCATTCACCGCAACCCGCATCGAGTCGAAAAAGACGCCGCTCACTCCCGCCAGGTAGTAGAGGTTCGGGATGTTCTTGTTCACCTCGCTGTCAACATATGCCGGCAGGTTCCAGCCGTACCAGAAGTCGGTCCGGCCGAGCTCG
>Ga0315284_10006527_pt1 | contig 16587 bp, 5 predicted proteins | sample YL17G09_16_MG_FD_203696 | JGI IMG/M metagenome (GOLD analysis project Ga0315284, IMG submission 203696) | Sediment microbial communities from Yellowstone Lake, YNP, Wyoming, USA - YL17G09_16 | ecosystem: Environmental > Aquatic > Freshwater > Lake > Sediment | place: USA: Wyoming | collected...
GATGGCGCCGCTGGTGAAGACAAACTTCTTCGGCTCAGCAGGACTATTGGTTATGCTTATCCCTGCAAGCGGCAGCGGCGAAGGACCATCATAGTAAAGCTCTATCATATCGGGGAATGTCCCCTCGTGCTCGACAGCAACATCGTTACGGGCCAGGACCTCATTGATGATAAGCTTGCTGTAGGAGGTATCGACCGTCCAGGTCTTTGAGGCGTTTGGACTATCCTGCCAGACGCCGGCGGAGTTCTTGCCGATGACATAGACCGTGTAGGATTGCCCGTTGGCCAGGCCCGATAGCTCGATTGGCGTAGCTATCGGCCGTTCTGCGCTCCAGTAGCCGCCGGGGTTATTGAGTGAATATTTGTAATGGGTTATGCCCGGCCCGCCTGCGGTAAGCGTGGCGGTTGTGCGGTGGGTTATTGCGGGCGGCTCTCCGGATACGCACGCGCCGGCTGGGATGTATGCCCCCATATCCAGGCCGTTGGGTCCTGTGCCGATTGCCGCTGAGACGCCCTTTAGATGGAAATCGCCGTTGGGGTCAACGAAGAGCGGGTCGGCATCGATATTACCCACACCCAGATAATGCCACTGGGAGGCAACAAGCGAGTAATCCAGAGTGATATCGGTTGTGCCCCATTGCGCGTGATTTACATAGAAGTTCGCAAGGGGCGTGGGGGCGTTCCAGAAGATAATGCCTGCGAGGTATGCCCCATCTCCGGGTTCTACGTCCGGTTCCGATGGTTCGTGGAAGCGAATGCCGGCTCCGCTGCAATTCACAATGGTGTTGTTGACAAAGGTAATCCAGGAGCGGTCCTTGACCAGCGCAGCATTATCGCAGTTGACAAACAGGTTCCGGACAATGACGTGCTCGGAAGTGTGGACGCCGTCGTAGCCTGTGGTTACTCCGTAAGATTCTCCCTCCGTGGGGTCGAAGTTTCTGTGGAAGTTCATAAAGGTGTTGCCTGCGACGTATGCGTTCGTGCCGTCAAGGTCCAGCGCATCGTCTCCGCCTCCGAGGAAAGTGTTGTTGATAAACTGCGGCACCGGAGTCGGACCGCTTGTTGTGAAATCTATCACGTCCTGTTTGATGCCGCTGCAGACGCCGAAGGTGTTGTTCTCAAAGAGTATGTACGGGTCGGACGAAAGCGCGTGGTGACCGGAAACGGTCTGAACTGTTGTGGCTGGGAAGACACTATTTTTTACAATCAGTGAAGAATAGCTGGTACCAATGATTGTCTTGCTGGTGCCGGCCCAACTGATATTGTCCATCAGTAATTTGGAGTTGCCGGCGGTAATCGATTCGGCATCGGCAGATGAATACTCCATATCCAAATAGGTCAGGCGATTGTCGGCGGTGCTGGAGAATTGCAGTCCGTTCCAGGTGGCCGTAGAGCCCGGATAGCGAGTGAAGCGTATCCGCTGGTATTCGCTCCCCTCGGCCACAATTCGGCCGTTGATTGTTAGCTGCGCACCCTGCTCAAAGAACACGGTGACACCCGGCATAATCGTCAGGGTGACACCGGCTGGCACAATCAACTCGCCGGTGACACGGTACGGGCCTTCCACAGGGGTCCAGATGGTATCCGCAGGCAGGTCAGAGGTGGACTCATATTGGTAATACCCCATATCACTGGCATTACCCGCGTTGATACATGGCGAACCCTTCTGCAAATGATAATCATGGTTGGCGGTATCGACAAACAGCGGGTCCGCGTTGATGTTGCCTGTTCCTGTCCAGTCTTCTCCAAAAACGTCGGAGTAGTTGATGTGGATGTCGGACTCGAGGTACGGAGCCTGGGCATCGACTGGGTTTGTAGCAACGATGATAGAATTAGTGACATTCCAGATGATGGTGCCGCTCGTAAAACCGTACTTGTTGTGGGACTGGATGCCGATGTCAACATACCCCGGTATTTTGGAGGTAACGATTGTCGTATAGTCGATGTTCACAACAGCGGTTGAGTCCTGTTGAGCCTTGGCAGCAACGCTGGCAATGGTCGGGTCCTCAGGTTCCTTGTTATTCTCGACCACGAGGCAGCGCGTAATGGTCGTCTCCCCACCGAAAGCGCTGATGCCCTTATCCTTGCAGTCGCGTATGATGAAGTCCTCGATAGTCACATTCCCACCGTTGAGGTCGATGCCGTCATCATCCGTTGCCGCCACCACACCTCGCCGCACAACGCAACTCTGTCCGGAGCTCTGGGGGTTAATATAGATGCCGTCACCATCGTCAGCAGCCCGCATTTCTGTGATCCAGCCGTCCTCAAATAGAATAGCTGTACCCGCGATTTCCGGCCCCATGATTGACCGCGAGAAAAGGCAGTTGCGGAACGTAAGGTCACAGCCCGAGGTCGCGTGCATAAGCTTGCCGGCGTTATCGGTCAGGTTAGCGTGGTCGAAGACAAAAGTGGAATTCGACGCCCGAATGGTCGGGCCCGAATTCGAGTGGCCGACCGGAGGCGAATGCCCTGCGTGAGTGATTTCAGTATACTGGTAGAGGGACGGCTCGGCATTATTATGGTGAATTTCGCCCCATCTTGTAGCTGAACTATAAGCAGTGAAGGTGACCGGTGAGCTGGCCGTACCGAGCGCCCGCACGGCGCCTTCCACGTCGATGTCCTTGCCATTTTCTCCGGAGGCAACGCCGTCAATCAGAATCAGCGTGCCCGGCTGAATGGTAAGCGTGTGTCCATCCGGCACCAAAACGTCACCGGTGATATGAATTATTCCGCTCCAGGTGGTGGACGTGCCTGGAAGTGTGCCCGAAACGCTCGTAACCAGGTCGCCGGTTAGGTCGTTTAAGGTGCAGCCATCAACCATACCGTTGACATTTGCTGTCAGGGTAAAGTCTCCGCTGCCTGTGAAGGTCACCAGAACGCTGCCCAGGCCGTTATACAGTGTCACCTGGTTAGTGGACATACTCACATTTGGATTATTGATTGAGAGTGTCGCCACAGCGTTCCAGAGTTCTCGCTCGACTTTCCCATCGTCCCGCAGCACTTCGACCCGCACCAGAACCGGAATCCCCGGCAGATAGCTGTTGCGAACCGTAAGGTTCACGCTCAATTCCGGGTCCGCCTCGAGGCCTTGACTGCCCGGTGCGCCTCCTCCGGCGGTCTTTGGATATTCATTTATTGAGCCATCGTCATACCAGATGTCGATATACCCCTCTTTTAGCTCATTGCCGCTGCCGTTGGGGCCATCAAATGTCTGGACTATAATACGGTTGATGCCCGGTTTAAGAGCCACACCGTTAATCGACCACCTGCCATCGACCGGCAGCCAGGTTGCTAATTGGCCGTTCACCAGGACAGAACGGGTGTTAATGGCATCGGCATAGCCATAAACCGCGGTGGTGTTGGACGTGGTTTTGTAATAACCGCCGGACTGTGTCAGGTCGGACTGGACCGTAAATGCCAATGGGATATGTGAAAGAATATACGTATTGCACTGCACGGTGTAATCCTTCATCGCGGTTATTCTTTCGGGGGGAACCCAACCGCCGAGAATTTCATCCAGTAACGGGTTAATCTGCTCTGCTGAAAAAGTCGTCTCAATGAGGTTCTTTAAGTGCCAGTAATAACGCGGCACAAACTGAGGATGCTTGAGAAACCGGTTTACTGCCGAAAGTGTCGTGGCTCGGAATATACCCGCGGTCAGAACGCTGGGGGCCGTTTCATCACCCTGACCGAACATAGACTCCAAATCGTGCTGAATCAGCATAAACCGCGGGTCTTCAAGGCCGCAATACATAAAATACTCGTCCCCTGTGCCGGTGCCTATTGAAGCCTCCCTGTTGTTCACAAGATTATTAACCGCAAAAAATCGCAGCCACTGCTCTACGTTGACATTGCGGCTGACCTCTTCAACGTAATTACTGTCAGGGGTGTTATTGAGAACATACGTTAACCGAATGAGGTCGGACCAATTGTCCTCGCCGGTATTGGTTTCTTTGGAGTAGGCGATGCGGTAGGAATTGGGGTTAGTCAGGTATCGCAAGTCAGCCGGAGGCGTCACATTACCCATACACTTATAGGCGTTACCGTCGGGGTCATCAGGGAAGTGGTTTTGGGCCCAATCGCTGTTAACGACCTCGACGTGGGCGTATGAGCCTTGGGTGCGGGTCATATTGAGTGGGGCAAGGTTTTGGCCGTTGACCCTGACCTGGACACCAAAACTATCGGGTTGTGCTATGCCGGCCATCTTGTAAACCGCGCCACCGGCCACCCACACCCACGAATAGTTTGTAATTAGATTGATTGCGGTTACATTCTTCCAGGGTCTATCGTGCGGGAAATTGACGTGATAGTTCATCGGGTCGTCAGTTCGCGTGCCATGGCCGCGGTTGCGAATGCCAAGGTTGTAACGCAGTTTCATATCCACACCATCCACACTGATAAAAGTTGCATTCATCTGAGAATTGGGACCCTGCTGAGTGCTGTGGTCCCCGATGTCCGTGAGCCGGCCCCGCTCCATCTCGGTCATAATAATATAATAAATCGGCTGACTGCCGGGCGCCCACACAGTGTCGCCATCAAAGTTCTGGTCCACCTGATAGAGCAGATTGGTTACCTGCTCCGGCACACTACCTATTGTGCTCGGTGCCGGCCAGGTGCGGGTATTGCTGGCAGCATCCCTCGCCTCGACGAAAAACTCGATGATTGTCTTATCGGGATGTGCAGGTATTCTTGCACCATAAATCCCATCGCCGGCCAGACCATCTCCCTGTGTTCCGTCATCAGACATCACAACATTATTGTAGTCGCCGGCGTTATAGTGTGGATAAACGTCCACGCTTTGATAGTTCGAGCGGTCAATGCGGTAATGCAACCTCACCGTAATGCCGGTGGTCAATTCATCAATGACACGAGCCGTTACAGCCACTTGGTCGTTGGGGCCGGGAATTATCGGAAAATGCTCAACGTCCAGAATCAAAGGCGCAATATTGTTATTAACAGCCGAGTTAACTCTACCGGGTGTGCCATCGCTAACACTACTTGCCGACCAGTTCTGGCCATACTCGTTGGGCATATTGGGGTTAATCAACTCCAGCGACTTGCCGCCGCCGTCGGTCTGGTCGGACCACTCCCAGCCGCGCTGGTTGTTTTCCTCCAACGGACCAAGCAGACGAACCGCCCAGTCACCCTCATCGGCATAGTGGACACGGTCAATCACCATGCCCAGATTGTCTGACAGTACAATATTCTCTCCGGAATTGCTCAGCCGACCTTGCCAACCGCCTACAACATTAGTAACGGTGTGATACTTGGCCTTAAACGCGTTCACATCAGCAGCCACAACAAGGTAATTTCCGTTATTTAGCGTTACATCGGGGAAAACAAACTCCACCCCATCACTAAATCGCCAGCCAGATAAATTAACTGGCGCGTTACCCTTGTTATACAACTCAATATACTCCAGCCCCATATTCTCCGGAGTATTTAAGGCGTGATAGGGATGATACATAATCTCGTTTATGATAACCGCAATGGCCTCGCCCCTGTTGGGCCTGCTGGGTGTGGGGTTGTCAAAAACCTGCCGGTAGTCGTTGCCGTCCGGCAGACGGCCGTAGGACTTATTTTGCGCCTGTGAGCCAAAGATAATGCTGTCAATCAGATTCATATCACCATCGTACAGGTTGATCTGGTCGCCGCTGCCGCCCAGAGCAAATGTAGTATGAAGCACCCCCTCACCGGGTTCCTCATCCGCCCAAATCAAAATATATCCGTGCGAGGCAACGGTCGTTATCGCGGGATTGGTGCGGGGGACCTGCCACAATGTCTGTTCGTCCCTTAAATACAGCCCGCCTATATCAATGGCCTCATCACCATAGTTGTAAAGCTCTATCCAGTCATCGGGGTCGCCCCACTCATCCCGAATGCCGCTGTCGCTATTGTTCCTGGCCATAAATTCGTTGATGACCAGCGTAATTTGTCTTTGGTCAAGCAGCCAGTTCTCGGCAATGATGGCGAAGTCGGCCATATTCACGCCGGCAATACCGTCAATGTTCGCCTGGCAGTTGGGGCCGGTGCAGTTTGGGTCCAGCCAGTACTCGGCGAAAATCCGCAGGTCCTGGAAATTGACCAGATAGTCTTCGTTCAGGTCGCCTCTCGGGTGTAATTGGCCGGCGGCCAAACAGGCCAGGGTTGCTACTATTGCCAGCGACAGCATAGGGGTCTTCATATTTTTGATGCTCCTGTGTTTCCATCCCGGCGGATGGTCTTATGTGAGCTTGTGGACAATTTATCTTCCTTTTGCAGGTCTCAAAAAATAATGATAATTACAGTCAAACTTATTATAGTCATTATAGCAGAAAAAGGTTCTTCAGTCAATGCCACCGGTGGGCCAACACCCATTCCCCATAGGAGGATAAGTCTTTCTTTGGTAGTCTCTTATATCATTTTGCACAAGCTGCAGATTTAGGCCTCAAAATTCGCACTTTATAGAGTGACCTCGTGGCGTAAGTTACGCAGTTTCGGACCTCCTCCTTCGGGTTTTGGGCGGGAACCGCTTGTGTTGATTATCAAGCGGGGCAGAATTGAGACGGCCTATTCGCAATTTTTGCCGGCACGTTCGGTGGTAATAAATTTGGCATTCTCGCCGAGGCGAGGTCTTATCAATCCCTCGAAATCCCTCGTGTTTTTCGGACTTCTTCTTTTATGCGCTGGATATGTCCGCGCCCGAGGCCTTTGACTTCGCAGCCGAGTTCGAAGTACCGCCGTATCTTCCCGTCATCCAGCAGGCCGTAGCAATCGACGACCGCCAGAGGCGCCCCTGCCCATTCAACTATCTTTTCGGGCTCAAGCTGCAGATAAGGTCCGTGCGGGACCGCAAAAATGACCACCTGCACGCCCTTCAGGGCTGCGGCAAGGTCGTGCTGGACACGTATATTGACCAGTTCCTCCTGATTGCGGAAAAATCTCGCCAGAGAGTGGCCGGGTGATGGATAAACATCCTGTTTTTCCAGCTCATACCAATGGTCAACATACGGGTCGTGCACCCGCATTTCCGCACCCATCTCAGTGAGCTTTCGGGCAACTATTTCAGAGCCGCTGTAACGGGTGTCGCCGACGTCCTGGCGGTAACTTGCGCCGCACAAAAGGACGGTGGCGCCGGCCGTCTGCCGGCCCATATTTCTAAGTGCATCTCTCGTCAGTTCCGCCACGTGCAGACCTCGCGTGTCGTTGATGTCTATCGCTGTTGTGGTGATTCTGAAAATATCATCGTGGAACCCCAGAATGTGTTTGTATGCCCAATGCCCGAGGCCGCCGTCTTTGGGCAGGCAGTAGCCGCCGATGCCGGGGCCGGGGAATATGATGTTGCTGTGCGTGGGGCGGACCTTGATTGCGTTGATGACTTTAATAAGGTCAACGCCGTTGCGCTCGGCAAAAAGACTCCACTCATCCAGAAACGCCAGGGTCGCAGCGCGGTAGGAGTTCTCGACAATTTTCGTCGTCTCAGACTCGATGGGGCGGTCCATAATGGTCAACGGATATTTTTCCGTGTTCAGCACCTCCCGCAGGAATTTCTCAACGCGACCTTTCGCCTCGGTATTACAGCCGGAGCAGACCCGCCAGAAGTCACGTATCGACGCAACGTATTGCCTGCCGGGCATCACTCGCTCGAAACTGTGCGCCAATAGCGGCTCTGAATCTATGCTGCGTGCGGCAAAGGCCTTTTTGAGAATCGGCCAGGCAATGAACTCGGTTGTGCCCGGCGCGACGGTTGTCTCGATTAGCGTCAGGCATCTCGGCGGGACCTTCTCGCCTATAATTTTCAGCGTCGCCTCAAGCGCCGCCATTTCCACTTTTCCCGTTCGCATATTGCCGAGGTCATTTTTGGTGTAGTCGCACTGAACATCCACAACGACGCAGTCCGCAAGCTTGAGACAGTCGCTGTTGTATGTGGCGACAAGCGTTTTTTTCTCAAGCACACAGCGGGCAATCATCGGCTCGACCTCGGGGTCTTCGGCCTTCACCGGTGACTTTCCCTGGTTCAGTAGCGGGATTTTCCAATAGCTTCGAGTGCTGGGCCGCTGACAGCCGATGACGAACTTGCTCGCTTTGCCGGTTTTTTTATCGACAGTATCGGCGATAATAGCCGCCATAACCGCACCGACAAAACCAACGCCCATCACGACGACTATTTCTTTGCCGTCATTTCGTGCCGCTTCCGCCAATGACTGAATACGTCTGAATTCCGCAGGGTATTCATTTTCCTGGGGAACAGGAAATTTTTCGCCGGTCGGAGCTGTCGAATATTCAGCCATTCTCGGTACCTTTCGATTTATGAACTTCGATTCTTTGCCAACTTTCTGATTAAAATCACACTACATACTCAAACAAATTCAAAAAAGTTTACCAATAATCTCTTATTTATCAAGATTTTTTGCGGGCTTTGTGATTTTACAGAATAATACGGGCGGACGTGGTCCAAACCCGAAGGAGCGATTTAGCTTTGCATCAGTCGGTCGTAGAGCTGCTGCGTCCTGGCGGCCATTGCGAGGTGGCAGAAATGCTGCTCGGCCCATTGTCGGGCGTGACGGCCGATTTTCTCTCGCAGGTCCGGAGCGTTTATCAGCCTCATCAAGGCGCCGGCCAAATCTGCGGGCTGGTGTGAGTTTATGAGCAATCCGGTTTGGCCATCCTGAATGTGCACTGAATCGCCTTTTGGGGTGAAGCCTGCCGAGACAACAGCCCTGCCACAGCTCATTGCCTCGAACATTACCGAGCCGCCCGAAAGGCTTACAAGTATATCCATCGAGTTTAACACCTGCGGCATATCGTCGCGCCTGCCTGTAAAGAACACGCCGCCATTTAACCCCGCTTGTCTGATGAATTGTTGGAGCTGTTCGAAATATTGTTGTGAACAAACCTCACCAATCACAAAGAATGTAACACTTTTTGAGGAGTTGCGGAGGATTTGTTCAGCCGCCTGCAAAAACACAAGCTGCCGCTTTGGCGGCTCGATGCGTCCGACGATGCCCACTATAATTTCGCCTTTTGGCGAAAAATCGCGACTGATAACGCTGCGGTCGTGGTTTTGGTCGTCGAAGAGCTGCAGGTCAACGGCATCCTCGATTAAGGTGATTTTGTCCGGCTGGATGCCCGCAGAAACCAGGTCGCGATTCACTCTTTTGGATATGGCGATAATCGATGAAGCTTTGATGCAGCGGTGCTTACGGATTTCTGCGGGGCCAATCGGCGTGCGGACGTGCAGTATGGAGGGCACTTTTAGTCTGCTCGCCGCCCAGAAAAGATACCCGCTGAGCCACAGGTCGGAGCTGTGGACAAGGTCAACTTTGTTGCATTTTGCGAATTTGACCAGTCGCTCGGCGTCGAAGTAGCGATACAGCCCTATTGGGAATTTTCTCCACGGGCGCAGCGGCAGGACGGACGCTGTGATGCCGCGGGAGCGCAACTGTGTGACGAACGGGCCATCTTCACGGCAGACCACAATCGGCTCGTAGCCGCTATCAAGGTTGGTGACAACATAATAAAGCTGCCTCTGGCTGCCGCCGATTAGACCGCCGCGGGACAGATAAAGAATTCGTTTCATTGCAGATTCCCGACCCACCATAAGGTTGTGGCTGGTATCATCCTTCTACCGAACACAAGAACCAGCTATCATAATCCATCTTAATTGGAATTCAAGCCTTTTTGCAGAATATTGGCTCAGGACATTCAAGGGTCGATGACGGTTATGGGATACTGCGATTTTTGAGGGTTTTCTGGAAGTATTGTGAACAGACCGGGCGGGACACAGCAAGGGTAACACAGTATAATCTTATGTAGATTGAGGTTTTTTTTATTCCGCACCCCCTTCTTGCTTTCGCAAGAAAGCAGAGGGGCCAGCTTTGGCGGAATGAAAGGTGAAAGCTGGTGCAGGAAAGAAAGTTTACGGCGAGAGCGCTCAAGCGGCCTATCAAGACTGCGGGGGAGCTATTGCAGATAATGAGGTTGTGCCGCAAAAAGACGCCGCTTTGCAGTCGAAACTTCCTGCGGGCGATGTCACGGGCGTTTCATTTGTGTTATGAGCAGGGATATTTGCCGCAAGAAGCTTATGAAATCGGCTTGTTTGACCCGAACTTACCGGATGAGGAACTTTCCAATTACATTAGCAGGACATATTTGACAAAGCTGCAGAAGGCCTTGAACCCGGCCGCGTGGGTTCCGCTTTTGAAGGACAAGGGCATATTCTATCGCTATTGCACGGCCTTGGGTGTGCCGGTTCCGAAGTTATACGCCATTTTTTTCAGGGACAATGCCGGATGGTCGTTCGACGGTTCGGTTCCGGCAAGTCGAGACAAGTGGGAGAAATTCATTGAGTCCCGGCTGCCATCGGAGTTTGTCATCAAACCTTCACAGGGGTCGTTCGGAGAAGGGGTAAATATTTTTTGCAGGACCAATGCGGGGTTTATAAACGCCTTCGGAAAGCAATGCAGCGCCGCGGACATATACGAGACGATGCTTTTGGACCCCAAATATGACAGCTTCATCATTCAGCAGCGTCTCAAGAACCATCCCGACCTGGTGCATCTTACCGGCACGCAGTCTCTCCACACGGTGCGCCTCGTTACCTCTGTCGATGCCGCAGGGCACTCTCGCGCTATTCACGCGCGGCTGAAACTATCTTCAGGCCAGACTGTGACCGACAACTGGCGGCACGGTCAGGGGGAAAACGCAAAAGCGGAACTGTCTTTAGGCGAAGGCGTCCTCGGACGGGTCATTATACCGGCCCCGGATGGTCCGGGGGTGAAGGTCATACATACGCATCCGAAAACGGGCATCCATTTTGACGGGTTTCGGCTTCCATTCTGGAAGCAGGCGTGCTCGCTGGTTGAGCGGGCGGCAATTAAATTTCTGCCTATTCGAACAATCGGCTGGGACGTGGCTTTAACGCCGGATGGCCCGATTATTCTGGAAGGAAATATCTGGTGGGACCCGCCCAACCAGAACCTGCGAATGAAAATCATTTCGGATACGTTACGCCGCGATGCGGAAGGGTTCGGCGTATTCAATCGTGCCGGCCGGACCCTAAACATAAAGGCTAAGCCTCGAAAGATTCGGCTGGTCCGCCACAACTTCTTTGGCGGACTCGAACTGCCGGTTCGGGAGTTTTTCCGAATAGTGCGATTCTGCTGCGCTGTTACGCCGCTTTATAATCCTGACTACCTGAAAGTATTCTTACGCGCTCTCCGTTTGTGGCGTAAAGAGCAATTTACACCCGAAGAAGCATTCCAATTTGGACTATTCAAGCCGGACATTTCCAATGCCGAGCTTTCCGAATGCGTCAGCCAGGTGAATTTGAAAAAGATACAGTTGCCTCTAAATCCGCTGCCCTGGGTGCCTCTTGTAAGAAACAAAAGTATTTTTTACCGCTATTGTATGGCTTCAGGCGTCCCCGTTCCGAAGTTATACGCCATCTTTTTTAAGACTAATGCCGGCTGGTCGTATGATGGTTCGGTTTTGGCAGCTCGCGACGACTGGGAAAAGTTCTTCGACATTCAGCTTCCGTCGGAATTCGTCGTTAAACCCTCTGAAGGGGCTTTTGGGGCGCTGGTAAATGTTTTCACCAAAGCCGATAAGGGATTTATCGATGGCTTCGGAAAACAATATAAGGCGGCAGACATATATGATGAGATGTTATCCGCCCCCAAATACGATAGCTTTCTATTCCAGGAGCGTCTGAAGAACCATCCGGAACTGATGCGCCTCACCAATACTCATTTTCTTCAGACGGCCCGAATTGTGACCTTTGTCGATGCTGCCGGCCGCTGTCATGTCCTCTATGCGCTCTTAAAGCTGATTTTGGGCCAAAGTGTGATTGATAACTGGCAACACGGCCTTAGCGGCAACGCAACAGCGTTTATCTCCTTAAGTGACGGCCTTCTGGGACCGGCCGTTACAAGGTCTCAAGATGGTTCGGAGCTTATAACTATACCTGACCACCCGAAAACCGGCGTTCCCTTCGACCGGTTTCGCCTCCCATTTTGGCCCGAGATATGTTCGCTGGTCAAAGAGACTGCAATCAAATTCCTGCCGGTGCGAACAATCGGATGGGACATAGCCCTGACGCCGGACGGACCTGTAATTCTGGAAGCTAATATCTGGTGGGGGGCGTCCAACCAACATCGGCGTATGCATATCGTTTTAGAGGCGCTATCAGGTAATTCAAAATAGGCCGTACTTACCAAACACTTGCCCGATGCTTGCTAATCCCCATAAGATTCATAAGATGCGGTTCGGCCGACACTGGAAATGAGCACGATGTATGCCGGAAATATTGAAGGCGCTCCGTGACCAGGCGAGCGACGTATGCCGTATAGGGAAATCAAAAATTAAAGTGCAAAATGTAAAAATGCGGTGCCGCCACAGGCGGCCTTCCTCAATTTTTAGTTTTGATTTTTAATTTTTGATTTCCCTGTTAGCGGCCTCCTCTTTGCTCCCTCATTCTCATTTCCTCCATCATCATTTCTTCCATCATCATCGCATCCTCGTCACCGCGTCCGCCTCTATAGCCCGCCCCCGGGACAATCATCTGCCTGAGTCCGGTCCCTCTGGCGCCCCAGGCTTTCAGGGGCTCCCGCGGTTCTTTTTGCAGGGTCTGGATTTGGGCATACGCGGTCCGCGTTTCCATGCCCCAGTATTTCATATCGATGGGCATATGCTCGATATTGGTCCCATCGAAGCTGTAGAGCATATCAAAGTAACGCCTTGCGAGCATGTTCTTGCCTGTCGCCCAGTCGCTGACGGGCGTGACATCGACCAGGACCGCACCCGTGCTGAAATCAATCATCTCGGGCTCCAATGCAGGCCCGCCTTCGGCGAACGGAGGTGGTCCCATTTCATAGGTAGGCGGCACGCCCTTAGGTGGTTGCGCACCCTTAGCGAACTGCGCGCCCCTAGCGGGTTTGGTCTGCTCGGGTTCGGATTCGACGACCTTGCCTATCAGCTCTCCCTGCCTGACCGCAAAGTCCTTACTGCGCCAATAGCCCATCGTGTACCTGGAGACCTGCACGGTCACGGTCTTGGCCGCTTCCTGCAGATTTTTTGCGAAAAGATAGAGAACTCCCGGAATCTCCACTGCCTCGGTTGTGCTGGAGAACTCGCTCCAGAGAATAGCGCTGGCGGCGGGAGATTTTGCGGACTTACTGGCTGCCGCCGGGTTAAAGACGCCTAATCGGATTCTGTACCGGTAGGTTTTCATCGATTCAACAGTGTCATCGTGTGCCCAGAACACCAACAGTTCACGTATCCTGGAAAGGTCCGTTCTGGGGGTAATCAAAATCTTATTAAGCTCGGTATAAAGCTCGTTCATAGATTGTTTTGTTGAAATCTCCTTGGTTTTTGCCAGACGCTCTCTGTCGAGCTCTCGCTCATCGCGCTCGCCTCTCAGGCGTGTGGTGCCGGTGCCGGTCAACCCTCCGCTGTCGCGCAGCCGAGTGTCGCGTGACCGTCCGGTGTCGCGTAAACGCCCGCTCTCAGACGGAAGACCTCCTTCTACGAGGCGGTCGCTGGTAGTTCTCCTTGGTCGTGTGCGGCTTCCGCCGAGAGCATCCATAGCTCCCCTCTCATCATAGTATGTCCCGCCGGTGCCTCCCGGGCCCAATCCTTCAGCAGTTCCGGCGCGTCTTTCTCCCAGTTTTTCCTCGCGAGCTTTCTTTTCCTGCTCCTGCGCCTGGCGTTTCTCCTCCGCTTCCTGCTGCTGCCGGAGCTGCACATACTTTTTGTGCAGGGAAGGCGGAAGCCATTCCTCATTTGCGGAAGCGATCTGATAGACCGCCGGCTGCAGCAAATCCATCATCACATCACGGTTATCGAACTGAACCAACTGCAGCTTTACGCCGCCCAGCGGCCCGCCGCGATTTCCCGGCAGGTAGGCATTCTGTGTTGTCTCAAACAACCTTTTGAAATGGTCTATCTTTGTTCGAGGGACAACCGCCCATTCGCTCCAGGTGCCGTCAGGACTCAGTTCCTGCCTCTGCAGCTGGACGGCTGCAAAGACGGGCCTTGCCAGGCAGGGGTCGCGCCATTCTACGGGGACGTCCTCGCCGGCAAAGCTCTCGTTGAACCTGCGGTACAATCCGGCGGCATCGAACTTCGCTTCCACGGTTACAAGGTCGATATCGTTCGGCCCATTTTGGGCTTTGTCGTAGGGATTTTGCTCGGTGACCTCTAGTATGGGCACGTATGCTACGGCTCTAATGTGCTCCGCGACCGCATCGTTGATTTCGCCGATGTTCGGAAGGCCATATTGCCTGTCGGCGTGGGCCGGGACGACCGAGCTGATATAGGGCTGCGGGAAATGTGCCCTCACATCTACGGTACGTACGGCCGAATCGAGCATCGCAGCAAACTCAGTAACTTTAGGTTTGTTCGGCTCCACTCGCGCGGGCGGCTGGGTTATCTTCTGGCCCAAAAGGTCGGCCTGCCGGCTTATGTAGCCGTCAACTGCCCCGGGGCTGAATTTCCTGTCGTCGTAGGTGACCACATTCGGGCTGAACAGCACACGGAAAAGCAGAAGCCACAGACATACAAGCCCAACAACGCCCATAATTATCTTCTCAATATGCTCTTCGAAAAAGTTGATTATCTTCCTAATCATAATCTGTTTCCTGTAATTTGTATTTTATGTCCGGTTTTATGGTTCTTTGCCGTTTTACTTTCCTGTGGTCTGAGTCTGGCCGCCCAGTGCTGTCTTGACCGACTCGGGCTTAATTCCCTCGCAGCTTTTTTTATTGAAGACATATTCACAAATCAGGTCCAGCTCCACAACAGCTTCGTCGCCGTAGCGATACAGGCTGTGGTCGTTGTCCTGTCGGTCAACCGGCAGGATTTTACTTTCCAGGACTGTTATTTGGTTATGTTTGAAGGTTCGCTCCGGTTCCTCGCCCGAGAAACCCCTGAACTTATGGTTTTTGCCGCTGCAAAGCTCCTTCATAAACGGCAGGACCGACTTTGCGCCGACCACGACGACGACGTTGAAATGGATAACATCGACATCCTCATTGCAGTATCTTCCCGTGCAGGGCTCGGTAAGGCCCTGGTCGGGCGAGAGGACATAGCTGGGTCTGTCCTTGTCGGTTGTTCCGGCTGCCGCACCTCCCCACGAGGCGCCGGGGCGTCTGTAGCTTCTGTATGCCTTTTGGGTGCCGGCGAAGCTTACGCGTAAAAGCCGCTTGACCGGCGATGTAAGGACGCTGCTTGAACCGGAATTCATAGAGCTTATGGTGTTGATGACATCTTCGCTGACCCAGTAAGCCAGTTGGTAATACCAGCAATCCTCGACGGCCTCTTTCTTTGCAATGTCGTATTTGTATTCGCCCCAGAACTCGTATCCGCTCAAATCGGTCGGATTGGCGTAAACGGGAGCGGCCCGGGCTTTCTCAAGGCAAATCTCGTCAACTATCGCAGCATCCATCTCGTTGAATGTGCGCGTGAACCTTCCATACGAGCTTGTCCTTGAAGGCGACATAGCTGCCATCGAGGTGTATCGGGTCCCGTATTGTGAACGCGACGCAGAGCTTTGCAGGCCTCTTTCTATCTCGGCGTCTGTGGGGCGCTCGCGGGCATTTATGCGGGTAAGCATCTGGTCTATTCCGTTGCGGTATCGCTGGCCAAATTCTCTGAAAATCAGCGCCGAAAGGTCACACGGGTCAGGAAATATCTTATAGCTTAGCAATTCCCTTTGGTTGCTCTGCTTGGCCAAAAGCGCTACCTGATTGGCGTCGTTTGCGTAGGCCTGCTGCCGTTTTTCCTCTTCTTTCCACTGGTCTCGCGGGACGGCACTGTCGCTCTCGGACCGAAGCCTTTTTCCCATCGATATACTCTTATCTTCTATCTGGCTTCTAAGTCTGCCGCTCAGCAACTGGGTGGGTATGAAGATAAGACCGGCGACCGCTCCAATGATAATCGGCAGCAGAAGCGCCGTGTTGTCCCTGAAGATGCTCAGTTTACTTAACAGACCCTTAAAATTAAGCATAGTTTTTCACCTCAAAAATCTATGTCCACCTTCGACTTTCTGCCGCCGCGGGAGCCGCTGCTTTCCTCTCTGCTTGCAGGGGTTTGAGTGGTTGTCGGCGGCGGGTATGGAGTTGTGTACGGAGTCGCTGCCTGCGCAGCCGCGGGCGGTTCAATCTTCGGCGCATCCTTCCAGACAAATTTGACGCTTAGTATGAACCAATAGTCGTTGACCTTATAGAGGGGTTTGCCGCTGCGGTCAAGCTTTGGCTTTCCGAACTCATCCAGCTCGGCTTCTCTGCTGATGACCTCCTTTGTCATAGGGTCAATCAGGATGGCCTCGCCGCCGGCGGCTTCTATGGGCGTGGCGCCGGGTGTCTTTGTTAATTTTATTTCTTCAACGCCTATGCCTGGGGGCAGTTCGACGCCCATGCCGACCTCGCCCATCTCGAGCTTGAAGTGTTCAGCCTCAGCCTTTTTGTACAACTGGAACGGGCCGTTTACATCGGCAAAGTGCAGCAGCCGGGTAACGAAGCCCCATTTGTCCGTTTTGTCCCCCACTCCGGAGGGGTCCATCAGTTCGCCGATGTTCTTATAGGGACTGTAGCCGGCTATGGTGACTACA
>Ga0315284_10006529_pt1 | contig 16585 bp, 15 predicted proteins | sample YL17G09_16_MG_FD_203696 | JGI IMG/M metagenome (GOLD analysis project Ga0315284, IMG submission 203696) | Sediment microbial communities from Yellowstone Lake, YNP, Wyoming, USA - YL17G09_16 | ecosystem: Environmental > Aquatic > Freshwater > Lake > Sediment | place: USA: Wyoming | collected...
GATCCTGGACTGGATGACTCCAGCCTCAGTCTACCACAACGAAATCAATTTCAACAAAAACAGAAAATATCTTAAATGCGGACATAAACTCTGTCAACAAAACGGACATTAATTGTGGCACTCTACACTTAGTTTTAAGATTGATTTTTTTCCACTCCGTATTCTATCTCTGATATACTTTAACGCGCTTCGACTTACACCCTTCTTTTCCGCGTCGGATTGACGTATTTAAAGAATTTTTTGGCAAATGGGTTATTTATCCCTAAAAAACCCGAGCATCCATCATTTTTTAAGAGTTGTTCATTGATAGTGTTCGCTTCTTTATCGATGTGCAGTTCCCTCCTTCACCCCTCCCATTTTTTCCCGCACCATCCTGACCCCAAGCACGCTCCAATCATCAATCAAACAATAATCCAGATGCCGTTTCCCCTTTCCTGAAAAGATTCGGTCAGGACTAAGCCCTTATACGTCGTATACTGGTATGTCAAAGGGCCCTGCGACACTAAGAAAAAAACGAAAAAAGAAGGAAACAACAATGGCAGATTTTGTACAGACATCACAGACAAAAAGTGCGGTTCGCGAACTCGCGAGCCCGATTGCAAGCGTTTCGGCGTTCAACCTGATCGTCCAGTCGGTTATCACCGACTACCCGTTTGCATGTGTATCGTATATGACCGCCGGGGAGACCCACGACCCGGTTGAAAAGACCCGGGAAAGTTACACCGCGAAGCTGGTGTACGAAGACGGTGACGCCGTGACCATCGGGACCGGCTCACACAGGTTCAACACCATCGCCGGGTTCAACGCCGGTGTAACCGCGTTGCTCGCTGCTACTGCCGTGACCACGGCACACAGTGGAACTGCACTCCATGATGCAGAGAATGACACCTTCAGCGCAACCATCAGGTGCCATGATGCCAACGGCGAACTGTATATGCTGAACTTCAGCCGTGACCGGGTCAGCCTCACGTCCTACTCGGACGAGGCCATCCGGACCGCGGTCGAGACCTGGGCTGACACTGTAGCAGCCCTCGCCTGAATTCTCCTGACGATAAGACCCGGAGGGGAGGAGACACATTTTTTGTCCCCTCTCTTTTTGGTCCTCTCGTCTTTTTTTTAAGAGGACTGGTATGGAAACCGAACTGTTAGGAATTGTACTGGGAGTTGTGTTGCCGATCTATCCGATGCTGTTTGTCATCTACCAGAAGATCGGCAGATATGACGAGATCGTTGAGGAGTTCAGGAAACTCCGGAGCGAACATGAACGACACAAGGAGAACTGGCATGGAAACTGAAAACCCTTCCCCGCCGGTCGCACTCGTGACCGGCCTGTACCGGGGAACATTCAGCGGGCTTGAACCCCTCACGGTGGACACCCTGCTCACCCGGGATGAAGTGCGCCGGAATCCCCTATTCTATGAACTGGACCTGCACCCGGAGCAGGGCGATGAAAACCTGATCATCGATGTGATCTATGACAACCTCTCGCCCCAGCGGTTGCAGGACCTGCGGCGGGGAACGGATATTCCGCGAGGCGTCCGGTTCTGGCCGGACTGGTTCAACATCCCTCCTTATGAGGAGATGCACGACATTGACGGCCGCCGTGTGTATCCCCGTGCACCAGGTATTCACACCGTGCAGATCCGGACGGGTCGCAGGAAGTTTGCACAGATGGGAAGGGTAAGGGACTTCAGCCCGGAACAGGGCGGGTATACGAGCCCGGTGTTTGAGATCACCATCAGCCCGGGGGAATAAGGATGCTGGAAGACCCGGCAACTCCTGTTTTTCTAGGCCTCTCCGATATCGAATGGCACGCGTTTGCCTACGGTCTGAAAGAGGGCTTTAAGTTCTGGAAGAGAAAACCTCTCGCATGGGACGAAGCGAACACACTGGCAATGCTGCCGGATACACAAAAGCCCCTGTCCCCGGAGATTATCGATGCGGTCGTGAAAAAATACCATTACTATATCATCGGGTTTGACCTTCCCGAAGATCTCGCGCTGCTCGGTTGTGTAATCTGGCTTGGTGCAACGAATATGCCAGCGCTTATGAAAGTCGGCCTTTCATTTTTTGGTTTTGCCGGTTGATTGGGGCAACTCATATTTTTTACCAGAGGGCGGGGGTGAACCTTGTCGGGGTTTCATCGCCTGTATTGGGCATATCGGAGATCATGTCCCTTTTTGTCGGAATATCGTTGTTCTCCCGGGATCCATGGGAAACAGCTGGTGTCAAAACTGGAGTTTTTTCCCTGTTCATAGACTTCACATCATCTGAAAAGAGATTGGGCTCCCAATTGGGTATAGCAGGGTAATTTTTCCGACATGATCTCTTTGGCGGGCAAAGTATGCCACGTTGCTGAACCCTCCTGGACGGGTAGTCCTTGAACACTACGCGAGAACGGATCTGTTTCTCGTCTTCGCATAATCAAAACCGGTTGCAGGGAAGAGGAATCCTCATAAGACTCATAAGAGCCTCCCCTAACGTGGTCCTGGAGAACTCTCATGACAGCGATATAACCTATCCAGGTATACATCTGAACCTGCAGGTTAGTCATCAGAAACTGAAGGTTAAAAAATTTCAAATGAACCTAGCGGGAGATTATCTGATGCTCCATGAGAATCTCCCGGATAGGGGAGATTTTTTTTGGTGAAGGTGAAGATACATGAAAACAAAACTACCTCTACTGATGATCATTGGATTATTGGTTGCTGCGGCATTTTTTATACCCGGTGTAACAGCTGCCAATTCGGCTACCGGTAATGGTGCCATGAGGGGAAGCATTACAACCTGAATCTGATCAGTATAAAAAACATTGATCAGCTCCCCACGAATGATGAAACCAATAACGGGAACCGGATTTTTGTAAATTTTGACGAACCTAGCAAGATTATGCTGCAACAGAACACAGAAGGTGTTTTCAATGTAATAGATTACATTGCGACCAGAAACGATCCTGCGAAATTCACACTACCGGCACCGGAGAATGTCTACGACGATGAGGGTAACTACGTTGGTCCCGGTGCATATAGAGTATTTGTGCGGGTTGTAGGAAAACCCGGCGGGTCGGGAAAATTGTCAACGTGCGGTGAAAACACGTATATTGATATAACTGGTGTCACAATAACAGAGACCGTATGCTCAATGGATTATGTTACCCTGACAAGGACAAAGACCCCGAAATTCACCGATGTCACGAGACAATTGACAACTGTCCGATATGACATTAACGGCGATGGAACAATCGCGCAAAACGAACGTATTGACATATTCGATGCTACGTTCGGAAACTATCTCTGGGCTTACGATAACGCCGGCTTGAAAAACGTTCAGTTGAGATTTTATCCCCTTTAATCCACCTTTTTTCCCGTCTTGCCGGCAGCCCCAAACTAGTTTTAGTGCTTGACACTCGACACGACCTTGAAAATCCTCTTTCACTTAAAATGAGAGGCTGTTGCATAACTCCCCCGAAACCCCTTAAAAATAATCGAAAGTACTTTACCGGAGTACAGACAATCCATTGATGATGTTTCATACCAGGGGTCGTGATCTCGAACAACAATATCTTCTTCCCGTCAACATTAAAGAATGGCTGCCGGAAGATGATTTCAGGCATATAATCATCGACACAGTATCCGTGCTTGACCTGAAAGCAATTTAACCCATCGGCAGGATGGTCAGGGAGCAGCATTTTATCGCCCGAAAATCATAACCGCGATAGCAATCTGTTCCTATGTCCGGGGAGAACGATCGAGCCGAGAAGGATCGAACAACTCTGTAAATACGATGTTGGTTATCGAATTGTAAGTCGGAACAGTTACCCGGACCACACCACAATATCGCGATTTTTTCAAAATCATGGATCAACATTTGGGGATCTGTTCGTTCAGGTACTTCGCCTGATGAACGAAGCCGGAATAGTATCAGACAAAGTCCACCGATGCCGGTTTTAGTGTGGGGGGTACAAGGGGAGAATTGTCTTCTCCCCTTTCCAGGGATGCTGTTACTACGCTTACGGTATTACAACCGCCGCTTCCACCACCCGAAATAGGCAACCGCTGCAAGTGCAGCAAGCATGATGACCAGAGTCACCGGGTTCTCGATGATAAAGGCAAATAACCAGCTAACCATCCCGATATCGGTGGCTATGGGGGATTTTGAGGCCACGATTATCGTCGGTTCCGGGGTCGCTGCTTTTGTTATTTCTGTGGATTTTGCAAACAATGCAAAGCAGCATAAGTGAGAGACCTGTGCCGTGATTGTACCGGTCTGTGGATTGTAACTGCCCGGGAGAGACTGCCATGTACCGGTTACAGCATCATATTCCTGTATGACATACTCCCGTCCCCATTGCACCTGCGGGATCGTGTATGAAAGTGGGATGGCCGGGGAGAATGTCGCACCATCCGGCAGGATGTCGTAGGCCATGCCGGCAAAGGACAATCCCGCTCCCGGTGAAGCAGCCGGCAGTTCGCCTGCAGGAACCCGCCTGATACTCAGGGATGGGAGGGGCATGCCGCTGCTGTTCCTTGCAACAATACCAAGGCCAAGGGAGACGTTTGCAAGACCATCGGTTGACTGGAGTGTCGTAGCCTGCGAGATGACGCCCTGCGTGTTTGTATAGATCCTGGCGGTTGTGCCGGGATCCGGCAGAGTGGCTTGTTGTATCTCCGGCTCGGTGGTGGTCTGAACAACACCCGGGGAACCCGGGTTACCCGGCGGGCTGAAGACATTGGTGACAACAAAGGCGATCAGCTGGAACGGGTTATTGTTACCGGTAATAGATGACAGGCCAAACACTGAAAGCCCAAGGGGAGAATCGGCCTCATAGTAATCGAGATTGTTTACCGGATCGGTATACAGTTTATTTGTATGAAGCACCTGTCCTGACTTTTCATCATCTGCTATCCACCAGATGAACATCATGCCCGGTGCTCCGGGAAGATTTGGATACGTATTCCAGCTTGAGTTGACACTCATGTGGAGTTTGACTTTTGCACCTGATGGGAAGTTGGTTTTGGTAATTTTCGCCGTGTATGCCGTCCCAACAATACCGGCATTATTACCATCGAGTATCTGTCGGAATTTATTATCATATTTGGTTATCACACCATCCCAGATTTTCGTGCTGAGGATCGCATTGCAGGGATAGGATGAAAGATCTATACTATAGTTGAACGAGGCATTTGTACCAATACTGTCGGAGAACCCCGGAGACGGTGCGATCTCCTCAGATACCAGGTGAACGCCAGTAGGATTCCCGGTAATCAGGGTACCGTTCCGGGAAAAATGACTCCCCTTCATCGCATAGATAGTGATAGCGTTAAAACCACTGCCAGGCGTCTGGATTACCAGCACGGAATTGTTGGGGCTCAATGTGGCCGGCAGGATGGATGTGTTTACCGTGATTGTTTGCGGACCGCGGCAGGTGGTAATTGTCAGCCCTTCGATCACGGTATTCGCTTCCCGGATAGCACCGTTGAGGACATTGATGTAATTCCATGGGGTTGTTTTGGTATCCGATCCGTACGAATTGGTTGCTGTCAGGTTGACTGTATACGTCCCGACTTCAGTGTAAGTATGTGTGGGGTTCCCGCTTAGAGAGGTCCCCCCATCACCAAAATTCCAGCTCCATGATGTTGGATGTCCAAGCGATTTATCGGTAAATGTAACGGTTAATGGTGCAATATCCGCAGTCGGCGAGGCTGAGAAATTTGCAGCTACCTTGAAACCGGAAGGAGGTGCTGTCTCGATCATGAAGTTTATGGGGGGGTCTGCTGTCTGGAAGGTGTCGGTCCTGGTTACTGTCAGGGGCATTACCACATCTCCGTTCATGGAGGACGTGTCGGGATACCAGGGATTTCCTCCGGCTCCGGTGAAGGTCACGGTGATATTTTCACCGACAGTTGTATTGCCAGCGGTTGATGTCAGCGTAATGAGATCACCTGCACCTGAAACTGTACGTGTCCATATTGCAGCGGCAGCAGTGTCTTTTACTATTACATTAGCATTGGTAAAGGTACCACTGGTAACAAACAAATATAAATCCGGCACGTTGATGGTGATGGTGCCATTCTTTGGAATGTCTGCATCTTGAATGGTGATCACCGGTGACGTGGCCCCGTCCAGCGAAGTGATCTTAACCCCGTCTGTTATCGTGAGACCACCCGGAGGTATAGTGGGTGTCTCTATCCAGAAGTTTATGGGGGGGTCTGCTGTTTCACCGGTGTCGGTCCGGGTTACCACCAGGAACATTGACATATCTCCGTATATGTCAGTTGAGCCGGGCAACCAGGGATTTCCTCCTGCTCCGGTGAAGGTCACGGTGATATTTTCACCGACCGTTGTATTGCCACCGGTTGACGTCAGCGTAATGATCTGATCAACTCCCCCTTCACCGGAAACCACGCCCGCCCATGTTGCGGCGGCAGCATCGGACGTTATCACCACATTAGCGTCAGTGAAAATACCATCGTAAACCAGCATATATACATTTAGCATGTCGATGGTGATCGTGTCGCCACCAGTAATATTTGCACCTGTGACGGCGATCACGTGTGATGAGGCTCCGTACGGCGAAGTGATCTTCTCACCGTCTGTTATCGTGAGACCGCCCGGAGGCGGAAGTACTGTCCCGGTCTCTATCACGAAGTTGATGGTGGCTGTCTCACCGGTGTCGGTCCGGGTTACCTCCAGGGGGAGTGTCATATTTCCACCCGAGTCGGCAACCCAGGGATTTACTGCACCGGTGAAGGTCACGGTGACACTTTCACCGGCAAACGTATCGTCATCGGCTGACGTCAGCGTCAGGTTTATACCCTCTGCGTCAACGACGCCCGACCATGTTGCAGCGACAGCATCGGACGCTATCTCCACATTGAGGTCGGTGAGGGGAGCACTCTCAACATACGCGTTTAAGCTGGACACGTTGATGATGATGGTGCCATCCGCAGGAAAGTCTTCACCTTCAAGGGTGATCACTGGTGACGTGACGCCGTCCGTTGCTGTGATCTTATCACTGTCTGTTATCGTGAGACCGGCCGCCACCGGCGCCACCAGAACTGCCATTGCGAGGATACACAGCAGCGCACGAAGCATTCCATTTCGTTTCTTCATGATATACACCCGATATTCCCCATCATTTTTCACCTGTTTTGTTCACGCACGAGTGTTGCCCTTTTTGCCCACATAGGAAACAGACATAAAATGTGTGATTTTATATTTTAACTACTTATAGAACTTCCCCAATGCAGTTACTGTGTATATACAGTAAAACAGTAAACCGGATATTAACCAATAGGAAAATCCCGGAAGGAAATAAAAAAATAGAGCCTGGTGAAATCATTTGATTACACACAAAAAAATTACCCCGTCATCAGTATAATTAATTCCTGACGAATTGTACCTAATCATCAGGGCCGGGATACGGGTTCATCAGCAATATCCGGAGGGGGGTCCGGGTTTTTTATCCGGAAAGAAGTATCCGTATCCCGGTATAATCATTGGGAGACACCGATTAAATGAATATTGAAACGCCAATCACGAAAAAAGGTGGGAACGATAAAGTTAGCGGATGCTCTGCAATCAACGTCATCAGGAAGAAATTTTCACCAAAGGAAGCACCCGATACTGTCGTAAAACTGACTGGTGAAAAAATCTTTTTGCCAGGGTAATCCAATTTCACCCATCCTTTTTTTGTGTTCTTTTTCCCCCACTCTTTTGGTATTTTGGTCATATATCGCGCACACTAACAAGAAGCATAATCGCAAAAATAGTTCCTACCAGAACAGCGTTTAAAAAACTATCAGATATACCCGTATTTTAATTTCAATGAATAATAATCCCCGTTCATCATCTTTGAGTCCCGGCACCGTCCCCAATTCCCGAGATCTTGAATTACTATATCAAAACATCGGTTGCCATGCACAGGTGCCTTGCATAAGTTTATTTGGATACCCTTTTTGAATACCTTGTATATTTTGACAGTGTATTTTAGTGAAATTATTTGGAGATGTATGAGATGAAGTCAAAAGCTCTGATTTGGGTAGTCGCAGGAGTCCTTCTCATGCTGATTATTGTCCAGGGTGTACAGGCTGCGGAGACGTATGGCTTTGTGACGAAATGGGTTGGAGTTAGTTCGCCCCACCTCATGGCCACTGATTCGTCTGGTAATATTTATGTTGTGGATACTGGGAATTACCGAATCCTGAAGTTCGACTCAACCGGGGGGGTTCTGGCGCAATTTGGTAGCTCTGGATCTGGCGACGGTCAGTTCAGTAATCCCCTCGGAATTGCCGTGAACAAAAACACCGGCGAAATATATGTTTCTGATAACGGTAACAATCGAATCCAGAAGTTCACTTCCGGTGGGGAGTATGTAACGAAGTGGCCTGCCCTCGGACCCTATGGTATCGCCGTGGACAGCAGTGATAATGTCTATGTAGCGACATTTCCGGGTGGAGTCTATCCATATCATAAGATCGTGAAATTCAGTTCGGACGGAACATTCCTCACTGAGTGGGGTGAGTACGCGTACCCGATAGAAGAGAATAAATTCGTGGGAATGCTCTTTGGTGTCGCGGTGGACAGCAGTGATAATGTCTATGTAGCTGATCCTGCCCGTATCTTTAAATTTACTTCAGAATTGGTGCCAGTGACAAACTGGGGTTTACCTACTGGAAATGGCGACGGTCAGCTCAATGGACCCCTTGGTGTCGCCGTAGATGGATTTAACAATAGCTATGTTACCGATTATGAAAATGATCGGGTGCAGAAATTTACCTCTGTCGGGACGTTTGTAACGAAATGGGGTATGACTGGAGGAGGCGACGGACAGTTTTATGAGCCGACAGGAATTGCTGTGGATACCTCTGGTAATGTCTATGTAGCTGATCAGAATCAAAACCGGATCCAGAAATTTTTCCCTCTCCCGATTGCAGCGTTCAGCGGCACGCCGACTTCGGGTACAGCACCACCTGGATTGACCGTAGCATTCACGGATACATCGACCGGCAGCCCCCCCAGCGGCTGGGCATGGTTCTTCGGCGATGAGCCGTGGACGGCTCCTTGGACGCAGGTGACCGCGAGTCCCGTATGGCCGGCAAGATACGCTCATACCGGTGTAGCGCTACCTGACGGCAGCATTGTCATAATGGGTGGCTTGGATAACAGCGACAACCTTCTGAATGACGTATGGCGGTCAACAGACATCGGCGCATCGTGGTTGCAACAGACGGGGAGTGCCGGGTGGTCGCCACGATCCGATTTCAGCAGCGTGGCGATGCCGGACGGCAGCATCGTCGTTATGGGTGGTACCGGGTTGACACATGACGTATGGCGGTCAACAGATAACGGCGCATCATGGATGCAACAGACTGGGAGTGCCGGGTGGTCGGGAAGGAACGAACACAGCAGCGTGGCGATGCCGGATGGCAGCATCGTCCTGATGGGCGGCTGGGATGGTTTCAATGCACAAAACGACGTGTGGCACTCGCTGGATAAAGGTGTGACGTGGCATCAGCATACGACGGGTTCGCCTTGGTGGTCGGCACGAGTTGATCACAGCAGCGTGGCGATGCCGGATGGCACCATCATCTTGATGGGTGGTAAGGAACCCTCACCCGGTGGAATGAAGAATGACATCTGGCGGTCAACAGACAACGGTGAGACATGGATGGAGATGACGACCACGGGTGACGAATGGTCGCCAAGAGCCGAATTCAGCAGCGTGGGGATGCCGGACGGCAGCATCATCGTGATGGGTGGCAGCTTCATGAATGATGTATGGCGGTCGACCGATAACGGCGCACATTGGACGCTGATGACCACGAGTCCCGGGTGGACGCCAAGACACCTTTTCAGCGCTGTTGCAGTGCGGGACGGCAGCATCGTGCTGATGGGCGGAGATGATACCATCAGTCCCGGTTACAAGAACGACGTGTGGCGGTTCCCACTAGTCGGGTCATCGGATCAAAATCCGTCGCATACCTATAACGCGCCGGGGACCTATCAGGTAGCGCTGCAGGCATTCAATGCCTATGGGTACAGCAGCACGCGAATACTCGGGTATATCACGGTCACTGACTCCCCGGCAGCAGCTCCCGGAACCATCATCGAGCAGGGCGCGACCTTATTCATTGGTGAAGCAGGGCTGGACATAACCAATGCCCTGGATGCTGCTAATGCTCAGGGAGCACCTACCACCATTACTACTAGTGGATGGTGGGCCTCAGCAGCAGAAATCTATACCATGGCACCAACCGTATCCGTTGATACGGCGGGACGAGAAACGACCTTTACGGTAACCCAGGCAGAATTTGACGGTTATGAAGGTCCGTGGTATCTCGTTGACGCAACTGACCCTGACGACATCCATGCGAAAGCAGGCGCGGACCCGGTCTTCGAAGTGTTGGCCCCGAAACTTGAACTAGAAATCCATGATTTTACCCCAACATCAGATGTAAGCGGTGAATACTTGACACGGGGCATCTATCTCACCTTCAAAATTAATACCAACATGTATCCGGCAGTGAATGATATTTACCGGAGTCCGCTTCCCGAAGGTTATGGCTACATTGATATTATAGTAAAAAATCCAGATGGCGTGCCATTAGATTCGCTGTTGACATCTGGTGAGACGGATGGTGAGAAATCTCTGCTTGATAATTATGTGGATGAAGAGTTCTGGGATTGGAGTCAATACAGCGATTATTGGGATACTGGTGCTCTTGGTGATGGTGGTTCTCCGGTCTATCCCTACGGTACCTACACGGTATTGGCAGAATCCACACTCCATGGTATGAAAGACAACTACCTGAGTGGAAGTGCAGCCTACACCGGAAGGACGGTCTCTGAGGTAAGAACGGTTACCCTTGTCACTGCTCAGGAAAAAGCTGTTAATTATGTAGTTGAAAACTTTTTAATGGATACTGTTCCTCCCGAAACAGCGCTGAAGGTAAGCGATAATTATCTGGAGCCAGGTACCGTTGTAACGCTCTGGGATGGGACAATTATTACATCGCCGGCCGGTTATTCGTCATGGCTTGTTTTTATCGACGATGCCAAGAATGACAACTGGGACCACGGGTGCAGTTATGTCTTTGTCAATGATGCCGGTATCAGCAGTGACCGGATACCTGCCACGTCACCACCGAAAGGCATTGGTCTCACGTATAGTAACCAGGGACACATGCCGAATCCAGCCGGATTAACCTCAACAGAACCTCCATTCACCCCAGACCCCGCGTGTACCAAGGATGCCACTCATTATTGGGCGCTTCTCATATCCGGTGGGATCGACAAGGATCAAAATCCCGTTCGATACTATAACGACATACAATTCATGTATAAGACCTTGCGTACCGAATACAATTACCCCAAAGATCACATTATAGTGCTATTGTCTGATGGAACCGGTACTACAGTTCAAGACCAGGTCACCAGTTACGACTCGAACAACAAGCCTGTTTATGGAATCTCTAACCCAGACCTTGATGGTGATGGGCTTATTGATGTGACAGGGGACGCTACAAAAACAAATATACTCGCCACACTCGGTAAAGCCCCCTTTACTACTACTATTAATCAAAACACTGAGAACCTGTTCATCTTCACGACAAATCATGGCGGATGGGATAAAGTCGCAAACTCTAACAATGTAAATCTTAACACCTGGGGTGGGGAGACCATCTCGGATGATGTATTTGTCGCTGCACTGCCAAAAAGTGCCAAATCCATCACGATGACGATGGAGCAATGCTTCGGTGGAGGGTTTATCGATGAATTCACAGCAAGCATTCCCGCGGGCCAGACGAGGGTAATCACAACTGCGGCAAAAGGGGATCAATCCTCGCATTCAAATGACTTCTCCTACTATTGGATTAGCGGGATGGCAGGGCACGACACGGCTTCACCCACTCAAAATTCAGTGAATGCTGATGTCAGCCCAATCGATTTCAAAGTCTCGATGTTTGAAGGATGGAAATATACTAATGAACATAATCCCTCCGCCCTTGCAGGGACTGAAACTCCCCAGCATGCCGGACCCGATACAACCCAGTTCCTCGCCGCCTGTGCCGCCGCTCAACCCAGGATCGAGGTGGTTCAACCCACGAATCCCATGAATAAGGGAACGAAATATACGATTAAATGGAGCTCGTCGGACTTACCTCAAACAATAACACCCTATGTGAAAGTTGAATTAAGGAATGGTACTGGTCTGGGAACATGGCAGTTCGATATCGCATCAACATTGGTAACAAACGGAGGTACTGGAGTTCCCTTTACACCATCAGTCCTGCCAGGTGGACCAAGAACTGATTACTGGATTAAAATATACACTTTCGGCGCCCCTCCAACCGTGTCTGGGCAAAGCGGGACTTTTGAGATAAAAGGGGTGACTAAGGCAGCGACCAGTACGTTAAAGATTACATCCAACGTCACGGGAGCCTTGATAGATATTACAGATTCAGGGGATTCCCCGGTCTATATTAATAATGTACTACAGACCGGAAAGTCAACAAATTATACGTTTACCCCTCTTGCTTCTAACACCTATAAGGTGAAAGTGTCGAAGAGCTGTTATTATGACTTGGCCCCCCTTTTAGTTAAGCTCCTTGCCGGGACATCGCAGACAAAACCGTTTATCCTGCTTCCGATTAAGGATTGTCTTAACGGTCTCCCCGGGCCCTATCCCCAGGGCAGTATTGCGATTACTTCCCTGCCTGAGGAGGGATTCTGGGTGACCCTCGATGGTACGAATATGCAATATAATACACCGGTGTTACAAGGTGTTGGGGTAGGGTCCCATACGGTAAAGCTGGACTTCCCCGGCTACATATCACAGACAAAAACAGTGGAAGTCTTTGATGATACAGAGATGAGAACGGACTTCACCCTCGTTCCTCTCACTCGAGGATGGGTTATCGGAGATATCATGGTGCCGGTTGATCCGGTAAAGGTCGGCACTCCGGTTGAGGTCTCATCTACGCTTACGTATTTGGGTGAGAGCTATCCATTGACTGCCATCTGGACGTGGGAGAATGGGCCAACTATTTCAGAGAACAACGTGGCTACAGGTCTGGTCACCAGCAGCAACATATACACTTCGCCAGGTGTCTACACAGTCTCCCTTGCGGTAAATGACCAGAACGGTCTTAGTGCGAGCAAAGTAGCTCAGTCGTACATTCTTGTGTATGATCCTAATGCCGGGTTCGTAACCGGTGGGGGATGGATCACATCGCCGCCAGGAGCGTACATTGCTAATGCAGCGCTGACTGGGAAAGCGACCTTTGGATTCGTCTCGAAATACCAGAAGGGTAAAATCGTGCCAACGGGAAAAACCGAGTTCCGGTTCAATACGGCAAACCTGAAATTCAAATCCGCGAGTTATGAATGGCTTGTTGTTGCCGGACCAAAAGCCCAGTTCAAAGGTGTCGGTACAATCAACGGCCAGGGACAGTATGGCTTTATGCTAACAGCAACAGATGGAGCATTAAATGGTGGAGGAGGTACCGATAAGTTCCGCATCAAGATTTGGAATAAAGCGACCAATGCAATTGTCTATGATAATGAGATTGGTACAGCTGATACCGCTAATCCGAAAACGGCAATTGGTGGTGGATCGATTATCATTCATACCGGTAAATAATAGCCGGAGTGCCGGATTAAACCGGTATAATTTTTTTTATCGCACCCACTTCAAGCGTAACCAGAGTTTTTTAATAGTGAAGCAACCTGATCCGGCATAAGAAACGCGATCAAAAACTGCGGTAATCGTCCTATCGCCATCTGAGGGGAGCGGGTGGATCCACCGGCACGATATGATATTTTGGGCAAAGTAAGCTGCAGCGGATGACCGTGCCCGTGATCCTGCAGACAACCTGACCATTTGTGGCACCGCATTTTAGATGCTGGCAGCAGGATCATCCGTAGGCAGTATTTCAGGATGACGATGATTCCCGTACCGGCTAAAAGACAATGATACTGTCGCAGATGCCACCACCAACCGGTTCAGCATCCGGGCAGTTATGGTTTCTTTGGGTGGAGGAAACGCAGCGGGAGCGGCTTTTGCATCCGGTACGGCAGGGCCTGACGCGACACTCGTGTTCGCTGCGCTGCGGCTGTTGATAGTCTGCGTTGGCCGGAACATCCGGAAATAATTTTTTTTGTAGAAGCAGGGCGATAAATTTTTTTGATTTTTTTATCCGGCTTCAAACATATCTGAATGAAATCCATGGAATATCTCTTAAGAAAAAATGGTGTTTGTTACCAGCAAAAAATAAAAAAATATTTTTTTTCGCGAGAGAAAAATTTCCTAAAAAATTATTTTTGAAAATCACCGGTGAAATCTTTGGTCACCGGCCGGTCGCATGAATAGTATTGACGACAGTTTCCTCCTCAATCCGGACACCCACGTATCTACAAAAACAGAATCGTTTGTAAAACAAAAAACCCCAAACAAACCCTCCATCCCCCCAATTCTCCGACGTGATCGCGTTGGCGGGCACCATCGGACTTCCGGCTGCCTTTCGCACCTCCCATGACATAAGCGATGTGGCAAACAAAGTGACCAACCGGAGCCCGCTAAATTGCAGGGTCAAAAACCGATAAAATGGGGTACTTTGGAGAAATAACCTCATTAAACAGTATTTTCTGTCGGCGTGGACACCACTTCCCGTGGAACCAAAAACAGGTTCGTCCGATGGGCAATCAGAGCCCGTAATGAACGCCAAATAGATCATGTCCCTTGAGAGGAGGAAAATGGTAATCTTTAAGGATCACCCGGAAATAGTTGTCCTCAAAACAGGAGTTTTTTCATTTCACTAGATTTCAGGTCATCTGATTCGAGTTTCGCCTCCCAAAAGGGTCTGTCAGGGGACATAGAGTAAGGGGACAACGGGGAAAACCCCTGTTTTGGAACTACTGGTTTTATGAATCTTTCACCAGAAGAAATGCGATGAGGGATTTTGAGAAAGATTGCCGGATTAGTGCCCCTTGTATTTTTCAAATATCTGGATAAAATCTTCGAGCGTCATTTCCAGATCTTCACGGATAATCTTCCGCAGGAGCACTTTTGGGATATCTTCGCCGCTGTGAACAGGTACAGACGTATACCTGCCATAATCAGACTTCATCCGCACAATGGACCCTCTCTGGCGAATGACCGTAAAACCAAGCGTCTCAAGAAAAGCGACGAGATCTTTTCCCTAACTGACCGGAAGCATTATGCACCCGGGACGATCTCAACCTCGCGGAATCCCACAAATGTATAGATATGTTCAGGCTGCGAATCTTCTATGCAGAGCTCGATAACTTCCTTTATGCGGCGGATGCTTCATCGATGGTTTTACCATAGGTGTGGCAGCCTTTGAACTGGGGACAGGATACGATGAAGATCCCATCCACATCGGTTTCGATAATGATAGGAACATGAATCGATTTCATATACACATCATCAGTATTCATGCATTAATTCTTTTTTGCATCAGTAATTATCTCTACCTGATCCCCAGACTTTTTCCCTTTCCTTCACCTCCAGCCCAGCAACAGTATCGTTAACCGCATCAAATCCCTTGAATCTTCAAAGAAATCGCTACCACCTCGAGCGAGACCCTGGGGAAGGAAAACAGTGAGAGTGGGTGATGAAGCTGAAAGGAAATATCATTTTTTTCACCTTGACAAAGATTTTAGGATAGAACGATCCAATAAATTGAAGGAGAACTTAATGTCAACGTTTACCGCCGTACTCCACAAAGAGATTGATATGTATGTGGCAGAATGCCCCGAAGTAGGTACGGTCAGCCAGGGAAATACCGTTGAAGAAGCGGTTAGCAACCTTAAGGAAGCAACTGAGCTTTACCTGGAAGAATTTCCTCAAGCAAAAAAGAAACGGGCAATCCTGACAACCTTTGAGGTGTCATCAGTTGCCACATCATAAACCTGTTTCCGGGGATCTCACCATCAAAATTTTGTGCAACAGGTTTGGTTTTATAATTTCAGGACGAAAGGGAAGCCATGTGCGGCTCTCGAAGATAACTGGCGAAGGAAAAGTTGGCACGGTTGTTCCTGATCATGACGAGTTGAAACCGGGTACGCTTAAAGGAGTTCTCAAACTGGCAAAAGTCGATGTTGATGATTTTTACCGTTTTGTCTGATGTATGTTTGAATTTTTTTGTGAATGTTAGTGTTTCGATTCCCTCACGCTTTGTAAAACCAAAAAAAACCGGCATCCCCCAAACAGCCCTTTTCCCCTTTCCACCACATTCACCCCATCTGTGAAGAGATCTGCCTCCCAATAGGTGTTTTGAGCGGTTGTTTCCAGCCCGACTTCCCAGAAATTAAGCACATAGATGAAGAGCATCAAGGATCGTTCTCTGTTTTTTAGTGATTTCCGAAACGATGATTTCTCCATTAACGAGTTGAATTTTTTTGATCTTCGATAACTCGAGAAGAAGCCCATCGACCGTGAATTCCTTAATAAGATCCGATTCTTTCATCAATCGTAATAACCTCAACCGGATAATCAGGCTGATGAAATTAATGAAGAGGAATCCACGAACCGAAGACTCTTTTCTGGCATTGAGCGGGA
>Ga0315284_10006530_pt1 | contig 16585 bp, 17 predicted proteins | sample YL17G09_16_MG_FD_203696 | JGI IMG/M metagenome (GOLD analysis project Ga0315284, IMG submission 203696) | Sediment microbial communities from Yellowstone Lake, YNP, Wyoming, USA - YL17G09_16 | ecosystem: Environmental > Aquatic > Freshwater > Lake > Sediment | place: USA: Wyoming | collected...
CTTCGGTGGAAAGGCGTCGCCCCTTGCGCAGGATTGAGAGGAGGTGCCGGGTGTTGTCTGTGGTTCTACTGCGCATGACCGCTCCGCTCTCCATACGCAGCACGCTCCTCCATCACCCGCAGCACCATCCGGTCACGATCGTCGGCCAGAAACGCCCGGATCTTCTCCTCACTTGGCAACGCGGTCATGTACTTGGAGACGAACAACCGGTTGTCCATGCCCGACGTTGCGTGCTTCACGCGCGTTTCATCACGGCTCGCACACAGGATGAGCCCGACCGGCGGGTTGTCGCCGTCAGCCATCATGTTCTCGCGAAAGTAGTTCAAGTAGAAGTTCATCCCTCGACTCCGCTCGGGACAGGTCTGTCCCGCATCCCCCATGTTGGAATTTCCGTGCTTTCAGGTCAATGAGAACGTGACAGCGCAGGATCCGATGGTAGAACACGAGATCGATGCGGTCGTGCTCATTGTCAAGCGTGATGCGTTTCTGCCGGGCTTCGAAGCAGAAGCCATTGCCCAGCTCGAGAAGAAATGACTGGATGTGATCGAGCAACCGGGTCTCCAAGTCGTGCTCGCTGAACCGGTAGTCTTCGGGGAATCCGGAGAACTCCAGGATGTATGGATCGCGGATGACCTCGTCGATGGTCGTGACGCGCTTCTGGGCATGCACCGCGTCAACGAGGCCGTGCTTGTCTTTGGACATGCCGGTTCGCTCGTAGAGGAGCGTTTCGATCTGGCGTTTGAGTTGCGGGACGCTCCAGTTCCCTTTGATGCCTTCGATTTCGTAGAAGGCCCGTTTGAGCGGATCTTCCGAGCGCATGAGTTCGACGAAGTGGGTGAAGGAGAAGTGTCTTAGAAGCTTCTGCGGTGAGGGCGACAGCGAACTAACACGTTGATTTTCAACAACTTGAAATTCAGCAGGAGGCTCCTGCTGAATTCGAAGTGGCCACCGCAACAGCAACGAGAAACCGTCGGAGCCCAATTCAACAGGCGCCGCCTGGTGAATCTGTCTCCCCGAAATGGCACGAATCTCGGCAGCAACCGTTTCACCGAGCTGGGGGTATGTTGAGTAGAACTGCCGATAGCTGCGCAGACCGGAGATCGAGGTGCCCCGAACCCCGAGGGTGCCCAGATGCTCCGAGAGGCGCTGAAGGAGCCCGGCACCATACTCCGCACGGTCGGAGCCCCTCTGCTCAAACTCGACAATGCGGAGGCATTGACACAGAGGAATTGTGCGAGCAAACAGAATCAATGCAGGTGATCGAGATCCTCAAGGTCTTTGTGGCGACCGGCCGCCAGCTTGTTGATCTTGAGATCGCTGAGGGAGATGAATTTCACGGGGATTCCGTCGACCAGGACGTTGTTTCGACGCTGGTAGCATTCGTCGAACTGCACACCGGAGACACCGGTGAGGACCTCGATGCGCACCGGCGGCACACCCATGCGGATGATCTTGTCGGGCTCCAGGAAGAGCGCCGTGGTGACCTCTGTTGCGGGCATGCCGAATTCACGCAGAACAGATGCGGCTTTGCCCGCGTTTGCCTGGCCCACGGCGATCCAAATATCCAGATCACCTGTGGTACGAGGGTACCCGTGGTAACCGACCGCATATCCCCCAACGACAAGGTATTCAACGTCGTGGGAGTTGAGCAATCTCAAGAAGTCTTTGAAGTCGGGATGTAGCGCGATCATGTCCGAATGCCATGTGCCTCTGGGTTTCGATTGCCTCAAACCGTTGCTGGGCAGACTTGGCGAGCCAGTATCGATCGCCATCATCTGGATCATGCAAGGAACCCGTCGTCAGAACCCTCTTGTCGATCGGGGGGACGTCACCAATATCGGAATGAATGCCGACCGAATCCATACCTGTAGTATACAAAATGGCGATCGGGGAATCATTTGTATTGCCGGAGCCATCGGGGCTCAGGGATCTCCCCGCCGAGCTTCCCAGCAGTATCGATCCATTCGTCCACGATCCGCTCCACGTTGTGCAGGGCTTCTTCGTGGGTCCGACCATCCGCAGCGCAACCTGGTAGTTCAGGTACTTCGGCGATGAAGCCATCGTCGTCGGCAGACCAGTAGATGACAACTTCGCACTTAGTCATTGACATGTGCTCCGCGCCTCGGCTCCGCGAATCCCACCACCAACCGACGACTCGCACGCGCGAGCTCTCGGCCCTGGAGTCGGTGACTGGCGGGCAGTTGGTGTGGAAAACCGAGACCGGGTCGGCAGTGCCCGGCCCCTCGTCTGGAAGGGGCGTTCCGAGGCGTGGAGGCGCTGCCCGCACAGAGGGCATCGCGCGGCGCGCCGTCACGGGTGCGGGCTTCTGACCAGTCTCACCTCGAGCCGACAATTGACGGCACGCGCATACCTGCGGAGCGTATGAACCGACGGTGAATGCCTCCCCATGGCAAGGCTCCGCTCCAGTCGGGCAACCGATGGACCCTTGGTGCCCATCCGATCCGCCACCTCCACCTGGCTGAGTCCTTCCCGCTCGCGAGCTTTGAGCATATCGCGAAACAGCGCGTATTCCGGCGCAAGTGCCTCAAATTCTTCCCGAACCTTCCGCTTTGACAAAGCCAGTGTGCGAAGCTTGTCGTGTTCCATAGGGCTATACCTCCCGTAGTCGTCTTCGAGCAATCTCCAGTTCCTTCCCGGGTGTCTTCTGGCTCTTCTTGATGAACGTGTGAAGCATGATGATCCGCTCGGAGTGTCGCGCGCAGTAGAACACGCGGCCTATCCCCTCGCCACTCTTCAGCCGAATCTCGAACAGTTTCTGCCCCAGACTCCGGGTATGAGGCATACCCAGATTTGGCCCGTACTCAAGCATGTTGTCTGTAAGATGCACGTACCGTGCCAGAAGACCTGGAGGCATCTTCAGGATCGCTTGAGACAACTTCTCGTTGTAATATTCGATCTTCCACATTCAGAGATAATATAACATATCTGTTAGTGCATCGCAAACGCAACACGCGATGCCGTATGCCGCCTATGAGGTCAGGCTACGCGCGGCGCGAGCGATGGAGACCTGAGTACCCAAACAAAAACGGCCCTCATCCTGCGACGAGAGCCGTTGAGTCATCGGCATTGAGTCCTGCGATCCGACGCTACCGCACCACCACCGGCTCCCGTCCCACCTCGCGGCCGTCAACAGTGGCGCGCACGATGCACACCCCTGCCGGCATACCAACGCCACTCACCGGGCGCGGGTCCCCGACCGATGATCGACCGGCACACCGCGGTATCGCAGCCACCCCGATACAACACATCTGTGTCGCCGGTAGACCCTCCCCCACGCCGCGCATATATGGATAGGCGCGGAACCGTTTCTCCCGCAATGGCATGCCGGTTGCAGTGGTATGTCATGTCGATCCTTGATACCTGTTCGTTGACACTCGAAGCATTGGCGTGCGTCAATACTCCGAAACTGAATCGCACCTGGGGACGCGGGAATCTGCGTCTCGCGTGCGGCGATCGTGCACTTCACCCGAAAGGAGTTCTCCCATGAACGCTCGTCGACTACTCACTGCCTGCGCTGCCGCATGCATGGCACTTCCCATTACCGCAAGCGCAACACCATCGACACAAATCTGGATTCCCTCCACCGACATACAGGCGTTCCTCAAGCCGCACATCGGCTGGGACATCTATCTCAATGCGTATGGTGACGGAATCATCTCAAACGGCGGTCTCACAATTGGCGTGCTGCCAACCAAGAAGATCGGTCTGGAGCTGGGAGTGGACTACCGCGACCTGAGCGGAGACCACACATATCCGTGGTACCTCAACGCCAAGCTGGGGCTGCCGGAGGATGCGTTCTTCAAGCACATGCCCGCGTTTGCGATTGGCATCTACGATCTGGGCCTGAAGAAGGACGTCTCCGCGTACAATGTCAGTTATGCTCTGCTGGCCAAGACCATCTGGAAGCTCGGACGATTCTCGTTTGGCGGGTACAAGGGCGGAATCGGCACCGACCCAAAGGCCTTGTGGCTCAACAAAGACGGTGAAGTGCAGGACATGGGCGCGCTCGCATCGTGGGACCGCGTGATGTCGGAGCTCACCGACAAGCTGTGGCTTGCCATTGACTTCCAGAGCGGCTCCAACGGATACGGCGCAATCTCTGTCGGTGCATCGTACAACTTTGCCAAAAACGCATCGGTAATCGTGGGCTACGACTACTTCCTGAACCCCGCGCTCAAACCCACGGTAACGGTGCAGTTTGACATCAATGCGTGGGCCGGCGACAAGCCGTCTCCCAAGGGCGAGTGATGGTACGCTTGACACAATTTCGTGACGTTCGGGGCGCGTCGGGAACACAAATGTCACGGACTGTCGGTGGAGATGCCCCGAATCTCCTCCAATTCGCTGCCGTGGTCAACTGGCACAGCCGTTGCGATACTATTGGCAAGGAGTCACCATGGCTCGCGGAAGCAAAACACATTTCGGAAAGAGGTCTCCCATGGTCGCAGTCGAATCCAGGCCGGTGGGTGATACGCCTGCAGTGGCGACCGACGACGTCATCCGCCTTTTCTACTACAACGACGAGATGCCCTACTACATGGACCACGGGGTCAGCCTCGCCGTAGGCGACACAGTGATGATCCACGACGTGCCGTTCCGCGTCTACCGCGTGCGCAATGTGCCGGAGAACGAGGAGCAGCGGTTGTGGGTTGAGTGATCGCCTTCGGCGATCACTCAACCCATTCTTCCGCGGTGTCAATTGCCACGGCAGACCGGGTCCCTCGATGATCCGGTGGCTGAGAAGCCACATCCCCGGTGGCCGAGCAGTGAGATTCCCGGTGGCCGAGCAGTGAGATTCCCGGTAGCCGAGCAGTGAGATTCCCGGTAGCCGAACAGTGAGAACCCCGGTGTCTGAGCCATGAAATTCCCGGTGGCTGAGCGGAGTCGAAGCCACACCTGCATCCCCGCCCATCCCCGGCAAACGACCACAGCCCAACGCGACACAGCAGTTCCGCGTCATGGCGTCAACACCCCGCGCAGAGACCGCTACCCCCCTTCATACATCGATGCACCCCGTTCCGTCAACGTCCGACGATACAGCGCTGTGTCGGCGACCTGCCGCTGACACGCAATTGTCAGGAGCGAATCGTCGATGTGCCGAATGCAGCGATCCTGCACTGGTTTCGACATGGCACGCAGGTTGCATTATCCTGACAGCGGGATCGACACCCACTCACGTATCTTTCACACAACGCGTATCACCAGAGAGGAGACCGACCATGAAAGAGAGATTGCCGCTGGTCGCAACCATCGTTGGAGGTGCAGCAGTCGCTGCATTCTGCGAAGGGACCACACCCGAGCCGTTTATCGATTCCGGCAACACCGCCTGGGTGCTGATCTGCAGCGCCCTGGTTCTGCTCATGACCGCCCCGGCACTGGCCCTGTTCTATGGAGGACTTGTCAAGCGCAAGAATGTGCTTTCGGTACTCATGCAGTGTTTTGTCATTCTCGCAGTGGTAAGCCTGCAATGGGTCATCTGCGGATACTCGCTGGCATTCGGGCCGGGCAAAGGCGCATTGGCCGGATTCATCGGCAGCTTCGACTGGGCGTTTCTCAAGAACGTTGGCATGGAGCCCAGTCCGTATTACATTTCGCAGGCAACTGCGCGTGTGCCGCACCTGGCGTTCATGATCTTTCAGTGCATGTTTGCGGTGATCACGCCTGCACTCATTATCGGTGCGTTTGCCGAGCGCATGAAGTTCTCTGCGTTCCTGATTTTCTCGGTCGCGTGGTCATTCATTGTGTACGACCCGATTGCTCACTGGGTATGGTCGGCTGACGGATGGTTGTTCAAGTTGGGAGCGCTGGACTTTGCGGGCGGAACGGTAGTGCACATCAATGCCGGCATAGCCGCGCTCATAACCGCGTTTGTCATTGGCAAACGCAAGCATCTCAAGGCAGTGCCGCCGCACAACCTGACCTACACCATGATCGGAGCGTCAATGCTCTGGTTCGGATGGTTCGGGTTCAATGCGGGCAGCGGACTGGCGGCCGACGGGCTTGCGGCAAGTGCGTTTGTGGTTACCAATACCGCCGCAGCCATGGCAGGCATCACCTGGGCAGCGCTTGACTGGATCTTCAGCAAACGTCCTACCATACTGGGTATTGCCACAGGTGCAGTGGCAGGGCTTGTTGCCATCACCCCGGCGGCCGGATTTGTGGATGTGACAGGCGCGATCTGGATCGGGCTGATTGTGAGCATCGTGTGTTACGTGTTTGTTGTGATCATCAAGCACAAACTCGGATACGACGACTCGCTTGACGCATTCGGCGTACACGGCATTGGCGGGATCTGGGGCGCGATTGCCACAGGCATCTTCGCCACACCTGTTATTCAGTCGTCGTACAGCGGCTTGCTTGCGGGAAACCCCAAGCAGCTCTGGATCCAGCTTGTGGCCGTGGGAGTGACGATTGTGTACTCGTCAATTGCCACATTCATCATCTTCAAGGTCATTGACATGGTCATAGGCGTGCGCGTTACCGAGAAGGAAGAGGCAATGGGTCTGGACGTGACACAGCACAACGAGCGAGGCATGACGATTGTGGAATAATGCATCTGGCGCGGGGTACAGGCGCACGGCGTGCGTCTCCCCCGCCCCGGAGACACAGCAGACATGCGTACGGGCGCGTGGCTACGCGCCCCGACAAACACCAGCAAGAAGAAAGGACCAACCATGAAACTGATCACCGCCATTATCCAGCCCCACCGGTTGGAGGAAGTCAAGGAAGAACTGTACAAGGCCCAGGTCAACCTGATCACCATCAGCGAGGTATTGGGCCACGGACGCCAGAAGGGCGTCTCCGAAGTCTACCGCGGCACCAAGGAAACCGGCAATCTCCTGCGCAAGATCCGTCTGGAGATTGCGGTCAACGAGGACTTTGTGGAACCCACCATCAAAGCCATCATGAAGGGCGGTCGCTCCGGCGAGGTGGGCGACGGGAAGATCTTTGTGGTCGACCTGCAGGAGTGCTACCGCATTCGAACGGGTGAGACGGGCTCTGTTGCCATCGGGTAAGCGGAGCATCGCGACGCGACGGGCTCTGGTGTCGCCGAACCATCGGACACCAGAGACTCAAGCCCCCTGCCCGGCACGCGCACTCAAGGCCGCGCGCAACGCGCGGCCGATTTCCACCACAAGATCGCCGTCGGCGATCTTGTGGTGTGCCAGGTCGGTGAGGTAGAAGACGTCAACAGCCCGGTCGATTCTGGTAGAGAGCCGCGCAGACACAATGTTGACGCGCTGAGCCGACAGGCACGACGCAATTGTGTAGAGCAGGCCGAATCGGTCGGCGGCTTCGACCTCGCACACTGTGAAGTCTGGAGAGACGGAGTTGTCAAGGCGCACCTGACCGGGAGTGGTCTCTGCCCGGCGTACGGGTTCGGGCGGGTAGCGGTGGAAGCGCTCCGACATGAGCTGTTCGGCAGTGGCTTCTCCGAGTGAAAGAGCGCGCCACTTCCTGCGCATATTCCGCACGCACTGCTCCATCGGGATGATCGGCAGTGTGCTTGGCTCAACGTGGAAGGTGTCCAGCGCTTTCCCATCGGCGGTTGTGGATATCTTCGCACCAAGAATGCCGCAGCCCTCCGATGACATGCATGCCACCAGCGCCGCAAAGAAGCCCGGCCGATCTACTCCGCACGCGGTCAGACGGTGGAACCCGACAAACTCCTCGGTGTGCACGATCAGCTCTTCAGGCGCAGTCACCGACGACAGCGTCTGCACGCGCAACAGCAGCCCCGGCTCAGAGTCCGGCAGACCCGATTCGGCGGTCGGATCTGCCCCGTCACGCACCTGTCCCCCTGACAGCAACGCGGCCGTTCGCTCGTGCACAGCACGCACCTGCAGCCCCTTCCACTCGGTCCACGTCTTGCGGCCCACGCTGCGGATGTCAAGAACCGTGAGTATGTGAAGCATGTCCAGATTCTCGGCGTCCTCCACGCGTGCGGCAAACCGTCGGATGGTCTCCTGCTCGGGCTCGCGCTGGAACGCCAGGCGCGACAATTCCAGATGATTGTGGATGAGGACCATGACGCGATGCTTCTCATCGTCGTCAAGCCCAAGCCGGTCGCAAATGCTCCCGGTCACCACCGCGCCCACGTAGGCATGGTCGCCCGGCAGGGCCTTGCCGATGTCGTGCAACAGCAGTGCTATGCGCAGAATGAAAAGCCGGGGCATGCGTGCGAACGCCGATCGAATGTAGAGATCGGGCTCACTACCCAGATCGTCCAAAGCCCGCAGCGCCAGCAGAATGTGCTGGTCGACCGTGAACTCGTGGTAGCTGTCGTACTCGACCTTGCAGCGCAACTGCTCAAACTCGGGAATAATCGCTCCGAGCAAGCCACACTCGTGCATCTGCGTGACCACCGTGCCCACAGCGCGGGCGTCCGACAGCATGCGCCGAAGCAGCGCGTCAAGCTCCGGCGTGATGAACTCGGTGCGATCGCGCAGTGCGACTGCAGCGCGGATGAGATTGCACAACTCGATGCCCACAAAGGCCTGGCACCGCTGGGCCTCGGCAAACACCGTGAGCATCCACACGGGCGATGCAGCATTGACAGAGGGCGCCGATGATGACGGAATGAGAATGCCGTCGAGAAGCTGCACCGAGGACAACACGTTCACCGCGCCGGCCCAGCGTCGGGCCGAGGTCACGATTCCCGTGCGACGTTTGTGCCGCTCCAGGTAGCACATCACTGTGTTGCGGATGTCGTGAACGGCGAGGAAGTACGACTCCATGAGCGTTGCAGGACGCCCGTCGGAAGCCAGGGCGCGAGCCAGCGACTCCTGAAACGACACTTCGAGCACGTCGATGCGGCGTTTTGCGGCCAGGTGCAGCTCGATGCGTAGCGACGCAATCAGCGCGTGCGCGCTGCGGTATTGTGCCAGCTCCTCCGCCGACAGGGGCAAGAGATCGTCCGGCTCGGCGTGACGAGCAGCACCACCGGTGGCCATGCGCGCCCAGATCATGCGTTGACAGTCGCGAAGACCGCAGATGCCGTTCTTCAGATCGGGCTCAACCTGGTACACACCGGTATCGGCGCTGAACATGCCGTGCCGCAACGCCGAGGTCATCTCGTCGGCAAACGCCTTGCCGCGTCGGCGGAAGTGCGGGCGGATCGCATGGCTCTCCAGCCGCTCGAAGAGCGAGGCGCTTCCCGCAATCGGCCGCCGGTCGAGAAACGCGGCGTCGGTGGCTGGGTCGTCACCGAGGATCTGCCTGCACTGAGCAACCGTACGCACCACGCAACCCAGGTCCATGCCCAGGTCCCAGAAGGCGCGCACGATGCGCTCGACCTTCTCGGGCCTGTCGCTGCCGTGGTGGAGAACGAGGATGTCAACGTCGGAGTACGGAAAGAGCTCGCGACGTCCGTAGCCGCCCAGGGCGACCAGACACACGTCGGGGTCGGCTGGATCGATGCAGGCGCCGTAGGCCTGGACCAGCGCGGCGTCGGTAGACGCAGAGAAGCGATGCAGCGACTGCCCGGGTTCGTCGAGCTTCCGGGCGGCAAACGACTTCTCGCGTACACGGGCAAACGCGGCCTTGGAGGGCATGGTGCTCATGGAGGCGGGCTGCGCTACAGCGCGTCCGTGCCTCGTTCGCGGGTACGGATGCGCACCACTTCTTCCAGCGGCAGCACAAAGATCTTGCCGTCGCCGATCTTGCCCTCTTCGCCGGTGCGGGCAGCATTGACAATCGCCTCGATGGTTGGCTCGACAAACTCGTCATCTACGGCGATCTCCAGCTTCACCTTGCGCACAAAGTTAACCTGGTACTCGTGGCCGCGATACACTTCTGTGTGGCCCTTCTGACGCCCAATGCCCTGTGCATCGGTCACCGTGAGGCGGAAGACCTCGATCTTGCTCAGTGCTTCCTTCACCGGCTCGAGTCGCGACGGCTGGACAATTGCGACGATGTATTTCATACGACCTCCCTTGGTTGACGTGACTCCACGCTCGTTGACCGCCGCGCCCCTCGATACTTCGACAGGGCTCAGTGCAACGCTTCGACGCCGCTCAGTGCATCGCTCGGGGTGCGGCGGGAGTGTATCGAAACGAGCATCGGGGACCTGAGTAGCTGTCCCCTGTTGCCGACTTCAGTGCGGCGCCGGCTACCGAATGTCGGTCTCCGGATACGCATTGATGTTGTGCACTGACAAGTCCGATCCGCGGAACTCCGCATCCCTGCTCAGACGAATCCCGACCGTTCGCTTGAGCACCGAGTATACAACAACCCCGACCGACGCGGCAAACACGGCGGCGCTGATCGATCCGATCAGTTGCGACAGAATTGACACACCGCCCATGCCTCCAAGCGCCCGCGTGCCGAAGATCCCTGCCGCGATGCCACCCCATGTGCCTGTGATCCCGTGCAGCGGCCATACACCCAGCACGTCGTCGATGCGCAATTTCTCGGTTTCCCACTTGTACCCGAAGATGAAGATGAGCGAGCCAATGCCCCCGATCGCGAGGGCGCCCAGCGGATGCACGACATCGGAGCCCGCGCAGATTGCGATGAGCCCGGCAAGGGCTCCGTTGTGCACAAACCCGGGGTCATTCCTGGAGAAGACGAGCGCAGCGAGCACGCCACCCACCATGGCAAAGAGCGAATTGACAGCTACCAGACCACTGATGCCCTCGAACTTCTGGGCGCTCATGACATTGAACCCGAACCAGCCCACAGCCAGAATCCAGCTTCCCAGCGCCAGGTAGGGGATGTTGGAGATGGGAATGCCCTGGCTGCGGCCATTCACCCACCGGCCAATGCGTTGACCCATGATAATGACCGCTGGAAGTGCGATCCAGCCACCCATGGAGTGCACAACCACCGAGCCGGCGTAGTCGTGGAAGGGCGCACCGGCGACATTGGCGAGCCACGCCTGGACACCACCATTTTTCCCCCACGCAAACGACTCGAACAGGGGATACGCCAATCCGGCGAAGATGCCTCCTGCAAACACCTGAGGCCAGAACTTGGCGCGTTCGGCAATGCCCCCCGACACAATCGCAGGAACACACGCGGCAAAGGTCGTGAGGAAGAAGCAGTGCAGCAGGTCGAACCCTCGTGCGCCCTCGACCACCTGACCGTTTGCCATGTTGAGAAGCGTTCCTGCGTCAACAAGAAACGAGATGCCGTAGGCGATGGGGAAGCCGACGAGGAAATAGACGATTGTTGACAAGCTCCAGTCGACGAGGATCTTGACCAATGCATTGACCTGGTTCTTAACGCGAACGGTTCCTGCCTCCAGAAACGCGAAGCCCGCGTGCATGGAGAAGATCATGACCGCGCCAAGCATGAGAAACAGCGCATCGCCGCTGGCGCGCAGAGAAAGTACCTCAGTGTTCATGCGACCTCCGATGGAATGCCATACCGCGGCTTTTGCCTGTTCCCAATACAGCCCGCAAGCTCCATGCCACAGAGAGCCTACGACCACGTCCGAATGACGTCCGCATTCCATAGTATGTGGCGCAGGACTCCGTCGCTTTGCGCCGGACCGAGCTCCCCAATTGTGTCACGCACTCGGCACAAGATTGTTCCCGCGAGCCTGACGTGCGACAAATCCGTGCCTTTCGGAGGCCGGGAAGTGGTCCGCTGCGTGGCGAACCTGCCCGATCTCCCCAAAACCCGGGGATGTAGCCATCTGGCACGACCGCTGCAATAACTGATATCATCGGTCTCAAGAGTTCTCACAGGCTCGTGGGAGTTCATGTACCTGCCCACCTAACTGCATGGTGTACATGTGGGGACGGGGTTTGGAGAGACAGTCTGTCGGGTGCTCAACAAGACCGAGGGCCTCTCCGCCACACAGCGGGAATCAACGGCGATTCCCTCGGCGCAACGAAGCGCCAGGCGGCTGGTCTCTTCCACGCGGGAAACATTTACACTGGATGGTGCCCATCAGCGACGTCCAAGGAGATCTGGTGTTTCGCAATCCTATCGGTCGGCCAGCTCCACGGAGCGCCGTGATGTGAGCAAGGCCGGCAAAGATGGCCTCACCCTGGCCGCGCTCGGAGTGGTGTTCGGTGACATTGGCGCCAGCCCGCTCTACGCACTCAGCGCGTCGGCGTTCTTCGGACTTCCCCCCAGCCGCGTCGTTGAGCTGGGTGCGCAGGTGGAACTCTGAGCCCCGTCCAGCCGTTTGACAGGGACGATTCCACGACGCCTCACCAGTCGGCAAGCCACCCGACGACGCCGACGTCTCGCCATGGTCGTGCAGGCTGTCTTGCGCAGGTCCACGCGTACGACCGATTTTCCGGTGTCACGATCCGGCCAATCCACAGAGCGCCGATGGTTCGTCGAAGTCCCAACGACTGACGAAACGAGAAGGCCCCAGGCACCCGAACGCACATGGACACCACATCCCCCTCCAAACGCGGCGCGCTGAAGATCTTTCTGGGCATGGCCCCTGGTGTCGGCAAAACCTCTTCCATGCTCAAGGCGGGCTACGACCAGTTGCAGAAGGGCATAGGCGTTGCGGTAGGCGTAGTTGAGAGCGGAGAGGACGACAGCGCCAACGACGTGTTGTCGGCACTGCCCTGCATTCCCCCGCTGCGCTTCGCCTCGGCCGATGCACCCATCGAAGAGCTGGATATCGACGAAATTGTCCGGTGCGCACCCCGCATCGTGTTGGTTGACAGAATGGAGCACATCAACAGTCCGGGTGCGCGACACGGCTTCCGGTACCAGGACATCGAGGAGATCCTGCGCAGCGGCGTGTCGGTGTACACCACCCTCAACGTGCATCACATCGAGGGGCTGATCGATGTGGTGCGGCAGGTCACCGGCGTGAGCTGCTCCGAGACCGTGCCCGACCGCCTCTTCGATGCGGCCGACGAGATCGAGCTGATCGACATGCCCACCGACGAACTGCTGGCCAAGTTTCGAGATGGCCGGATCCGGCTCCCCGACTACCTGCGCGCTTCGGCCCACGAGTTCTACCGCAAAGGCAACCTCATTGCCCTGCGCGAAATCGCCCTGCGACGCCTCGCCCGACGAGTCAATGTGGAGTTGACTGAGTACATGCAGGCGCGCTCGGGCACGTCCCGCCGGGTCGAGCGGATCCTGGTTGCGGTGGGGCCCGATGCCCACTCCGAGCACCTCATACGCGCTGCCGACCAGTTGGCATCGGGCATCGACGCGCCGTGGTTCGGCGCCTACATCCAAACGCCGCGCACGGTTGGACAGCACACCCAGGAGCAGATCCGCCGCAACCTGGAGCTGGTTGGAGAGCTTGGCGGGGAGCTGGTCACGGCAGTCGACAACGACATTGTCTCGGCCATCCTGCGCATCGCACAGGAGAAGGGCATCACCCAGATTGTAGTCGGAAAGCCGCTGCCGCGATCGGGCATCTCGGCACTGCGCGCGCGCTCAGTCGCCGCCGACATTATCGATCGGTCGGAATGCATCACCGTGCATGCCGTGCGACAGGATGGGCCAGGCAAGGAGATTGCGGCAGACGCGCCGGAGCGCCCACATCCCGGCCTGGCCGCGCGCACGTTGCGTTCGGTCGTGACAGCCGTGGTGGGCCGGGATCCTATTGTCAAGCGCCAGGAGCGTCGCACGGCCGCGCTGTTTGCCTTTGTCAAAGATGTGTTCTCTCAGCAGGGCGCCGACAACATTGTGCGCCAGATCGTTCGTCACATCGAAAGCACCTTCCAGGCGCGGGTGGCCTTCTACGCACCATCCGACGAGGGAGAGATCGACGGCATCATTCACCCCGCGTCCACTCTCACCCAGAGCGGGCCGCAGGAGGTTGCTGCGGCTCAGACGGCACTGCTCACCAAGAAGCGGTCGGGAACGTCAACAGCCGCGTTTCGGACAAGTGCCCCGACGTACTACCCGCTGGTCTCGGGCAGCACCGTGGAGGGCGTGGTGGGGCTTGGGTTCGATCCATCAACGCGCCTGTCCATCGACGACGAAGCCCTGCTGCTGATGTTCACGCACCAGGCAGCCATTGCCCTGGAAAAACAGCGCCTGCGCGACAAGGCGCAAAAGGCACAGGTGCTCACCGAATCGGACCGGCTCTACAAAACGCTCTTCAACTCGCTGTCCCACGAACTCCGCACGCCTCTGGCAACCATTTGCGGGGCATCGAGCAGCCTGCGCGACGGCAGCGCGGCCATTACCGATCAGGCGCGAGCCACGCTTGCAACCGACATCTACAATGCAGCCGACCGGCTCAACCGACTGGTTGCCAATCTGCTTGACATGAGCCGCATTGAATCGGGGACACTCCGGGTGAAACCCGAGTGGTGCGATATTGCCGATATCCTCAATGCCATTTCGGATAACCTCTCGCACGAACGGCACCCGGTGGTTACCGATATCGACGATGCGTTCCCACTGCTGAAGATCGACAACGGCCTCATTACGCAGGCGTTTCTCAATATTGCGCTCAATGCCATCCAGCACTCCCCCGACGGCGTGCCGATTGCCATCCGCGCATGGGTCGAGGCAGGTGTTCCAACGGTCAGCGTCGCGGACAACGGGCCGGGCTTTCCGGGTGAGGCGATCCCGCGGCTCTTCACCAAGTTCTACCGGGTTCCGGGCAGCGCGCATCCCGGCACGGGGCTGGGACTCTCCATTGCCAGGGGTTTTGTTGAGGCGCACAAAGGCATCATCGAGGCTGTCAACCGTTCGGGCGGCGGAGCATTGGTGACGGTACGATTCCCCCTCACACCGCAGTCACAAGGCTGAGTATCGCATGCCATCGAAACCAACAGTTCTGATTGTCGACGATGAGCTGCAGATCCGCCGTTTCCTGCGCATCGGGCTTGAGGCGGAGAACTATGCGGTGATCGAGGCGTCAACGGGCAAGGACGGCGTCTATCAGGCAGCGGTCAACCGGCCGGCCGCCATGATTCTGGATCTGGGGTTGCCCGACATGGATGGCCGCGATGTGCTGGTGAAGCTTCGCCAGTGGAGCTCAATCCCCGTCATCATTCTTTCGGTACGCAACGACGAGGCGGAGAAGATTGCCTGCTTCGACGCCGGAGCCGACGACTACGTGACCAAGCCGTTTGCCATGGGAGAGTTTCTGGCGCGACTTCGCAGCGGCGTGCGCAGAGCTCAGTTCGTGCACGACGAGCCCATCTTCCGCAATGGCGATCTTGTTGTTGACATTGCCAACCGCGTGGTGAGCGTTCGGGGCGAGCCTGTGCAGCTCAGTCCGACGGAGTACGATTTGCTTCTCCTCTTCGTCAAACACCCGGGCAAGGTGCTCACCCACCGACAGATCATGAAGGAGATCTGGGGGCCCTACCACGAGAGCGAGTCGCCGTCGCTTCGCGTGTACATCCGACACCTGCGCAAGAAGCTGGAGACCGATCCGGCGCACCCCACGCTCATCACCACGGAGCCGGGTGTGGGGTATCGGCTGGCACTGCAGGCCGGACGCGATGTTGGCTCGGGGGAAGCGTAGTGCTGCCCGTCCGCAACGCCGCCATGGCGGTCGGCCTCCCCACCCCGGGAGGGTCACCTGTGCACATTGACGCAAAGACAACGCAGACGCTCTCCCCGGTCGAGTCCGGCGCGTCTCCATCCGCACGCGTGCGAGCCCACCGCGTGACGCGCGAGACCCCGCTCTTCGCCATGTTGGCAGGAACGGCCATCAACCATTTTGAGTCGCAGAACCCGACGACCGGTCGTGCCACAATCGAGAGATCCGCATGGACGAACCATTCAGCCTCAAGTCAAGCGTTTCGCTGCTCGCATTCCGGTACCTCTTTGACTGGAAGTACTACATCGAGCATAACCCCGATCTGGCGGAGCATCAGATCGACAATGAGGCGCGGGCCATATCCCACTGGATCCTGGCTGGACGGGCCGAGAAGCGATCGTGCGGTCTCAAGGGCCTGGAGGTCGGCGGCTCCGCGCAGAACGACTTCTTTCTCGACACGCTCAATCTCGACCGCACCTCAAAGGCCGACGACTACTACAAACGGGAAGAGGTGCGCGTGTGCGGCAAGTACATGCCTGTCAACGTTGTGGCAGAGGGCGATGTGCTCCCGTTCCCAGACCGGTCATTCGACTATGTGCTGACCTCCCATGTGATCGAGCATTTCTTCGACCCCATCACCGCGATCCTCGAGTGGGCGCGGGTGGCGCGCAAATGCCTGTTCATGATTGTGCCGCACAAAGAGCGCACCTTTGACAATGTGCGGCCTGTTACCACCGTCGACGAGCTCATCGCGCGACACGAGCAGCGCACCCGGCCCGCTCGATCCGAAGATCACTACTCGGTATGGATACCGTCGGCGTTCGTCGAGCTCATCACCTACATGCGCCTGCCCATCCTGGAATGCCGCCCCGTTGACGACAAGCGAGGAAACGGATTCACCGTTGTGACCGGAGTTGAGCCGGCATGAGCGGTGACAACTCCGCACTCCGCGCTCCCCACTCCGCACTTCCGGGCTTCCGCCTCTTCCGCGCCCTGAAGCACCGCAACTTCGCGCTCTTCATCTCCGGTCAGGCAGTGTCACTGATTGGCGCCTGGATGCAGCGCATTGCCATGGCCTGGTTGGTGTACCGACTCACGCATTCAGTCTTCATGCTGGGACTCGTC
>Ga0315284_10006532_pt1 | contig 16584 bp, 15 predicted proteins | sample YL17G09_16_MG_FD_203696 | JGI IMG/M metagenome (GOLD analysis project Ga0315284, IMG submission 203696) | Sediment microbial communities from Yellowstone Lake, YNP, Wyoming, USA - YL17G09_16 | ecosystem: Environmental > Aquatic > Freshwater > Lake > Sediment | place: USA: Wyoming | collected...
AGGCCGTCGTCGGTCATGGCGGCCTCGACGATCTGATCAAAGAAAAGCTGGTCGGCCTGGTTGAAGTCCGTACCGAAGCGCTCGTTCACAAGGTCGATCAACTGCGACAGAGGAACGGTTTCGGAACGGACGAGGCCGCTTCCCACCTCCGTCGGGCCATCGAGAGGCCGAGCATCGCCCTCCCTCAGCGAGATCGATCCCTCACTGATCTTCTGCAGGCGGTAGTACTCCAGGCGCACTTCCTCATCGAATTGATAGGCGGGCCCGATGCGCCGTCTGGGAAGCTTCGCCGCGAGATGCCGGAGAAACACATAGAGGCGTTCGAGGTCCGAGTCCTGGTAGGGGATCACCTGGCTCAGGAATCCGTATAGGTTTCGAAACGCCTGAACCTTTCCGCGCCAGAGTTCCGCTTCCTCCTCTTTCTCGGTCTGCAGCACCGAAAACCGCGACATGGCTGGGTCAAGGGCCGCGTTCATCGACTGATGATCCATTGCGCTCTGCTTCTGCTTAGGCTTGAAATAAATGGTGCAGAAACGCTCCACCTCTTCAGCCAGATAGACCCCCGAAGCATCCAGCTCACTCTTGAGCTGGTACATGCGTGCGGGGTCGACTTCCTCGCCCATCTCCGCGCCTTCGTAATATGTCTTGAAGGCCTCGCGAATCTCCTCGCGATCATTCACAAAGTCGAGGACAAAGGTGTCTTCCTTGAGTGGGTGGGTGCGGTTCAGTCGCGAAAGGCTCTGCACGGCCTGGATGCCAGCCAGCCGCTTATCCACGTACATCGTGTGCAGGAGTGGCTGGTCGAATCCGGTTTGGTATTTCTCGGCCACGAGAAGCACCTGGTACTCCCAAGTGGCGAACTTCTCCGGCAACTCCTTTTCTCGAATTCCCAGGTTCATCTTTTCTTCGGTGTAGGTCGCGTCGACGAGCTTGTCGTCCTGCACGGTACCGGAAAAGGCCACCAGCGTTTTGATCGGATAACCCTTCTTCTGGATGTACCGATCGAAGCTCTGCTTGTAGCGCACAGCTTCGATCCGCGATCCCGTCACAACCATCGCCTTGGCTCGGCCACCCATCTTGTGGCGCGTCGCGGTATTGAAGTGCTCGACCATTAGCTCGGTCTTCTGGGCAATGTTGTATGGATGCAGCTTCATGAAGCGCGCGAGCGCCTTCGCAGCCTTCTTGCGCTCCACATTTGGATCGTCCTCGCATGCCTTGAGCAATTTGAAGTAGGTTGCGAATGTTGTGTAATACTTCAGTACGTCGAGAATGAACTCTTCCTCGATCGCCTGGCGCATCGTGTAGCGGTGCGCCGGCTGCCCCTCCCGGCCGAACACAGCCAGCGTCTTGTGCTTGGGCGTTGCCGTGAAGGCGAAAAAACTCAGATTCGCCTGCCGGCCGCGCTTAGCCATGCTCCGGAACAGCTCCTCCATGCTCTCGAGGCCTTCCTCCTCCGCCCGTTGCCGGGCATTCTCGCGCAAGTCTTCACCACCCAGCACCTCCTTAAGCTTGGTGGCAGTCTCGCCGCCCTGGGAGCTGTGCGCTTCGTCGATGATCACGGCGCATCGCCGCGTTGGCAGCGTACCGGTGCCGCTGGTATCGCGCTCCGCCGCCATCTTGAGCAGCTGCCGCGAAACAAACGGGAATTTTTGCAATGTGGTGATGATCACAGGCACGGCGTTTTCTAATGCCTCGGCCAGTTGCCGCGAGCTTTCATCGATTTTCTGGACAACGCCACGCTTATGCTCGAACTGGTAGATCGTGTCCTGCAACTGCTGGTCGAGCACGACGCGGTCGGTCACCACAATCACGCTATGGAAGACCCGCTGATTCTGGTTGTCATGCAGCGACGCCAGGCGGTGCGTCAGCCAGCCGATGGTGTTGCTCTTGCCGCTGCCCGCCGAGTGCTCGATGAGGTAGTTGTAACCCACGCCTTCACGTCGGGCCGCATCCACGAGGATGCGCACAGCCTGGAGCTGATGGTATCGCGGAAAAATCATTGCCTCCGTCTTCACCTTGCGACCTTTGTCGTCGCGTTTCTCCTCGATCTGGAGATGGATGAACCGCGCCAGCAGGTCCAGGAAGCTGTCCCGCTGGAGGACCTCCTCCCAAAGATAGGCCGTGCGATAAGTTCGCCCCGCCGGGTCAGGCGGGTTGCCGGCGCCACCGTCGCAGCCCTTGTTAAACGGCAGAAAGTGCGTCGCCGTGCCTGCCAGCCGCGTGGTCATGAGCACTGCCTCGGTGTCGACCGCGAAATGCACCAGGGTGCGGCGCTTGAACTCAAAGATCGGCTCACGCGGATCGCGGTCAAGCTTGTACTGCCGGCGCGCTTCTTCCAGGGACTGTCCGGTAAACCGGTTCTTCAGCTCCAGCGTGGCAACGGGGATGCCGTTCAGGCTGAGAGTGACATCAAGCGACTTTTCCGAGCGCGGGGAAAAGTGCAGTTGACGGGTCAGCCCCAGGCAATTCGCCGCGTAGCGCGTCTCCAGTTCAGGGTTCAGCTCGTGCGCCGCCTTGAAAAATGCGACGTGCAGCTGTCGCCCATAGCACTTGAAGCCATGGCGAAGGGTTGCCAGCACCCCATTGGCATCCATCCACTTACACAGGTCACTGAGGATCTGTTCGCCGGTCTTTTCTCCGTGGAGGGCCTCCAGTTTGTCCCATTCCTTCGGCTGGGTCTCGCGAATGAAGGCGAGGACCGCTTTGGGGAAGATCGCCCGCTCGCGGTCGAAGCCGTCGCGGCTCACCGGCTTATAGCCGTTTGTGAGAAGATGTGCTTCGATGACGGTCTCAAAGGCGGCTTCGTTCGTCTGCGTCATGGTCGTGGCCCCAGGACAAATCGTGCACGCTCGTGTCGGAGCATCTCGAATGCCGAACAGAAGTCGAACCCATAGTGCAGGTTCTTTGCGCGGATGAAAACGTCGGCATCGAGTAGGTAAGCCATCAGAAGCCCACTCCGAGGCTGTGCCCAAGATCGCGAAAAGTTGCCATCTTCTTGAATCCGAGTAGGCGGAATGCTTCTGTAAAGGAAGACCGACCCTCCAACGTGGTGGCCACGAGTGCGCGGGCGAAGCGTTTGCTCGCCCGGGCGCCGAGCGTCAGATAAAAGTTGCCGCCGCTTCCCCTAGGCATAGCCCGCAACCGTTCAAGTTCCTCCCGGTATGTTAGCCAGAGCCGTTCCTTTGTGAGCCCACCGGCATCGTAGATCCGGCGCAGGATTACCAGCGTGCTGACTTTAAAACGCCGGGCAAGGCGGTCAATCTCGACGCGCAATTCGGCGCCCTTCTGATACTCATTTTGCATAACGGCAATCGGGACCAGGAGTTCAGCAGCAACCCGATTGCACCAGCCCTCCACTTTGTTGTCGGGTATCCACGATGCCTGGGCGTCAGAGACGGCGGACTGTCCGAGCCAGATATGGGCGAGCTCGTGCGCGAGCGTGAACATCTGTGCCGCCTTGGTGTCCGCGCCGTTGACGAACACCAACGGCGCCAGGTCATCGGCAATTGCGAAACCACGAAACTCGTCAGGATCGAGACCCCGGCGGTTGTTATTCAAAACCACTCCGCTACACATGACGAGAATCCCCAGCGCATCCGCCTGCTCGACGAAGCGGCGCAATGCGTCCGACCAGGTCGGCATTTGGCGGCGCTCTTCAATGTCGAACCCAAGCGTGTGCCGAATGCTTGCGGCGGTCGCCACAATGTCGCTCGTCAGCAACACAGAACTTACGAATGGAAGCAGTTTCTCGCCGATGGATCGCGCGAAGTCCCGGTACCACTCCTGGCGCTGCTGGCAGATGTAGATGACGTCGAGGAGATCCGGGCTCGGGCGCTTGATATATTCGTTGCCCGCTGTGCGCAGGTCCGGGATCGGAATTCGCTCGACGGGCGGTTCCTGAAGGAACAAGTAGCCGACGGGTGTATACGTGGCCTTAGCGAAGCGTTCGATTTGTTTAAGCGTGGGACGCGCCTCGCCATGCTCCCAGGCATCAAGCTGCGGAAAACTGCGGACAAGGTCACCGCAGTCAAACCCGGCACGCTCACGCGCCCAGCGCAGCAATTCGGGTCTTACATCCACACGCGTCATAACGGCCCCCAAATTCAATCCCATTGTGCGCCATGGGATGGTTCTGGCTTTCGGATCGGACGATTAAACTCTATTCTCCAGGCGCTGCAAGGCCGCGAAAATTCTATCCAGACTGTGGCACTGGCTGCAGGCCGATGAGATGTCCCACTGATTCATGACAAAGCTGCCGAGCGTGCCATTGTAATCCGGTCCTTGATGAAGCTTCCCGGTCCTGTCATCACGCCAGACCAGGGCATCTCGAATCTGGCGTGTTGGACATTTTAGTGCATGTCTGAGCAACTCTTCTTTCGGATCACTCGGGTTCTCCGGATTCGGAATTGAAACTGACTTCTTGAGTCGCAAAAAGCCTGATATGCCATTTCTGTCACCTAAGAGCCAGCTTTCAACTTCCCGCACTGCGACGCGCAAAAGGAAATTCCGGTGCAAAGGAGAAGCTATCCAGTCCGTGACGAGTTCTGGCGGGCAGGAATATCTATCGAGATCAGTCAAGAGCAGGATTGGACATCCCTTGGCCGCATTGCTAAAGGATCTGATGTTTTTCTTCAGATAGCCGAATCCGCCGCGCCGAAAGACCGGACCGATAGCATATTCAACCTGCCGCTCTCTTAAAATGCGCCGGGCCACCCATTCCGATAACTCATCCTCTACTGCGAGATAAATGGGTATCGGCCGCATCATGAGAAGAGATCCATTTGTTCGATTTCTTCGGGTGCGGTTAGCGGAAGCACCGCATCCGCCATTGTCATTCCTCCTTCGAGCAGCAGACGGATGTTTTCCTGATCCGCGGCGAGTTCCACTACCGTCCCTTCGCTTCCGCGAGGCCGCAAGAGGGCCACTTCCGTCGGCTTGATGCCACGATCGGCCAGCATTTCGGCGCTATGGGAAGAGATAATGACCTGGCGCATCTTTTGCCGCTGCAACCGCCAGATCAATGCCGGCAATTTGGAAACGACACCGGCGTGCAAGGAAAGTTCCGGCTCCTCCAACAGCAGAAGATCATCCCCTTCAAGGAGGGACCACAAAAGCCCGATCAACCGCAGAGTGCCGTCGGAAAATTGGTCTTCACGCTGCCGCCCTCCCTGGGGCCGCCAGTGCTTGTAAAGAGCTTCCAGATGCGGCATTCCCCGCTCATCCCTCATGTCTGTGAGATTCTCCAGCTCGGGCACTGCGATCTTTAGAGCTTGTTCGATTCTTCGCAAACGAGCCCGGCGCGTCTTTTCCGGGGCGCTCATGATTCGATCCAGAAATTTCAGGCCGAATGGATCCTCTCCCGTTGCTTCCCGGTTGGCCAGATTCGGATGTTTCAAAAGCTGCGGGACGAGATGCAGATACAGTATCTCTTGGAAGGCGTCCGCCACGAGGCGAAAGGTGACATTTGAGGCGATTTGTTCCAGATGCGTTTGAGTCAAACGCCAGTCATCTTTCTTATCCTCGGAATCGGGACGATCCAGCAATTTCTCGTCATTCCGCCAGACCCGTTCATGGGTCAGCATCACCCTGCGTTGGCCGCGTGATTCCTGCCGCATACCGATGCCATAGCGCCACGTAGTGGAATTAGCCGAACCGTTCTCCTCCAGGGCTACCTCAATTTCGACATCGGGATATCTCCTGGCAGCCAGACACCGGATCTTGCTGAGGGAGCCGCGTTCGCGTACCGCCTGCTGCAGTCCGCCCCCCGTTTTGGCGATGTCGCGCAGGAATCGGAATGCATCGAGCAGGTTGGATTTGCCGCTCGCATTTGGGCCGGTAAGGAACAGGCGCTCACCGAAGGACAAATCCACATTTACGAAATTGCGCCAATTCTTGAGCTTCAGGTGTCTAAATTGCATTTTGGCACTCCGCTTCCATTATTTTTCCCCCGAAATCGGAATGATTCCTTCCCAGTGCTCATTGTACGCCACAATCGCCTGTCCGACTCCCCGCTCACGGCTGAAGTCCCCGCTAAAAGGCCATGCAGCTGTTGCTAAATAGACGAGCCTCAATGACGGTTTTGGACGCTGCTCCGCCATGAACGGGAACTCCTACTTGAACACCCACTTCTCCCTCCGCATGAGTTCAAGCAGATCAATACATGCGACATTCAACGTACTGCACACATCAGGTACGAAGTGGGTGCGAATGGCATGCTTCTTAGCGTGGGCCGGCGTTTCGTGTGAGACTACAACCCAGCCGTTCAGCTTGGCCAGCGCTATTACGTAGCGGTCGGCCTCATCGTGGCGGGCATAAGGATCAATCAACCCGGGGAATGCGCTGGAAATGGCGTTCGCTTCCGCTAAGATAGCCGCGTCGACCGCACGAAACTGCCCTTTGTTCGCCTTGACCCAAGCCTTCAGACCCTTAGTTCCGACATGCTCGATCTCGTCCGCCACTTTCCCCACCGCCACCCATTTCCCGGCTATGATAAGCGCCTCGATTTTTGTTTGGAGGGACGGGAACACGTCTGCCGGGTATCGGCGTACCCACCAATCGAGAAAGATGTTGGTATCAATTGAATACATGGCCCTAATCGGTCACCGCGGACGAAAAATCTGCCGGTGCGTCGATCCAGGTTCGGCGCAAGCTCTCGATGTGGCCAAACCCAAGGTCTAGATAATTTGATGCATCCGTCGAGCTAATCCGGTCGTTGCTCAGCGCACTCAAGACAAGCGAGGTGAACCGCGGACCGTTCCGACCCAATGCGCGTTCTGCGGGACTGGCGATGCCAAAGCTCGGCTTTTCCGGATGCGCCTTGCGAAACTCCTGCCAGGAGTCCTTCCACGCGACATAAGCGTGCGGACTCATGGTTCCGAGTCGCAAAAGCCGGGTCGCGGCAGCTGTCGGAGTCACACAAAATCGCCGGGCGGTTCGGCGCATCCCAGACACGTCCCAGGACATGGCGCGCCGTTGAGCTGCCACGTCCTTGTCGGCGAGCAACGTCTCGGCGGGCATGAGTGCGGCGCCCGCGGCCGCTTCACAGAACCGTTCAACATCAAGCCAGCCCGGCTCATCGCGCTTTTCGTCTCGCGCCGGCTTTTCCTCATCACTCGCGGCCAGGGCAAGATGGACGACCTCATGCAGCAAGGTGAACGGTTTGGAGAGCGGCAGTTCCTTCGAATTCAACCCCACAACAGGGAGAGGTAAGTGCACGATTGACGTGCCTCGCAAGTCATCGAGGCCTTTGCCCGGAAACTGGCAGACAAGGATGCCAATCCCCTCAGCCGCCATCCGCCAGGCTCGATAGGCCACGAACTCACTTGGCCAGCGGAGCTGCTCGGCGAGCGGCACTCCCAAGGCTTCTCGCAAATGCCGCCCCACTGCTTCTGTGTTCTCAGCCAGTCTGGCGCGCAATGAAAAATCCGGAGGATCGTCGCCCAATTCGGCATAAAGGTGCAGCGCCAGTCTCCGACGCTGCACCAACCGCCTCACTGCCATCCGCAGTTCGGGAGGCTCCGCTCCGGGGCGCACTCCTGGCAGCCGACGATACTCAGAGGCCAATGGCGGCAACTGCGGTGGTTCCGGCAAAGAAAAGAGGCTGAAGGGCCGGTCATAGATCTTCGCCAGACGCTCGGCTTGGCGAAGCGTCGGCTGAGCGCCACCGGATTCCCAAGTAATGAGCTTCTCCACGGGGAAGCCCGCGCGCTCCGCTGCGACGTCCACGGAATAGCCCGTTTCTTCCCGCACCCATGCGAGCATGGGCGGATTAACTAGTGCTGGAATTCGTTCCGCCATAAGGATAACTCTACCACCAACGATCCCGCCCAATCACTAAGGATGCAGGTCGGGGATTTTGCCCGTCACAGCTGCCGCGATCAAGGCGACGCGGCGCTCCTTGAGCAGGGATAAAGATGGGCCTCACATTTGAGCGCCGAAGGTGCGACCCAGCGAACCTGAGATCCACATGAGGTCCAGCACCTCACACCATCCTCATTGTACGCCACAAACCTTGATCTGATGCCCCGCTCCTTGCACGTCAATCTTGCCCATCTTTGCGGAGGCCTCTTGGGCCATCATCATATGCTCCTGAGGCGCTGCAGGAGCCTTTGTGCGTGTGGGCATGCTTGTGATATTTTGGCCGGAACAAAGTATCGAGCAATTGGCCATCGCCGCCGCCTTCGATGTAGATTTTCGCGCTCACCATCGATTGCCCCCCAGTTCGCCCATGCTCCAGAGGTCTCCCAGAGAATATTTTTCGAGCCATGTTTTCAGCGCGCTGCCATCGAGGCGCGTTAATCGTGATTCGCCATTCTCCTTCTCGCAGACAATCACGCTCGATGGCCGGTCTGTGAGCGCGTCGGCCAGCATACGGGAGTGAGTCGTCACGACGATCTGCGTGCGTTCTGAGGCTTTTGCGAGCAGCTCTGTAACATGGGGAATGATGTCAGGGTGCAGCCCCAGCTCCGGCTCTTCGATCGCGACAATCGGCGGGGGCTCCGGGTGCAGCAAAATGGCGAGCGGGCACAGATAGCGCAGCGTCCCGTCCGAAAGCCTCGTGGCGGGAATCTCCCTGCCGCCCGCCTCTTCGAGGAACAAAAGCACGCTTCCGCCTTCGACCGTCAGGTGGAAGTCCTCGATGCCTTCATACAGTTTCTGTAACGAACCAAGAAACTCCGATTTCACCTTCGGACGAAACTTGGAGAGCACGAGCGGGAGGTTCTCGCCGCTATCCGCCAGGAAATCCGAGCGCGCGTGCGCGCTTGGAGCGGTCCGCAGCGAGGCGGCCGGCCCGAAGGACAGGTTCCTGAACAGTTGGATCGCTTCATAGCGCTCCTGGAGCCAAGCCACTTCCGGATAGAGTTCAGGGTCTCTCACCTGGGAGAGCACCGACTGGTCGGGCTTTACGCTCTCCCGGCGAAGCTGCCGCTCATGCTCATGGATAGTATTTAAAACCGGATGTCCGCGATCAAATCTATAGAAGAAGTAAGGCTCCGGTTCGCCCTCGTAGGGAAGCTCATTTTCGATCAGTTCGTCAACCACTTCGAAGCGTCCGCCGTTCTCAGCAATGCTAAGTTTGTGCCGCAGCGATTGCTTGCCTCGCGGATTCGAGATCACGGCCTCAACCACAGCTTCCTGAATGGGCGTCGAGCCCTTCCACAGCCATTCCCGCACTCCGCCCATTTCCTTGATCGGCTGCGGGAGATTCGTGGGCGCCGCCCGCAGCAACGCCAGAACCTCGAGCAGGTTCGATTTGCCCGAGCCGTTCGGCCCGATGAGGACATTCAACGGCTCGAGTGGAAGATCAATACCACTCGGGCCAAATGACAGGAGCCCGGAGACCTTAAGTCTCTCGATCAGCATGGAATTCTCCTTCAGTCTAAACAGCCAGGCCAGTGGCCTCGCGGATCTGCAGTTGACCCGTCACCGCCGCGGCGATTAGGGCGGCGCGGCGCTCCTTCAGTGGTGCGATGCTCCGCATTGTCGTTCACATCACCGCCGGAAAACTGGTCCACTCCTTCGTCTGCGTCTCGAAAACAAAGGCAAGTAAAATCTCGGTGAAGATTGCCTGCACGCGGTCGAAGCCGTCCCGGCTCACCCCAGTTTGCCGTTGGCAAGGAAAAGGGCTTCCATGGACTCATGCTGATCAGGCCCCGAAAAGCATCAAATCATATCGTGTGCGTGTTAATCATGCCGGTTCGTACTCGGTCAAGAGAAGTGATCTCTGTTCGCGCCCGCTCACTTCAAGTTCTGCGATCTCTTCGATGCACGTGAATCGATAATTGCTCTCCAGTCTAAGGCCTGCCAGAGTTGGCCCGCCAGCCCGTGTCTTTCCGCTGAAATTGCCTTCATGTGTAGCCAGACGCCATGTCCCGCTATCAACGTCGGCTTTCTTTAAGGCGCCAACCAGCACCACCGATTGCGCGGCAAGATTCGAAACCGTCGCTAGTAAGTCTGCGAGGGGTGCCGCCTCCGCACGAGTCACCGTTCGGCCACGTGACTCAACGAACTGCGGTTCTGCCCAGCTGTAGCGAAACCCGCTATCGCTTTTCACCAAAAATTGAAGCAATCTCAGGTACGAACTGGCAAGGTGACCGCGATGAACTTTGGCCGTTTCGAGTGCCTTTGGAGGATCAGCAACATTTTCGAACAGGTCGTCCACGATATCTAAGGCGCGAGCTAGCTCGTTGTGACCAAATAGGTCTGGTCGGCTCGCTGCCTCGAGCACGATGCGAAAAGATCCTGGAGCAGCTGGCACGATGACGTCCAAGAGGTGAGCGTCGAGGCGGTAAATGGTCCGGCGCTGGCTCTCCGTCAGAGCGCGAAGCGCTGAAGCATATGCGTGCTTGAGCATGTTTTGCAGGTGAGCAAGAAGCTCTACCAAGGTTGGCACGTGAATCCTGTTCTCTTGCGCGGCCTCAGGCGGCTCGACAGCCACATCAAGAACGAGATTCTGCCGTTCCCGTGCGGTTTGCAGAGTCTCCACGGTTGTTGGGTGATCGTGTAGCACGAATCCTGGCTCGGGCAGGTACGGACTGTCCTCCAAAGGAGTGTCTTGCAGAAGAATCGGCAATGGCTGGTTAAGACCTTGCTGAGCCGTTCCCAAGTACCATTCTGGCTGAGCGCGTTTGAGAAGCAATGATCGAAGGTCGATCATACCGGTCCGAAATTGACGTAATTGCTCAGGCTCAACTCCGGCCGCGAGATAGCCCTCGCGTCCGTCAGAGGGTTGCACCATCACGGCGATGTAATGGCCTCCGATCTCATCGCGGCCTTCGAAAACTTGGGGCCCGTCGTAATAGAATAGCGTGGCAGCGTGCCGAATCGTCTTCATGTAGCCTCCACCTGGCAGCGCGACAGGATGTCGTACTCTGCAAGTGGCCACCACGTATGATGTGAGCGGCCGCCAGTCTTGAGAAGGTTGCCCGCCCCGGTCACGAGCTGCACCCGGCAGACGAGTCTCCTTTTGAGCGCAGGCAATTTGCGAGCCTGTTCACAATCAAGTCGGTCCGCGAAGACCGAAAGACCGCGAGCCTGGCACTCAGTCACGGAAAAAATCGCCCGGGGATTCTCCGCGCGCTGAGAACGAAAGTCGTCTTGGCAAGGAGGAAGCTTGCGAATCAAGCGAAAGACATCCCGTTCTGAGTTCACTTGTTCGGCTCCGGCAGGCGGACAACCCTCCGGCAGTTTTTCAAGATACTGCATTTTCATCTCCGCAGTCGAGTGGTGCGATGTCGATAGGCAACTTTCCTGTCACAACCGCAGCAATGAGAGCGGCGCGACGCTCCTTCAGCAGGGCGATAGTTCGCTCTGTCGCCGAACGCAGCGAGTCCAACTTGGCGGTCTCTGCGGCTATGTGGGAGACAATTGCGCGCTGCTCGCCAATCGGCGGAACCGGAAGGAAGACTTCAAAGAATCCCTCTGGGTAGAGCCGCAACCGTGACGACCAGACGCCCTTGGAATACCGGGTGACCTCCTGAGCGAAAACGGGGATGCGGACTAGCGCATCGACAAAGCTTGGATCCAATTGCGGACCCGGCTGATACACATTATAGGCAGGGCTAACAATGCCGTTCACCTTGGAAACGCCCATGGCGCCCATCCACGCCCAAAGGGTATTGATGACGAGATCGCCAGCAAGGCAAATTTTGTATCCCTCAGTCGTTTCTGCCTCAAACATGTTGACGTTTTTTTCGGAACGAAGAGTCACGCCAGTTAGGTGTGAAACGGTGAGGAGCTCTTCCTCGCCGGTGTCGGAACGTTCATCGCGCTCCCGAAACAGCCACCTCGCCCTTTCAATCTCCCAATGCGCCGGAATCTCACCGAGCCAAGGGATGCCGGAGTCGCGGAGCGGGGCGCGGGGGTCGAGACCGCGGGTAACGTCGCGGGTGATGAGCGCCCGCCGCTTCTCCGCCAACAATCCCAACACCCGCTCCTTCGCTACTATCAGCCCATCCAGCCGAGGCGTTTCCCGGTCGAGATACTCTGTGATCGCTTGTTGCACGGGAATCGGAGGCACCGGAAGAACAACATCCCCATATTTTTCTGCGCTAACATTCTGAATCGTTGCTTGAATCGTGGATGCGCCGATCTGACTCCAGTAATCACTCCCTTGAGTAAAGTAGAAAAGGAATCTTGGAAGCAACTTCGCCCGGTTGCACCGAAACTGGATAAGGTAACCAGCGAAGCACGCTGGTCCCCAAGACTTCTGATAGATGAAAGTCTTTCCGACTGTTGCGCCACTACGTGCAAATAGCAGGTCCCCATCGTCAAGCATGTAGTCTTGTGCCATATCCGGTGGCAAGGATTTAAAAGTGTCCGCACGAAGCGAGCCATCCTCAGTTATGTCAGTGATTCGAATGAAGCGAGGTTGATTTTGATCATTATCTAGCGCTGCTTCGTTCGCGCCGTATTTCATCGGACGAGCTGCAAGGAACTTCAAGCGAACCCATGACTTGAGAGGCTTCACTGCCCATTGCTCCAGCATATCGACTACCAACCCCGTAGCGCCAATCGTGTCCGCGAATGGGCGGCGAGACGTCACGTCGTCACCTCCCGCAGCAGCCGCATAATCTCCTCCTCCGCCAGCTTCAGATCGGCATCGATCTCTTCTAGCGGTCGCGGCGGCGTGTACTTATAGAAGTGGCGGTTGAAGTTGATTTCGTAGCCCAGCTTATCCTTGGTGCGATCCATCCAGGCGTCGGGAACATGGGGCTGCACCTCGCGTTCAAAGTACACATCGACGTCGTCCTTGAGCGCGACGTTTTCAAAGTCACGCAGGTCGGGGTCAGGCTCGTAGTCGTCCTCGTGGCCACCCTTAGCCACCGGATCAGCCCCGGGATCCTTATGAGTAAAGACGCTACGGAAGAGCTTCTGTTCGGTACCTTTCCATCGTGACTTCCGACGGTGGAGCAGGTCCTGGATGCGCCCCCAGACTGCATTCCAATCGCGCTGCGGCTCGCGGCCCAGGGCCTTGTCGATGGCCTGTACGTCATCGAGCAGGTGCGGGCAGGCTTCGAGGAAGCGGGCCTTGTCCTCAACCGTCATTTGGTAACGCAGGCGCAGCGGCCGTTCGACGGTCACGCGGGTGTAACCAAAGTCGGCATCGTCGAAAACCTTTGACGTGTCGCCGTCGGCGAAACGGCCGTAGAGCTGCACGATCTCGGCGATTTGGTCGCGCCCGTCCTCCCTTTCACCGATCTTGCGGCGCTTGTCGCCGAGGCTGCGGCGCATGGGAACGTAGTATTCCCGAGCATCGATAAGTTGAATCTTGCTCTTGCGGCGCTTCTCCTTGCGATTGGTGACGATCCAGACGTAAGTGCCGATGCCGGTGTTGTAGAACATTTGTTCCGGCAGGGCGATAATGGCCTCCAGCCAGTCGTTTTCGATGATCCACTTTCGGATGTCGCTCTCGCCCGAGCCCGCGCCGCCGGTGAAGAGCGGCGAGCCGCTGAAGACGATCGCCAGGCGCGAGCCGTGCTTTTGCTGGTCGGGGAGAACAGGCTCGAACTTGCTGATCATGTGCTGCAGGAAGAGCAGCGATCCGTCGTTGACGCGCGGCAGGCCGGCGCCGAAGCGGCCCGCGAAGCCGACCTTGTCATGCTCGCGTTCGATTTCCTTCTGCTGCTTCTTCCAATCCACTCCGAAGGGCGGGTTGGCGAGCAGATAGTCGAAGGCCTCGCCCGCGAACTGGTCGTCGGTGAAGCTGTCGCCGAAACGCACGTTGTTGCCGCCGCCGTTGTGATCCACCTGTTTCATGAGCATGTCGGAGGCGGCGGTGGCGAAGGCGCGTTTGTTGTAGTCCTGCCCGTAGACGTAGAGCCTGGCCGCCGCGTGGTGCTCACGCAGGTAGTTCTGCGACTCGGCAAGCATGCCGCCGGTTCCGCATGCGGGATCGAGCAGTTTACGCACGGTTCCCGGTGTGGCGAGGAGTTTGTCGTCATTGATAAATAGGATATTTACCATCAGCCGGATAACTTCTCGCGGGGTGAAATGGTCGCCGGCGGTCTCATTGGCCAGTTCATTGAAACGGCGGATGAGATTCTCAAAGATCAGCCCCATCTGCTCGTTGGGCACGGCGTCAGGGTGCAGGTCAACATCGCAGAACTTGGAGACGACGAGGTAAAGGAGATTCGCCTCGCGCATTTTTTCGATTTCATTCTCGACCTCAAAGAATTCAAAAATCTTACGGACGTTGGCCGAGAAACCCTTGATGTAACTGACGAGGTGCTTTTCGATGTTGTCCGGGTCGCCTTTCAGCTTCTCGAAGTCGAGCGGCGAGTGGTTGTGGAAGCGCTGGCCGGCGGCCTTGTCCAGGACCTTGTCAAGCGCTTCATCCTTGTACTTGTCTTTTACCTGCTCGTGCCTGCGGAGAACAGCAGCCTTAGTTGACGCCAGCACGCAGTCGAACCTGCGCAAGACGGTCATCGGCAGCATAACGCGCTCGTATTGCGGCGGGCGATAAGGACCGCGCAGAAGGTCGGCGATCTGCCAAATGAGGGTGGCGAAATAATTATGGTCGGGCATCAATCCCCTCAAGCAGCGCAGCTCGGCTGCGGATTCGCACCTGGCTGAGTCCGGTGTCGAAGACGGGAATGCGAGCGGTTCCCGCGCTGTTTCTCTGCTCCCTCGTCATCGTTTGTTCTCCTTGCCGGAATTGAGGTCATTCTGGCCCGCACCTCCGGCATGCACCCACTCATCGATCTCCGAGAGCTTGAACTTCCAGAGCCTTCCCACTCGGTGAGCAGGCAGGCCCTTGGCCTCGATCCAGCGGTAGACCGAATCCTTGGCCACATCAAGATGACCTGCAACTATATCTACGGAAACCCAAGGTTCAGGCATCGTCCTTCCTTGGCAGAAGCGCCCAGTTTCAGGCCTTGTTAGGCTGTTTCCCCCTCGGCGTGCAACGAGGCTACCACCATCCGAGCGGATGGACAAGAACAAACGTAACCCTATGAAAGTCGACGAAAACCATCAGGGCCCGCCGGTGACGCCGGTGAGGATGGGACCTGGGAGTCACGGGACTGGAGGTCCCAGGGCACTTTCGGAAGGTCCATCCGAAGCGCTCTTCAGAGCTGGTTATGTCCGGTGTGTGTCTCTATTCCCAGGACTTTTTGACGAGGTCGACAATCTTCTGCAGGATCGCAGCATTTGACTCGATCATCTGAGCATCAGCCGTCAGTTTCAAGACCTCATCCTTACGCACATAAGAAATATTGGCTTCGTCAAAAAGGCTCTCAGCTTCGTTGACGCGTGCCTCACTGAACCAAATATTCAAAAGGGATTTTCCGTTGCTCCGCTTGTGGAGCCACATGCAAGCGTTGCCGTCCACTTCGATGGAAATATAGTGCTTGACGAGATTGAGAGCAGCTGACGGAAAGACCGGGTGAAGGGCTTCGATGAGAGCTTTGGCCGTGTCGAGTGTCCAGGACGACTTCGTACGCCAATAATCTTCATCGTGTATTTCGTTTGTGACTCCAGTCTCGTCCTCAGGTTCTTCGTAAGTATCCAACACTTTGGAAAAATGAAATACGCGCGTTGCACCTGCCTCCACGATGTTTACCTGCACGGCAATGATGGGAATAGAATTGCTCAAGAGCTGAATAACGTTAAAGAACCGTCTTGTGACTGCCTCTGCAACCAAAACGGCAAAATGCCGACGCTGAGGCCACTTGCGCTTTTCACGATCCCAGTACTCGATCGTGCGGATGATGTGGCTTTCATCCGTTTCTCCCAGCATCACCTCAACTTCGTACATTGAATCGTCCCCGGGATCCTTGAGGAGCAGATCGAGCCTACCGCCGCTTGACTGTTTCCGCTCGCGCGATACAAGCTCGAGTTCCCCCAATCCAAGGCATGCGGGATTTTCCGCAATCTGATCCTGAAGCCAATATTCATCAAATCCACTCTCGCGAAGCCCTCGCGTCCTACCAATCGGAATGTTGTCAGTCATGAGTAATTCCCCTCGCTACGAACAATCAGCTGGCCCCCATTTTGGATCAATCAGAAGACATAGCCGCCTTCTCCAAAAGCGACTATCTTATCGTCCACCTTAAGGCAATATCCTTCAGTAAATGTGTCGCTATGGAGGATGATTTGCTCCTGGCCCAATCCGGTGTGACTGTAAAAGGCGACATGCAACATCCCTGACGAATCCTGCCGGACAACGGGTCGCCAATCCCGCGGTTTCTCCTCCTCCCATTTCCAATTCTGTTTGGCGATTTGGGTGGCAGAAGTCAGTACTTCATGGGTAGACCACGAGCATCCATGCCAGCAGGCTCCCATCTCGCGCAATTCACGCAAAAAGATGGATGCTTGAAAATAGGAAAGCGGGGAATCATCACCTTCAAGAAAATGCTCAATATCCGCATGTACCCATTCCGGCAAGGGCCGCTCACCGGAACAAAATATTGGAGCTCCTGACGGTGACCAATCAAAACTGAACCCATCCTCTGGTGGCTCAGGTAGTGAGCGGCGGGTAGGAATCGCGAAAGCAAAGCCGTTTCCATTTCCTCCCTCGACAAACTGGTAAGCCGCCAGCCGAAAACCATCGCGCATTTGAAGGCAGGGGAAGGCATCAAATAG
>Ga0315284_10006533_pt1 | contig 16583 bp, 12 predicted proteins | sample YL17G09_16_MG_FD_203696 | JGI IMG/M metagenome (GOLD analysis project Ga0315284, IMG submission 203696) | Sediment microbial communities from Yellowstone Lake, YNP, Wyoming, USA - YL17G09_16 | ecosystem: Environmental > Aquatic > Freshwater > Lake > Sediment | place: USA: Wyoming | collected...
ACCCGGAACGAACCGGCAAACCCGCACATCGTAATGGTTAGCCGCGACCCGAAGGGGAGCGAGGGACGCCACTGCGGATTGAACCCGTCTTCGTTCGCTGACGCGAACTTCGCCGTGGCAGGCGGCGGACGGCAACGACGCCAGCGCCGGCACAAGGTTGCACGGGAGTGGGGCGGGAGGAACTCGCATTTCGCGAGAAGCGCCGTATAATAGAAGAAGGAGGCGACATGGCGCGGGTCGAAAGGGTTCGGGTGAACTGGGATCACTGGGACCTGACATCGTGGTTCGGGCGGCCGATCGCGGAGGCGGCGAGCGAGCGCCTGCGCGAGGACCAGGACGCGTTCGACATCCGGTTCCTGGAGGACATGCTCGCGCGGCTGGGCGAAGACGCGGACGCCCTCGCGCAACTGGGGCACCTCTACACCAAGACCGGGCGGTATCGGGACGGCCTTGCGGTGGACCGCCGGCTGGTGGTCCTGAAACCGAGGGACCCGATCGCGCACTACAACCTGGCGTGCTCGCTGGCGCTTCTGAAGGAAACGTCGCGGGCGTTCCTGTCGCTTCGCAACGCGATCCGCCTCGGGTACCGCGACCTGGAATACATGCAGCAGGACCCGGACCTGGAGAATCTGCGGCAGGACCCGCGGTGGAACGCGGTGGTCAACGTGAAGCACTCTCCGTGAGCGCCTCGCTCGGGCGGTGACGATTCCAAACAGAAGCCCAGGGGTTCGAACCCCTGGGCTTTGCCTTTTGGCGCTTGGCGCCGGCGAGTGTTCGCGGAAACCCCCGGAAATCTAATCCGTGATCTGGCTCAACACGCGCTGGATGCGTTCGGCGTTTTCTGGACAGATTTGGAGTTCCCCCCCGACCTCACCTTCTTTCGCGGCATACTGCATGATGCACAGAGGATGTTCGCACGTGCGACGAAGGTTTGAAAGATCGTAGCAGTCCTCCGCCCCTAGCAGGTGCAGCACCTCGTGCCACAAGACCACCTCGCGGTCGTCGTAAACGACCGCAAGAACCTTACAACTGGTCAAGCCCCAGCGCGCATGGGGGTATGTGGCCAAACACGTCTGAGCAAGGGGATGGTTGGGGGAACAGCGCACAACCAGCCTTGGGATCAGCCTCGTATTCGCCTCGCCTGTAGTAAGAGTGCCGATCTCGTGCGACATTGCCCCAGCCACTTTGCTAACACGTATGTCAAGGTCGGTTTCCTTTAGCGCAGCCAAGACGCCATTCTCGGCGCTGCTCGGCAGGCGTCCTATTGAGCAATGCCGTTCTACGGGCGGCTCGGCCAGCAACTGCTCAAGGCGTTTTAGAGAGGCGTGCATTCGGCCTTGCTCACACTCGGCCAAATCCAACGGGTAGTAATAGACAAACGGTTTCACCATCGCTACTTTTCCGCGCCCCGCCCGTCAGGGCAGTGACGCCACGGACTGTCCCGCCGCTTCATTGAGCCTCAGCAGCGGCGCGTCCTGCGTTGGTGTTCAAGACGGCGCGGACGTGGGAGAGCCAAGACAACCATTTTACAGGCCCCTTTTGATTGTTATCACATCGACCTCGCCGAAGGAATCAACAAAAAGAATGCCCTCATATGGTAGTTTTTCCATGATACCAACCCTTTTGGCAAACAAGGTGCCGGACCCCACAAGTCTGTTCCCGCTGGTTCGCGCATGCGCTTCAACGAAAAGAGGCGGCAAAGAAACCCCGCCTGGTTGCAACTCGACCTGAAGTTGGAGGGCTTGGCTAACCTGGCCCGTGCTTTTGTCGAGCACGCGATATGCCTTGTAAGACCATTGGCCCATGGCAAGACCCTGGTCGAGTTCGAACCTGGGCGAAATGCGCACCGTGGCCAGTTCCGTGAAGACGTAGCCCTCTGTGTCAAGCCCGGGCCCTGGTGGGCGGTCGCCGAGCGGGGCATTCCCTTCAAGGGCCGGCCCCTTCTTATCGGTGCTCAGCCTAGTGTGGACCTTGCCCTTGTCGTCGAACAGGACCAGACGCGGCCCGTCCGCGCCAACGTTCAGCACTGTGCGGACCTCGCCCGCCGCGTCGAACAGGGCCAGCCCCGGCCCGGCCTTGAGCAAGACCAGCGTGGCGCGGGTCTTGCCGTTCTCGTCGTGCAGGTCCAGCCCCGGCCCGTCCGCGCCCACGACCAGCCTTGCGCGGACCTTGCCCGCTACGTCGCCCAGGTCTAGCCTCGGCCCGTCCTTGCCTACGGTCAGCGCGGCGCGGCCCTTACCGTTCTCGTTGTCCAGCGCTAGCCTCGGCCCGTCCGGGCCCACACCCAACTCCACGAGGGGCTTGCCGTTCTCGTCGACCAGGTTCAGCCCCAGCCCGTCCTTGGTCACGACCAGACCGCCGCGGACCTTGCCGTTCTCGTCCTCCAGGATGAACGCATTGGCGCGGATTATCTTCGGCCCCGCGCCGACAGCGCCTTGGGCATCGGCACTCGGCACGCTTGCCGCCGACGCCCACACGAGCGCCAGCGCCCCCAGACCAAGCCCCAGCGCGGCCAGGAGCCACCTACTCCGCAACTTAGCGCGCCCCAGTTCCCTCTCCACCTTCGCCAGCCGTTCCTCGGTCGTCATAGCCTGCCCCCTTTTCCAATAACTGCCCGTGTTCCCACCACGCCACCTCAATGTGTCCGCCGGGCCGCCATCCCCGCATGTGGCTACTTCTTGCCGTAGCGTTCGCGCCAGAGGATTTCCTTCAAGGGTTTCTTGTCGGCCTGGGGCGTCTTCTGGGGCGCCTTGCCGATCGGAAGGAGGATGACGAAGCGTTTCTCCTTCGGCACGCCGAGGAGGGTCCTGGCGAACTCCTCTTCCTTCAGGAGCGTCCCCTCGACCCAGACCGACGCGTAGCCGAGCGCGTGGATCGCCAGGAGCATGTTCTCTGCCGCGGCGGCGGCGTCCTCCAGCCACCAACGCGAGACGGCGGGGTCGGCGATGATGCCGACGGCCGCCGACGCGGTCGCGAGGGAGTTCTGGACGCGCTCCAGCGCCTTCAGCGTCTTCGGGTCGCGGACGAGGACGTACTGGAGCGGCTGGCGATTGCCGCCGGAGGGGGCGTGCCGGCCCGCGTCGAGAATTTTCATCAGGTCCTGTTCCGGGATTTCGACCGGGTCGTAGGCCCGGACGCTTGAGCGCGTTTCGATCGCCTCGAAAAGGTCCATGACCGCCTCCTTCCTTCGCGTGAGAGTTGCCGCCTGCCGCGCAACAACATTGTACGCGAAAACCTCGCCGAGCGAAAGGGGTGCACCACAAAAAAGTTACAACCGTCGGCGTGCCGCCGACGGCTAAACGTGGGCGGCACAAAACGCGCCCGCCCCCAAAGGGGTCCAACATGAACAGGGACAAGGCGGGCGGCTAAACTTGCGGACTTGCGGCGAGGACCCGGTGCTTCTAGGATGCTGACATGCGCGGGCGAACGGCGGTCCTCGTCTTTTTCTTCCTTCTGGGCGCTTATGCCGTGTGCGCCCAGGCGACGCTCCTCAGGGAGGCCCAGGTCCTCCTGTTCGGATCGGAACTGGCGTGGGGCCTGGTGCTGGCGTTCTGGCTGGCGGGGGTGGCCGTCGGAGCGCAGGCGTCGGGGCGCATTCTGGCGCGTTCGCGCCGGCCGTGGATCGTGCTCCTCGTGTCGGCCCTGGCGATGCCGCCCATCCTAGCGGCCGAGATCCTGCTGCTGCGCGCGGCGCGGCCGATCCTGGGCGTCGGGCCGGGCGAGTACGTCGGCCTCGGCGACATGGCATGGGTCGCGCTCCTTGCGACCGCGCCCGTGAGCCTGTGGGTGGGCCTCGCTTTCCCCGCGGCGAGCGCGCTGGTGGGCGCGGACGCTCAAAACCTCGCTCAGCGTGCGCGGTCGGTCGGCTGGGCGTACCTCGTCGAATCGGCGGGGAGCCTCGTCGGCGGAGCGATCTTTTCGTTCGTCCTCGTCGGGCGCGTAAGCGCGTTCACCCTCGCCGCGGGAGGCGGCGCGCTTCTTGCCGCCGGGGCTGCGGCGATCGCGCGCGAGCGGGTGCAGTGGCGGCCCGCGGCCGCGATCTTCCTGGCGTGCGCCGCCGTCTGCGCGGGACTCATCATGGGAGGCGTCACCGCCTGGCTCGACTCCAAGACGGTCCAGTGGCGATGGCAGAGTTTCGCGCCGGGCCTCGACCTCGTCGAATCGGTGGATTCCCGGTACCAGAACATCGCCGTCGGCCGGCTCGGGAGCCAATTCAGCCTCTACACGAACGGCACGGTGGCGGCGACGTGGCCGAACCACACGGACCTGGCGATCGAAGCGCACCTGGCGGCGTGCGAGCACCCTCGTCCGAAACGGATTCTGGTCCTCGGCGGAGGGCTAGAGGGACTGCTAAAGGAACTGGAGCGGCACAAGCCCGAGCGCCTCGATTACGTCACGCTCGACCGCGCGGAATACGAGGCCGTGGTCGCGCACCTCGACGATGCCGACCGCCTCGCCGCCGAGCGGCTCCGGGCGCACACGCACTTTGCCGACGCGCGGCGGTACGTGAAGCAGGCGGAGGCCGATCCGGCGCTCCGCTACGACCTCGCCATTCTCGCGGCCCCGCCGCCCGCCTCGACGCTCGAAGCGCGGCTCTACACGGAGGAGTTTTTCGCGGAACTGGCGCAGATTCTTTCGGACGACGGCGTGCTGGCGCTTTCGCTCACCGGATCGGTCGGAGCCTGGGGCCCCGAACTCTCGGAGTACGTCGGAAGCGTGGTCATTCCGTTGGCGCACGTCTTCCCGGACACGCTCCTCTCGTACGGCGACCCGGTGCGCGTTTTTGCAGCCAAGGCGGACGGGGTGTTGGTCGCCACCCTGGCAGGGCGAGCCTGCCGTGGCTCGACCGCGGGCGAGGCGCTTGCCGCACGCTACCGGGAGCGCGGCATCGCGTCGCCGTACTTCGATCCGCTCTGGTTCGAGGGGGCGTCGGATTTTCTGGATCCCGCGAAGCGCGCCCAGGTTCAGCGGGCGCTTGCGGCCCAGAGGCCGGCGCACCTGAACACCGACGAACAGCCGGCGGCGGCCATCTACCACATGCGCTACTGGGCGACGACGAGCGAGGCGGCCCACGCCGGTCCCGAGGCGCCGGCCGAGAGGCGGTCGAGCCTGCTCGAGGCGATTCTCGCGCTGCGGTTCGAGTGGGCGGCGGGGGCGATCGCCGCCGCGACACTGCTTGCCGCCCTGACCGGTCTCGCGCGGGGCAGGCGCGGCCTGGGCCACACCGCCCTGCTCTGGTCGGTCGCGACGACGGGCTTCGCGAGCATGGCCGTCGAGGTCGTCCTCCTCTATACCTTCCAGACGCTCTACGGCTACGTGTATGGGATGGTGGGCTTGGTGGTGGGCGTGTTCATGTTCGGGCTGGTGGCGGGGAGTTTTCTGGCGAACCGGCGCCTGGGGCGGGTCGGAGAGGATCCCTCCCGCCGGCCGGGGCTGCGGTCGTTGGTCGCCCTGGACCTGGCGGTGACGGTGTTCGCGGCGGGTCTGGTGCTCATCCTGGCGGTGCTGCGCGCGTCGTCGGCCGACTGGCCGGTTCAACTGGCGACGTTCGGACTGGTCGCCGTCGCGGGCATGCTGGGCGGGCTCGTCTTTCCGCTCGCCGCCTGCGTCCGGCTTGGGGACGAGCCGCGCATCGAGCGCGTCGCGGGCGCGGTGAGCGCGGCCGACAGCCTCGGCGCCTGCGCCGGGGCGCTCGTGACAGGCGTCGCCCTCGTGCCGGTCCTGGGCATCAGCGGGACGCTGCTCGTCGTGGTGACGATGAAGGCGCTGAGCGCGCTGCTAGTCGGCGGGGCGGCCGTCATGCGCGGCGAGCCGGCCCGGGTGTGAATACGGATTTTGGCAGGGTCCGTCATCCTTGTCAGCCCCGGTAGGGGCGTATTGTTCTCTAGCCACGGGCGCAAGCCCGTGGGAACCAAGAACCAAGCACCACACCTTTCCTTTTGTTTGTTGCCGTTTTCAAGCCCCGTAGGGGCGATTGAAAAGGTTCAATCGCCCCTACGGGGCTCCAACAGAGAAAGGGAAGAATGTTTTTTGCCCGCTTCCTTTCCTTCCTTTCCACGGGCTTGCGCCCGTGGCTAGAGAACAGTCGTGCCTTCGGCACTTGTGACGGTCCCTTTCGATGCCTAACACCCGTGCCGGAAAAATTAAGCACACCCAGCCGGCCCGGCATGCCGATGAGATCGCGGGAGGGCGTGTCGCCGGGGCCGGCCGGTCCAGACGGAAAGTGCCAATGGCCATGATCAAAATCACTGACCTGATCGGACTCGCGGGCTTGGAGCTTCACGACTTCAAGATCCACTGTGCCACGGGATCGAATCCTACGCCGCTCGAAGCGTTCTTGGATGGGGCGTTTCAGGAATGGCAGGAAGACCAGAGCCAAGAAAACTTTAAGTGCCGGCAGATCATCTCCCTGATCCACCTCCATAGTCACCGTTGGCTCTTTGCCGGGGTCTACGAGGTCCTTGGTGTGAAGCCCGGCTCGTGGAAGGAAAGGTGCTTCAAGTACGAGACGCGGCCTTTGCCCGGCCTCGACGACCTCACCGGCCGCGCCATCATCGGCTTCGAGAAAACCTTCCGGGCCTCGTACCTACGCGGGCCCAAGTACGCAGACCGGCTTCACCTCCTGGAAATTCGTGACCGAAGGATGACCATTGGAGACTTTCCAGGTTTCAATCAAGTCCTTCTTTCGTACCCTCTCCTGAGAACCGTGGTCAACCAAGCCGACCCATCATGGAAGACGGCCCTCTCCAATGTCTCCGGGGTGTACCTGGTCACCGACACGACAACGGGCAAGCATTACGTCGGTAGCGCGTATGGCGGTGAAGGGATCTGGCAGCGCTGGCTCTCCTATGTGAAGTCCGGCCATGGGGGCAACAAGGAATTGAGGGAACTGCTTCAGGCGAAGGGCAAGGACCACGTCATGCACCTGCAGTTCTCGCTGCTTGAGGGCTGCGACCTGGGCTCCGCACAGGACTACGTGATCAACAGGGAGACCCACTGGAAGAAGGTACTCATGTCGCGGGAGTTTGGCCTGAACAAGAATTGACCCCCGCTGGTACGTTCCCCGACCGCGCAGAGTTTGCCTGAAACCGCTTACGCCTTCGGCTTGAACGCGAGCGCCTGCTGTTGGCTCCAGACTCCGGGAATCTTCGCCCCGCAGGCGGCGCACGCGCCGTCTTTCATGCCCGAGGCATCCACGCGGTAGCCGACGCGGCGGATGGCCGGCTTGCCGCACGACGCGCAGTACGTGCTCTCCCCTTCGTGGAACGGGACGTTGCCGACGTAGACGTACCGCAGGCCGGCGTCCATGGCGACCTTGCGGGCGCGGTCGATGGTCTCGACGGGCGTCGGCGGCAGGTTCTTCATGCGGTAGGTCGGATGGAACCGCGAGAAGTGGACGGGGACGTCCGGGCCGAGCGCCTTGACGAGCCACTTGGCCATCTCGCCGACCTCGGCCGGCGAATCGTTCAGCGCCGGAACCAAGAGGACGACGACCTCGGTGTGAATCCCCACGTCGGCCAGGACCTCGAGCGCCTTCTTGACCGGCGCCAACTGGGCCGCGCACTGGTCCTCGTAAAACTTTTCGGTGAAGGCCTTCAGGTCGACCTTGACGGCCGTCAATTGCTTGCACAGTTGCCGAATCGCCTCTTCCCGGATGTAGCCGTTGGAGATCATGACGCTGCCGACGCCCGACGCCCGCCCCGCCGCGGCCGTGTCGTGCATGTACTCGTAGAAGACGACCGGCTCGGAATAGGTGTAGGCGATGGTGGGGATGCCCCTCGCGGCGGCCGTCTGGACGAGATTCTCCGGCGGCACCAGGAGGCTGCGGACCTGCTCGGGCCGGAACTGGCTGATCTCCCAGTTCTGGCAGAACTTGCATTCCATGTTGCAGCCGGCCGTCGCGACGCTCAGGGCCTGCGTCCCCGGCAGGTAGTGGAACAGGGGCTTTTTCTCGATCGGGTCGATGTTGATGGTGCAGAGGTTTCCGTAGACCAGGGTCTTATAGTCGCCGCCGCGGTTCTCCCGCACGCCGCAGTACCCGCGTTCGACGTCGGCGACGACGCATTCGCGCGGACAGAGGGTGCAGCGGACGGCCTTGTCGGGCAGGCGGTCGAACCACAGGGCGTCGTGGACGGCCGTCTGGGCCCGCCGGTCGTCCGCCTGGGCGGAGGCGAATCGGCCGGCAATCCCTGCCGCACACGCGGCACAGGCCCCCGCGCCGAGCGTTTGGAGGAACTCGCGCCGCGTTTCCGCATCGCCTCTTTCAGCGGAGGCGCGGTGGCCATTCTTGGCCACCGCGCGGCGGGCAAGAATGCCCGCCGCGCTATCCCCTCTCTCGGGGGCGCGAAGTTGACAAAGTGGCGTTAGAAACTCGCGCCGCGTTTCCGCGTCGCCGGATTCTATCCCACGTCGAGCCATGGCTTGCCGATTCCGATGACCTCTATCCGCGCGAGGTCGGCCGCCCCGAGGCCGCGCGCCTCGGCGCTCGCGAGATACCGGGCGGGCCGCTTCTCTTCCGCCAGCGTCTTCATCTTCGCGGCCGCGCGCTTCCGTTCGAGGATCTCGAGGGCCGCGCGGTCGAGTGCGACCGGGTCCGTGGCGAGGAGAATGCCGCCGTAAGCCCACTGGCGGTCCGGCCGCGACGGCGGGCCGCCGTCGTACTGCGATCGCGTCGCGTCACACAGGGCGAGGCGCAGCCGGCCGCGGATGTGCGGATGGGCGCAGACGTCCGCGATGAACGGGTCGCATCCGTTCCCGTGATATTTATTCGGGTTGTGGATGGCGCCGTAGAAGTTTTTCAGGCAGCCGGTGAGGCCGGCGAGGTTGTGGTCCTTGAGGACGGCGGCGCTGGCGAGGGCGGTGGTCTCCTCCGTGACGATGCGGGAGTAGAGGCTGCCGATGGCGCCGCTGGTGGCGATTTCGCTCGCGTACCCTTCGCCGCCGCGCGACGCGAGGGCGTCCGTGCCGAAGCACCGCACGCCCTTGCCGCTCGTCCGGAGCGTGTGGCCGGAGGCCTTGAGTTCGCGGTCGGAGCGGTCCCAGAGGATGATGCGTTCGGGCGCGACGCCGGCCGATCCGATCGCCTCGGCCAGCGCGAGCGCCACGACCGGGCTTGTGGAGAAGCCGAGGCAGTTGACCTTGATGCTGACGCGGTCATCGGGCTTGAACCATCGTGCCCAGGCGTCGGCCGGCTTGGCGTCGCCCGCGAGCATGCGGGCGGCCTCGTCCAGGAGTTCGCGGACGCGCTTGGGGTCCGGCGAGTCCTGGGCGAGCGCCTCGTCGCGAAGGACGACGACGCGCGACTTGCCTGCCTGCGGCGGGGTCGGCCCGAACGCCGAGGCCGCGTAGGGCAGCCCCGCGACGGCCGCCGTCGCCGCCCCCGCCCGCGTCAGGAACTCGCGCCGATTCATCACGGTTTCGCCTCCTCCTTCTCCCCGAAGACGTGGGCCTCGAACCGATAGACGGTGACGCCGGGCTTCTTCCAGGCGTCCGGGGCGAGGCCGGCCTTCTCGGCCGCGCAGTGGGACAGGAACTCTTCCTTCGACCATCCGGTTTCGGCGGCCACCTGCGGGAGGAAACAGCCGGACCTCCCCTCCCCTTCTATGTAGATGCCGTGGCGACCGAGTTCAATATCCTTGAGCGGGTCACCAACCTTCTCCAGAGGCGTCAGGACGGAAATCTCGATGTCGATGTCGCCCAATTCCGCCGGCGTCACGGGGTTGCCGCGGAACCGGAAGTCCTGCGTGGCTGCGCGAGCCATCTCGGCGACGGTCTGGTACAGGGGCGCCCGCGGCAGAAAGGTGCCGATGCAGCCCCTCAGGCGCCCGTGGTTCTTTAGGGTGACGAAAGCCGCCCCCGGCCGTTTCAGCACCCCGGCCAGGTCATACTTCGATTCGTCGAGGGCGGACTTGCCGGTTTTCAGGAATTCCCCGAGGACATCGCGCGCGAGGCGAAGGAGGGTCTGTTTCTCGGGGCCTTGAAGATACGCGGCCTCGCCCGTCCGCCAGAAGACGATCGAGGCATAGGTCACGGAGTTCTCCCAGTCGCCGGTGATCCGGCCGCTGGTGTCGAAGGCGACGCGTTGGCCTTTCACGTCGCCCCAGGCCTTGAGTACTTCGAGGAGGAGTCCCACGGCCGCCTGGCCGCAGATCGTATCGCCCGTCTCCGCAATAAACCGGTCCCAGCCATTTGCGTCGAGGTCGAGAATCTTCGCCACGGCCTTGTCGTTCAGATCGGCGAGGCGTTTGGCCACGAGGTCCTTGAACGGCACGTAGCCGAAGCGCGGCCCGTAATGCGTGAAGTCCGTGCCGACCACGAGGAGCGTCTCGGCGTCGACGAGGCCGCGCAAAGTTTCCGCCAGCGTGGTGCGCTCCGCGGGGGTCATGACGCCGACGATCACCTCGACCATCGCGAAGTCCTTAAGGGCGCGCTGGAGCATCGGGAGTTGATTCTCGACGGACCACTCGCCGGCGTGCGCGGCCGGCTGCTCCCGGACGACGGGGCACTTGAGGAGCGCATCGCGCGCCTCGGCATCGACGGGGATCCGGCCGAGCGGCGTCTCGTAGGCATCGGCGCGAAGGACGCTCGCGCCGCGGACGGCGGCCTGATGGCTCAGCCCGAGGAGGATAACGCGCTTGTAAGAGCGGCCCTTGAGCGTCGCGTATCCCTTTCCCGCCACGGCGCCGGAGTATTGGTAGCCGGCATGGGGAACGATCAGCGCGACCGGCGGGCGCGGAATTTCGGCGACGGCCCCGGAAAAGAATCCATCCACCATGCGCGCGAGGCCGTCCGCGTCGGCCGGGAACCATTGCCCCGCCCCGGCGCAGGCATGGACCTTCTCCTTCGGCGATTCGGCGGGAGTTTTTTCAGCCGACCGGGCGACCGCAACGGGGACAGCCAGGCATCCCGCCGCAAGAGGCAGGATCAACCACAGGCAGGCGTTCGGGCGTCGCGCGTCCATGTCGGACCTCCTTAGGGGAAGTTGGACGGCAGGTTCTCTCTCACGACTTGATTATAAGCCCACGGACCGCCGAGGACAATCCGCCCTTTCGAGCCGCCAGCGGGTTCGCCGCGGGGCTTGCCCCGCGCTGCGAACAGCCAGCGCCCCGCAAGCGGGGCGGCGAACACGCCGCGCAAGTGGCACGGGCCACGGCGGGGAACGTGACCGCCCGCTTCCGTCTCCGCCCTGCGGGCTACGCCGAGACAAGTCCGCGGTCGGCTCGAAAGGCGCAAACTTTCAAGCCTTGTCGCGGCGGGTGCGGAGGCCCGCCGCGCATAGCGCCCGCAAAGGCAGGCGGCGAACCAACCTTGGCGCACCCTCAATAAGTGTCCCAGTGCAGGACGTCTTCGAGGGACCGTTTGCCGGGGTTCGGAAGGTCGCCTTCGGCCCACCCCAGGGCCACGAGCGACACGAGCCGCAACTCGGCCGGCGCCCCGATCCGTTTGACGACCTGCGGGGCATAGGGTTTCTTGTCACCGGCGACCCAGCAGGCGCCCAGGCCGAGGGCGTGGGCCGCGAGGAGCATGTTCTGGGTGGCGGCCGAGCCGTCTTCGAGGTAATACTTCGTCGCCTCGGCGAGGACCGCGATGCAGACGGGTGCGTCGGCGATGAAGGCGCCGTAGTCGGTCATGGCGGCGATCTCGCGGCGAGCGGCGGCATCCGTCACGACGACGAACTCCCACGGCTGCTCGTTGCGCGCGGTGGCGGCCAGTCGGCCGGCGTCCACCACCTGCTCGACGAGTTCGCGTCCGACGTGGCGGTCGGCGAAACGTCGGCACGAGCGCCGGGTGCGCAGGGCTTCCAGGGCATCCATCGGCCTCTCCTTTATCGTTTGGGCGTGACGACGATTTCCTGCTGGTCGATCATCTCGACACGCTTGGAGGCCGGATAGTAGGTGATGACGCGTGCGGCGACTTCACCGAACTGCTGGGTCGCCTCGGTCGCCTGCCAGAGGCGCGCCCACTGGTCGGCCCCCGAGTACAGGCGCAAGAGTTCCGGCGCCCGCTGATACATCAGCCGCTGGCTGCTGCCGCGACGGTCGTCCACCCACAACTGGACGCCGCCGTCCGCCACCATCTTCGCGACGTTCATGCGGTCCTCGCGTGCCAAGTCCACGGCGGCGGAAGGCGCCCGCTCGCTGAAGACAACCTGGAGGTCGCCGCTGCGGATCTTCGTCGTGGTGGGCTTGCCGCCCGAGGCGGCGCCGGCGCCCGGCGAGCCTCGGCCGACGTGAATCACCTCCACGTTCCCTTTGAAATAGCAGCGGTCGGTCGCGCCGTCGTAGGCCATGCCCTCGGTCCAGGCGACGTTCGTCCGGGCGTAGCCGGCGGGCGCCTCGTCCGCCCAGAACTTGCCCTCGTCGGCGGGGCCGAGGCCCGGCGGCGCCGCCTTGCCGGGGTCCGTCTTCTCGCGCGACAGAATGCGCATGCGTCCCGGCCCGCGGAGGTAGGCCTTGCGGTTCGCCTCGACGTACGTCAGGTTGTCGCCGTCGATCTCCATCTGGTACCGCACGGCGCCGTCGGGGTCCATCCGGCGTTCGACGGCCCGCACGTCGTTCTCGGCGAAGACGCGTTCGACGGCTTTGCGGCCCATGAGGCCGCCCATCGGGGTCGAGCGGTCCTTGGCCGCGGCGGGCGCCCCGGCGACCGCGCCGGAGGCCAGCGCCTTCTCAGGCGCATCGTGAAAATAGACCCACATGCGTCGGCAGTCGAGTCGGCTGGCGCCCGTCGCCGCCTTCACGTCGCCGTCGAAGAACGCGAAGTTCCGCTCGTCCTCGAAATACATGCTGTCGTTCCACCGGATGACGAGCGGGTCGGCGCTTTGCCGCGGCCGGCCCCGAAGGTCCGTCGAGGCGGGCACTTCGAGTTCCCCCGCGCCCCGGACGCGGGCCTTGCCCTCTTTCTCGAGGAACTCCACCTTGGGGCCGACGATCCGCGACGTGAGCGGAACGTCCAGCATCGCGGCGACGTTGCCCGCAACGACCGCATCGCCGACCTGGCGGAGGATGCTCTTCAGCACACCGTCGGCCGGCGACTGGATGGCGACGGGGCCGACGCCCGTGAAAATCGAGGCGAGCACGTCGCCCCGCTTAACCGCACCGCCCACGGGAACCCGCCAACCGATGACCGTCGCCTCCCGCCGACCGGCGGGGAGTTCGGGAACGAGAACCTCCTCAGACCGCAGCGTGGTGCGGGCCGCGCGCGCGGGTTTCTTCTCGGTGCCATCGAGAAGCAGGATGCCGTTCGCGAGGTCGCGTTTGACGTGGTCGCCCTCAGCCAGGAGGTCGGAGCGGTCGATGAGGACGTCGCCGGTGGCGTCGAGGTACTCGGCCTCGAGTTCGCCCTTGTCGTTGCGCGCGAAGGTGACGAGGAGGTCCTCGGCGCGGACCTTGCCCTTGGCGTCGTTGATGAGCACCTTCCCGGAGGCCTTCATCCGTTTGGGCTCGCTGCCGCCGGTCGCCCCGCGCGCAAAAGTCATGTCGAGGTTCTGGCAGGCGATGTCGCCGACGTTCTGGGCGCCGGCGATGGCGGCGCTGGGCTTGGTGTTCTTCACGAAGACGTCGCCGTGGCCGACGAGGCGCTGGACGGCTTGCCCTCGGCCCTGGTCTGCTTTGGCGCCCGCGTCGGCCGGGAGGGCCGGGAAAAAGTCGATCACGAGTTCGTCGCCCTTCAGAAAACCGTCCTGCTGGACGACTTCGGCCTGGCCGCTGAAGGCGGCCTGGCGGAGTTGGCCCCCGCCGCCCGACTCGCCGGCCGGCAGTTCGTAAAACGCCAGGCGCATCCCGCGCGCCCAGGAGGCGTCCAGTGCGCTCGTCGGCGGCTTCGCGCCCGCCGCCGGCGCCGGGGCGCCCGTCAGGCTTTCGGTGGCGACGACAGCGTGGAGTTTGCCCTTGCCCGTGACGTCGGCGGTGCCGAGGGTGCGGTCAAACTGGAGCCGACCGCCCGTCAACCACAGGCGCCCCGGCTGCTCGAGGATGTACTGGCCTTCGCGGCCGACGACCACGCCGCCGCCCGTCTTCAGGTTATAGCGGACCTCGTCGCCGACGATGCGCGTCTGGCCGTCCTCGACGACGGCCGGTTTGCCGACGGCGGTGACTTCATTCTCCGCCCCTTTCAGTTCCTCGCGTTCCTCGGCGGGGACGGGCGTGATGATGAGCGGGCCGTCGGCGATGACCACGACCGGCGGCAGCGCGCCGGGCCGGAGAAACTCGGGCTCCTCGGCCGATCCCGGCGCGCCGGGCGTCGCCTCGGCGTCCCGGCGGGATGCCCTGGCGGAGCCGGGACCGGCGCCCGGTTCGGCGGGCGCCGCGGCGGGTCCGGAGGGAGCACGAGGGCCAGAGGGCGCGGCAGGGCCCTGGGCCGGCGGCGGGGCGGGCTCTATCGTTCCCGGCGGCACCTCCACCGGTGCCGGAGGCGGCACCCCTTCGGGCCCGCCGGGCTGAACGGCCGACCGGGCCGTCTCGTTGTAAAGCGTCAACTGATCGCACAGGAGCCTCTGGTCCATCTGGCGGGCGTCCACGTTGCCGCCCAGGTCGATCCGCCAGAGGTCTCCGCCCTTCTTCGCTTCCGGGGCGGGCGTTTGTTCCGGCGGCGGCGCTCCTTTCGGCGCCGTCGCGGCTTCGGGCGGGCGTTTCTCGGGCGATGCGGCCGGTGCGGCGGGCGCGGGCGAGGCAGGCGCCGTGGGCGATTTCGCGGCCGGGGCGGCCGCGGGCCTGACGCCCAGGCCCATCTGGAGGCGGTCGCCCGCCTCGAGCGTAATCAGAATGTTCTCGTAGAAGGTCATCGTGTCGATGCGGCGAGTCTTGCGGTCCAGGAGCATCTGCATTCGCCGCGCCGTCAGGTCCATCTCCCGGCCGACCATGACCACGGGCCCGTCGGTGGCCAGTTCGTAGGTTTCGTTGTTGAACGTCAGGTCCTCCAGACCGACGAGGATGTCGTCGGCGGGGTCGTCGTAGGTGCCGCGGTCGTGGATCAGGATGACGTTGCCCCAAAGCCGGCCCGATTCGATGTTGGAGATGTCGGTGATGGCGCCCTTCGTGACGGCGTGGGCGTAGTCGGCCGAGAGGGTGATGACCTCGCCGCTGCGCGTGAAGAAGCGGATGCGCGGACGGGTGATGTCGGAGGTGTTCTTCTCCCGGTGGACGATCTTTTCGGCGAGGAACTGCATCTCGGGTCGGCCGTCGCGGTCCTTGCGGATGAGATTGACGTTCGTGGAGACTTCGTGTCCGGTCCCGTCGCCGGTTTCCGCTTCCGCGCCGCCGCCCGCGGGTTTCTGAAGCGCCTCGCCCGACACGTCCGGCCCTCGAGCCAGAAAACCCGCCTCCCACTCCCTGTACCAATGGCGCAGGACCATGAAGACAAAGACCGCCGCCAGAAAAGGCAGCACCACGAGCATGACGCGGCGAAAGGTCACGGCCCGGTCCTCCACGGGTGGCGGGCGGCCGGCAAATCGCCGGGCAGCCGCTCGGCGTAGCGCCGCGTGACACCGGCCCAGAGGCCCTGGTACCGGAGGATGAGTTCCACCGTCTCGCGGATGGTCCCCGCGCCGCCGCGTGACCGCGCGACGTAGTGAGCGACGCGCCGGACTTCGGCGACGGCATCCGCCGGGGCCACTGCGAAGCCGGCCCGCGCGAGGATCGGCAGGTCCGGCAAATCATCGCCGATGTAGCAGACGTTCTCGGCCTTTCGGCGAAACCGCTTGAGGATCTTCTCGAAGACCGGCAACTTGTCTTTCGCGCCTTCGTAAACGGCGGCGACGCCCAGTTCCTCGGCGCGGCGGCGAAGGATGGGCGACTCCCGGCCCGAGAGGATCGCCGCCTCGTGCCCCGCCCGCAGCCAGTACTTCACGCCCTGCCCGTCCCGGACGTGGAACGCTTTCGTTTCCGTCCCGCGCGCATCGTACACGAGCCGCCCGTCCGTCATGACACCGTCCACGTCCAGCACCAGAAGATTTATCCGTTCGAGCATTCACACTCCCTATTTCTACGGCGTTATTTCACCGCAGAGACGCAGAGGGCGCAGAGAAAAACAAACAATATTCTGAATACATTACTTTTTGACGTTCCCCCGTCCTCGTTGTTCTCTGCGATCTCTGCGTCTCTGCGGTGAAAAATACGTTATAAGCCGACGCCCTCGGCAAAGAGGTCCTGGACGTCCACGAGGCCGACGACGCGGTCGGCGTCGTCCACGACGGGGATTTCCTCGATGAAGTAGCGGTTCACGAGGGCGATGGCCTCGGCGGCGCTCGCGCCGGCGCGGACGAACTTCGGCTGGCGGGTCATCACGTCGCCAATCGGCCGGTCGAGCGCGTCCTCGCGCCCGGCTTCGAGGAGCCGGCGAAGGTCCGCGTCGGTGAAGACCCCGGCGAGGCGCCCGCGCGCGTCGGTGACGACGATGGCGCCGCTTCGGCGGCGCATCTTGCGGAGTTGGGCGAGGGCCTCGCGCAAGGTCAGGCGGTCGCGGACGGCCGGCAGGTCCTCGCCCTTGCGCATGACGGTCTGGACCATGAGCAGGTGCCGGCCCAGGCTCCCCCCGGGATGGTACAGGGCGAACTCCTCGCGCGTGAACTGGCCGGCCTCCTGGCG
>Ga0315284_10006534_pt1 | contig 16582 bp, 13 predicted proteins | sample YL17G09_16_MG_FD_203696 | JGI IMG/M metagenome (GOLD analysis project Ga0315284, IMG submission 203696) | Sediment microbial communities from Yellowstone Lake, YNP, Wyoming, USA - YL17G09_16 | ecosystem: Environmental > Aquatic > Freshwater > Lake > Sediment | place: USA: Wyoming | collected...
AACCAGCGACTTGCGATTCATCAGATCTCCTTAAATCACGTTCTTGTCTGAGGGACTTAATGATGCTATAGAATCAGGCCCCGCTTTTCAAGGGCAAAATGTCATTGCGGCCGCTCTTGCCGCTGCTGTGCCAGTCCCTCCCAGCCGATGACGATAAGGCCCTTGACGAAATCGACGGCGACGCCGACGCTGATTTCAGGATCCATCGGTTTTATTGATCTGCGTCTTTTTGCTATACTGGGCCTTAACTAAGGAATTCACCTTCATGAAGGAGATGTAAAGATGGCGATGAATGCGCTCGACCGCTTGATAGGATCGCTGACGGGATCTGTCGAAAGACGGGACGACCGGGTGATCGTCAGGAACAGAGAACGGATCTCGTCCCATATGGACGGCCTCATCCGCGAGGCCGTTTTCGGCGAGGCCGCTGGAAAGGCCGCCGCCCGCTGGCTCATTTGGGAGATATCCCAGGCCCTGGGCATTCGGCCGGCCTCCATCCACGAGCTTTACGCGGCCCGCGGCCGCGGCGAGATCGCCAGGACGTTCACGATCCCGGCCGTGAACCTGCGCATGCTGGCCTACGATTCCGCCCGGGCCGTTTTCCGGGCCGCCCGGAAGATCGACGCCGGCGCCATCATCTTCGAGATCGCCAGGTCCGAGATAAGCTATACCGACCAGCGCCCGGCCGAATACGTCTCCGCCGTCCTGGCCGCGGCCGTCCGGGAGGACTTCCGCGGGCCGGTTTTCATCCAGGGCGACCATTTTCAGGCCGGCGCCAAGAAATATGCCGCCGACCCGGAGGCCGAGCTCAAGGCCATCCGCGAGCTCATCACCGAGTCCATCTCGGCCGGTTTCTACAACATCGATATCGACACATCGACCCTGGTCGACATTTCCAAGCCGTCTCTTGACGAGCAACAGAAGCTCAACTTCGAGCTCTGTGCCGAGCTTACGCGCTTCATCCGCGCCCAAGAGCCCAACGGGATCACCATCTCCGTGGGCGGCGAGATCGGGGAGGTGGGCCAGAAGAACAGCTCGCCCGAAGACCTCGGGGCCTTCATGAAAGGCTACGACGCCCTGCGCGGTCCGGTCACCGGCATCAGCAAGATCAGCGTCCAGACGGGAACGAGCCACGGGGGCGTCGTTCTGCCCGACGGGACGCTGGCCCAGGTGGCCATCGATTTCGACGTCCTCAGGGAGCTGAGCGAGGAAGCCCGCAGTAAATACGGCATGGGTGGGGCCGTCCAGCACGGAGCGAGCACGCTGCCCGACTCCGCCTTTCATAAGTTCGTCGAGGCCGGCGCCTGCGAGGTCCACCTGGCCACCGCCTTCCAGTCCCTCGTCATGGACCACGAGGCTACCCCCGAGGCGCTCCGCCGGGAGATTTCCGAATGGCTCATGGTGAACGCGGCCGGCGAGCGCAAGCCCAAGGACACCGAGGCCCAGTTCCTTTATAAAACCCGCAAGAAGGCCGTCGGACCGTTCAAGAAACAGTTCTGGACGCTGCCTGAAGCCGCCCTGGCGGCCATCGGAGCGAGCCTCGAGAAGCAGTTCGCCTTCCTCTTCGAGCAGTTGGCGGTAGGCAGGACGACTGGCATCGTGGCCAAGCACGTCCAGGCTTCCGAGGCCCATCAGTCATTGCCCGAAGCGGGCGTTAAAACCGTCAAGGGCGAGTCGACGGGGGGGCTGGCGGATTAATGCCGTCTTTCGTCATCGCTTCCGGATTTGGTTTTCCACCGATAACGCAGAGGGAGAAAAAATGAAAAAGCGGATCCTGGCTTCTATTCTTCCCTTCTTGCTCATCGCCCCGGTCCTGCTCGGCCTCCCGGCCGATGAGGGCATGTATCCCATCAGCGAGCTTATGAAGCTCGACCTCCGCTCCAAAGGTCTGGAGATTGCGCCCGAGGAGATCTACGCCTCGGACAGGCCGAGCCTGATCTACGCCATTGTCAGCGTGGGGGCGACCGGCTCGTTCGTCTCACCCGAAGGTCTCTTCGTGACCAACCACCACGTGGCCTTCGGCGCGGTCCAGGCAGCCAGCACGAAGGAGCAAGACTACCTGATGAACGGATTCTTGGCTCGGACGAAGGCCGAGGAGATCCAGGCCAGGGGGATGACGGCCCGGATCACCGAATCCTTCCGAGATGTCTCCAAAGAGGTCCTGGGAGCGGTCCGGCCCGACATGTCTCTGGCCGACCGGACCAAATCCATCGAGAGGAAAATCAAGGAGATCGTGGCCGAAACGGAAAAGACGAACCAGGGCAAAAGGGCCGAGGTTTCTGAGATGTTCATCGGCCGGACCTATGTCCTCTTCATCTACACCTATCTCAAGGACATCCGGCTCGTCTATGTGCCTCCCCGGGCCATCGGCGAGTTCGGCGGCGAGTTCGACAACTGGATGTGGCCGCGCCACACGGGCGACTTCTCGTTCCTGAGGGCCTACGCGGCCCCCGACGGATCGCCCGCGGATTATTCGCCTCGGAACGTCCCGTTTAGGCCGAAGCGGTTCCTGAAGATCGATCCCCGCGGCGTCGCCGAAGGCGATTTCGTGTTCCTCCTCGGCTATCCCGGCCGCACCTACCGCCACTACACGGCGAGCTATATGGCCTACGAAGAGGAATCCCGGATGCCCTGGGCGGCCGATTGGTACGCCTGGCAGATCGACCTCATGGAGAAAGCGGGCGCCGCGGACGGCGGCATCGCCCTCAAGCTGGCCTCGCGGATCAAAGGGCTGGCTAACACCATGAAGAACTACCGCGGGAAACTGAAAGGCATGAAAAAACTCGGGATCGTAGAACGGAAGTGCGCCGAAGAGAGGACCCTTCAGGCGTTCATCGAGGCGGACCCGAAACTCGCCCCCATGTACGCGGACGTCCTGACGGGCATCGACAAGGTTTACGGGGAGACGCTGGACCGGGCCGGACGCGAAACCATTCTCGAGAACCTTCGCTCGAGCGTCAACATGTTCCATCTCGCCTGGCTGGCCTACGAGGCCTCCATCGAGCTCCGCAAGCCGGACCTCGAGCGCGAGCCTGCCTATATGGACCGCAACTGGGCCCAGACGAAGCAGCGGCTGGCCCTCAGCCTTCGGAACTATCATGAGCCCGTGGACAAGGCGGTCTTCAAGGAGCTCCTCCTCCGCTCTCTGCGGCTGAAGGGCCCGGACCGCGTCGAAGCCATCGACGATCTATTCAAGACCGACGCTTCCGAAGCGGCGGTGGACGCGTTTATCGCCAAGGCCTACGGGGGGTCCAAGGTGAACACGGAACAGGCTTTGGCCGACCTTCTCAAAAGAACGCCCGTGGAGATCAAGGCCGTGAACGATCCGTTCATCTCGTTGGCGGTGGCCCTTTTTCCCGCTTACCAGGGGCTTAGGGAAGCGCAGAAGGCCCGGAAAGGGGCCCTGGACACCCTTTTCGCCCGCCTGGGCGAGGTCAAAGAGCTCTACCTGGGGAAGGCCTTTATTCCCGACGCCAACAACACGCTCCGCCTAACATTCGGCCGGATCAAGGGCTATGAGCCGGCCGACGCGGTCCATTTCGAACCGTTCACGACCCTGACCGGGGTCCTGGAAAAAACGACGGGCGAGCCTCCGTTCAACACGCCTCCCGGGATCGCCGAGCTTGCCAGGGCCCGTGATTTCGGCCGGTTCGAGCACCCGGTCCTGAAGGATGTGCCCGTCTGCATGCTTTACGACGCGGACACGACGGGGGGCAACTCCGGAAGCCCCGTCCTCAACGCCCGGGGTGAGCTCGTCGGCGTCAACTTCGACCGGACCTACGAGGCGACCATCAACGATTACGCCTGGAGCGTGGATTACAGCCGATCCATCGCGGTCGACATCCGCTACGTCCTCTGGGTGGCCCAGAAGTTCGGAGGCGCGGGCTTCCTCCTGGAGGAGATGGGGATTCGCTCGTCCGCGGGCCTTCAGGAATAGTGGATGAGGTAATAGATCAAGCCGAGCATGGCCAGGCCGCAGGCTGGGGCGAGCCGTCCGAGCCCGGCCTCGGTCAGGCGTCTTTCCTTGTAGATCGCGTTGGCCGCCGCGGCGGCGATGGGCAGGAAGAGCAGGGCCGTGCCGATCCCGGCCAGGATGTCGCTCAAGTCATGAACGCCAAGAACGATCCGGGAATAGGCGATCGCGGAAGCCGCGAATAAGAAAAAAACCTTGACCGGCGTCCGCCATTTCTTTTTGCCGGAGGCGAAGGCGAGGAACGGCAAGGTCAGAGCGAAGGCCTTGGTCGCATGTCCGGACGGCATCGAACCGGAGCCCGGCCGGATGACGGGGACGATCTCCCGCGCGTACCGGACGAAAGGCCGGGGCCGGCTGAAGATCCCCTTGGAGAGGTCGCCCGCGATTCCGGCGAAGGCAAAGGACAAGAGAACCAGCGGATAGATCTTTCGGACGTCCTTCAGACCGTCGAACTTGAAAGACAGCGCCAGGATGACGAGGTAAACCAGGACGCAAAAGGCCATCCCATACGTGGACAGCGCCCTGGCCGCGCCGGCGATAAAAGGGACTTCGCGAAGGGGATTGTGGGCGATCTGGACCGCCTTGTCCATTCCCCCTTGGACCCAGACCAGGACGGCGGCCCCCCAGAGCACCGCCGCGGAGGCGATCAGCCGGAGCCTCCTCCGCGATGTCAGTGGGAGTTTTATATAAGCTTCGCCGCCGGTCGTTTCGACAGCCACGTTTCGCCTGCCCTCCTAATCCTTTTTTTCGGACGGTTCCTTTTCCTTCATGGCCCGGGCCGCCCAGAGCATGCCGCGCTTGACGATCTCCCGGGCTTCCGGCACGTCGAAGTCGGCGGCGACATGGCCGAGAGACGTATAGAAGACACGTCCCTTGCCGAAGGGCTTCTTCCAGACGACGGGCATCACAACGCCCTTGATCCAGCGGTCATAGGAACCGGAAAACCTGGTCGTGGCCAGGACTTTGTTGTTCGGGTCCACCTGCATGTAGTACTGCTCGGAGTGCATCTTGAAGTCCGCGAGGCCGGCCGTGATCGGATCCTTGGGATCGGCGATCGTCACCTCGTAATCGATGACGCCGCCGGGATGGGCGACCCACTGGCCGCCGATCATGTATTCGTAGTTGACGCTGCTCCGGAAGGAGTCGGCCAGGCCGCCGTGCCAGCCGGCGATCCCGACCCCGCCCATGACGGCATCGAGGAGTCCATTCTCCTGCTCCGGAGTGATAACGGCCTGGGTGACGGCTTGAACGATGAGATCGAGGGACTTGAGCTTGGCGGCGTCGAGGTAGGAATCCAGCGAGTTCGAGATCTCAACGTCGAAGCCCTGCTCCTCGAGCCAGGGAGCGAAGATGTCCACGCACTGTTTCGGCTCATGGCCTTCCCATCCGCCCCAGACGAACAGGGCCTTCTTTTTCTTTTCCTGGGCCGAACCCGATGCCGCCAGGCAAGCCATCAGCAGAACAACAAGAATTCTTTTCTTCATCGGTTTCTCCTCAAGCCCCATCGCGACAACGCGCCCTCAATTCCCCCCAACCCCCTCCTTATTTCTCCAGGTCCCGGATCCAGATGTTGCGGTAACGGACCGGACAACCGTGGTCCTGGAGGGAGATCGGGAGCTTGTCCCCGTGCGCCTTGTAGGGAGGCCTGGCCTTGTGGGCCGTCGGACCGGTGAGCACGTCGTTGTCGTGGACCAGGACCCCGTTGTGGATGACGGTCATCCGCGCCGGCATAAGGAGCTTTCCGTCCTTGTCGAAGCGCGGCCGGTGGAAGATGATGTCAAAGGTCTGCCACTCGCCGGGCTTGCGGCAGGCGTTGACGAGCGGCGGGTACTGGCCGTAGAGAGCGGCCGTCGAACCATCGGCGTAGGTCCTGTTGTCGTAACAGTCGAGGACCTGGACCTCATACATATCCATCAGGAAGACGCCGCTGTTTCCCCGTTCCTGGCCTTCGCCCTTGACCACGGCCGGGGCCGCCCACTCGACGTGGATCTGGCAGTCGCCGAACCCCTGCTTTGTCCGGATGGAACCGGTTTTGTCCACGACTTCCATGGCGCCGTTCTCGACCTTCCACCCGGCGGGCCCGCTTTTTGCGTCCTCCCAGAGGGTGAGGTCCCTGCCGTCGAAGAGGACGATAGCGTCCGACGGCGGGGGCACCGGCGGTCCGGCAGGCCGGGGGGTGACGACCGGGGGCAACGGACGGTTCAGGTCGTGGATCGACCACTTGGTCATGGGATCATCCTGGAATCCGGTCGCGGCGCCGGTTTCGGCGTTCGCAACCGCCGCGAGACCGATCAGCATGGCAGAGAAAATGATGAGACTCGATGCGTTATTCACTTGACCTCCCGTATGAATTATAGAGACCAGCCGGGCCTGTAGTCCGAATGGATGTACTTATTGGCTTCAGGCAGGTTGGGAAACTCCATTTTTACCGGGTTCCACTCGAGGACGGTCTTCTGAGCCTGGACGCGGAGGGCGGCGTTTCCGAGGAGCATGACTTCGGTCAGCGGACCGGCGTATTCGGCGAAGTCCGTCGTCGATTTCTTGCCGGCCTTGATGGCGGCGACCCATTCCTCGTGAATCCCGGGCGAGCGGGGGATGGTCTTCTCGGGCCTCTTGTATTCCTGCATCAGCTTTTCGGGAAGGAGCCGCGGGTTCTCGCCATAGGTGCTGCATAAGAGCATGCCTCGGCTTCCGACAAACAGACAGCCGCCGCCTTCGTCGCCCATCATCCGGCCGTTCTCGATCTCCTTCGGCCGGGCCGGCATCAGGCCGCCGTCGGACCAGACGAGCTTGACCGGGGGCATCTTGCCGCGGGCCGGGAAGTTATAGGTGATCATCTCGGCCATCGGGTAGGAATCCGCGGTGTAGGGCGTCGAGCTGGCCTGGACGGTCAGGGGATGGCCCAGCTTGAGGGCCCAGAAGGGCTGGTCGAGCAGATGGGCGCCCATGTCGCCGACGACGCCGGTCCCGAAGTCCCACCAGCCGCGCCAGGAGAAAGGATGGTAGGCGGGGTGATAAGGCCGGAAGGGCGACGGGCCGATCCAGACGTCCCAATCCAGGGTGGACGGGCAGGAGGGGATCTCCTTGGGGGCGTCGATGCCCTGGGGCCAGATCGGGCGGTCGGTCCAGACGTGGACCTCGGTGACGTCGCCGATCGCGCCGTCCCAGATCCATTCGTTGACCAGGCGGGCGCCTTCTCCGGCGTGGCCTTGGTTCCCCATCTGGGTGACGAGGTTCCTTTTTTTCGCCTCCAGGGCCAGGAGCCGGGCTTCCTTGATCGTGTGGGTCAATGGTTTTTGGCAGAAGACGTGCTTGCCCATTTTCATGGCCGCCATGGCGATGACGGCGTGGTTGTGATCGGGGACCGAGATCGTGATGGCGTCAAGGGACTTCTCCGTCTCGAGCATCTTCCTGAAGTCGCGGTACTTGGCGGCTTTCTCGAACATCGGCTTCTTTTCCGCGGGCATCTCCTCCATGCCCATGAAATTGGCCATCATGGTATCGTCGACGTCGCAGAGGGCGACGATGTTCTCGGTGCTGACGCTCAGAATGTCCGAAGAGCCCTTGCCCCAAACGCCGACGCAGCCGATGTTCAGGGTGTCGCTCGGTGCCTGGGTGCCCTTGCCGCCCAGGACGCGCCTGGGGACGACCATCAGGCCGGCCGCGGCCGCCGCAGTCTTACCCATGAATTCTCTGCGCGAAATGGATTTCATGATTCTCCTCCCTTCATCTTTCAGTTTTCGTCAGAAATGACATTGGACATACTATATCTGGACAAAGCTTCTAGAGTCAACTTGTGTTCGTTTCTAGTCAGCATCTCTTTTCGTGTGAGAAAGAATTCAGGCTCGAGGCGCGCCCTCCGTCGGCCGCGGCCTGGCCCGGCGAGGGGAAGTGCGAGCGGCATGGAGCCGCCCTTGGCCCCCGGCCCCCGGGGAACCAGTCCCGTCGGTTCCCCCCATCGGATAAGCCGACGGGTCCCCCCTCCGCTACGGGGGCTTACGGGCGGCATCCAGTGCCGCCCGGTAAGAATTTGGCCCTTATCGATTCAATCAGACGAAAAGAGATGCTTCCTCGTTTCCATCAAGGAGATTTTAAGGCGAATCCTGCTTCCTAAAATCGTCGATAGGATTTTTGCTTCCGGCTAACGTCCTATCGGCAATTTTGGATGCCTCCCCCGGTCCTGCTTCTATTTGATCTCGCGGAGATAAATGTCCTTGAATTCGAGCGGTGTCGAGTGCGCCTGGAGCTCGATCTGTCCGGCCGGGTAGATCGGCTTGTCGCGCTCCCAATAGTTTTCCATGATGACGTCGTTAACGACGAGGACGTCGTTGAGGAAGACCGTGACCCGGTCGCCGGTCATAAGGATGTGGAACGTGTTCCAGGAGCCGACCGGATTGTCGGCCGGGGCAAGCGGCTTGGACGGCCCGATCTGATTGTTGTAGAGGCCCCCCGATCCTTCAGGGCCTTTGGCGGGGTCCCAGATCTGGACCTGGGGCGAGCCCCTGAGGTAGATTCCGCTGTCGCCGCCGGGTTCGATCTTCCAGTCCACGAAGAGCTCGACGTCTCCGTAATCGCGCATCGTGCACAGGCTTTGACCCTTTCCGTCAAAGACGAGGACGCCATCCAGGACCTTCCAGTGAAGGCGCATGTCATCGTCGGCTTTTTGCTGGGCGGATCGGAGCTCAACCGAACTCATTTTAGCCCGTACGACCGGATCTTCAACGAGCCCCTTCCAACCGAGCAGGTCTTCGTTGTTGAATAGGGGAACAAAGCCTTCCTGGACGAGGATATCCGTGGCCCGGCGCCCGACCTGCTCCCGGAACCAGTCGTCCTCGAGGAACGCGGAGGCTTTCTTGAGGCAGCGGGCCGTCTCGATTCCGGCGAGGCCCTTGTCACGCGGCACGGGCATGGCGATCCGGGCGGCCGATTCGGCGGCCTTGGCCCGAAGGTCGGGATCCGCCATGAGGCCGGCCGCGGTCCGGAAAGATTCAACTGTCCTGATGCCCGCGAGCCCGGCAACGATAATGTTCTTCTCGTTCGGCTCTTTGGCGACGTCGAGGACGTTTTTTAGGAGGTTGAGCCTTTGGTCCGCCGGCATCCCGGAGGTGTTCACGAGGCGGACGTACCCCTGGAGGGCCAGATACCCGTACTTGCGGTCGGCGGCCGTTCGAACGATGTCGAGCAGGTCGTCCGACGCGCTCATGTCCGGCCATTGGGAAAGGGCATAGACAGCGCCGGTCCGGACCTGAGGATCAGAGCTGTTCGTTTCCGCGGCGCAGGCCTGCAGGGCCTTTGCCCCTCCGATCCTCGCCAGCGGCCGGATGAGGTCGGCCCGCCGCGCTCCCGTTTCCTTTCCGAGAGCCGCCAGGATGAGGTCGGCCCGGCTTTCCGGATCAGAGATCCGGTTGGCGGCGGCCGCGAGCGCGTTCTGCAGGGATGAGACCTCGGCGGGTGAAGTGGCCGCGAGCAGGAGGTCGATCGTCCGCGGCAGATCCTCCCTCCGGACGACGCTCTCGAGCGCGGCCAGGGCCGTAGGACGGACGACCTCGTTCCCGTTCTTGACCACTTCCCAAATCAGGTCCGCGTGCGCTCGGGCCTGCCTGGCGGCCAGGACTTCGATCAACGCTTTTTTTGCGATGGGGGGGGCGTCGGTGAACGCCCCCGCCGCAAGGGCCACGGCGAATTCGCCGGGGGCGCCCAAGAGCGCTTGCTTGACTAAAACGATCTCTTCGTTATCCCCGGCTGAAAGGAGCGGCATCAGGTTCGGGAGCGTTTCCCGCCCGCCGAGCCTGAAGGCGGCCGGGATGGCCGCCAGACGGACGGCTTTTTCTCCGTTCTTGAGATTTTCCAGGATGAGGGGCAGGGCGGTTTTGTCGCCGCGTTCGCCCAGCATGTCTATGATGTCCGCCCGGGCTTCAAGGGAAACCGCGGGGATCCGGCCAAGCCATTTTTCCGTGGCCTCTTGTCCCGGGACCGGAGCGGCCAGCTCCAGGGCGCGGGCGCGGTATTGCCGGTCCGGCGAATTTATGGCTTGGACAAGTTCGTCCACGGCGTCCTTCCCGAGCGTTTCGAAGAGGAGCGAAAGGGCTTCCGAGCGGACCTGGCTCTCCTGGGGAGCGGCGAGCTTATCGATCAGATTCCGGCAGATCCGGACGCATGCATCCTTTTGGCCGGCCTCGGCTTGACGCCGGGCGAAGAGGAGATAGCGGGAAGCTGCCCTGGCCCTTTCGCCGGCTGAGGCCGCGACCGGGACCGTGCTCAGGATGTGCTCGGTGCGCGCATCGCCGATATCGGCCAGGGCTTGAAGGGCCGCCTCACGGAGGCCGTCGTCCCGGCTATCCACGAGAGGCAGAATCCTGTCCACGGCAGCCCGGCTTCTTAGGTCGCCCAGAGCTTTGACGATGGCGGTCCGGTTAATCCCGCTTGACGAGCCCAGGGACATGAACAAGGCCTTTTCGGCTTCAGGGGTCCGAATGGTTAAAAGGGCCCGCATCGCGGGCTCGCCCAGCCCTGGGTCCTTGATGTATCTTGCGAGGGACTTGACGGCTTCGCCTTTCCCCGCGATCTGCACTTGGCTGATGATGAACGCTCTTACGTCCGTGTCCGGCGATTTGTCAAGGGCGGCGAGGAGCGCGCCGACATAAAGAAGTCTTTCCTTTTCGGGACCTCCTGGACGGCTGACAAAGAGCGACAGGCCGTCGACGGCATAACGGGGGCTCGTATCCACGGCTTTCCCGGGACCGGCCAGCCTGCGGCAGACCTCCAGGACGCCTTCGCGGCCGAGGGACAGGAGTTGAGCGGCCAAACCATCCATTTCGGCTGTGCTTCGGGCGGGGTATTTGCCCAGGATGTTCGTAACTTTAAGTTGGAGCGGGGTCCGGTCGGCCATGGCGGCAGCGGCCGGAGGCGCCAATCGAAGAACCAGAAGGAACGCCAGGGCCGGCAGGACCGGCCGGGCCAAAAGCGATCTATGATTGTTACTCATAGTTTCCATGGCGCGCGCATGGGCTCGTCGATGAATCGGTTGGCCGCTTCGTCATCGATAAAGAGCTGTTCTTCCGGGTCGAAGCGAAGAGGCCGGCCCAGGCGGACGGCGATCTTGCCCAGGTTGACGAGGGTGCAGGAGCGGTGGCCGTTCTCTTCGTTCAGGGCGAACTTCCGCCGCATTCGCACGGCCCGTGCGAAGTCCGTGACCCGCTGTTCCGGATCAGGGAGGGAGGCCAGCTTCCTCTGGATGTCCGGGATGTCGGACCTGAACCCGGGCCAGAGTTTGCCTTCGGGGCCTTCTATGAACGGTGCATCGGGGTCGCGGTTCTCGCCGTCGAGGACGATCTCGCAGCCGTCGGAATATCGCATCCGGATGCGGCGCCAGCTGCCGCAGGCGTCCGGGTGCTGCTGGGGACATTCCGCCTCGATCTCGACCGGGCTCGTCCTGTCTTTGTCCAGAAAATATTGGACCGGGTCAAGGTAGTGCATGCCCATGTCGCCCAGCCCGCCGCCGTCATAGTCCCAGTAGCCTCGAAAGGTCTGGTGAACGCGGTGCGGGTGGTAGGGCTTGAAGGGGGCGGGACCGAGCCAGAGGTCATAATCCAACTCCGGGGGGACCGGACGGGGCGGAAGGTAGGTCTTGCCGCTCCAGTTGAACTTCCAGTCGAAGCCCGTGATGCCGCTGACGATCACCTTGAGCGGCCAGCCGAAAAGGCCGTTGGCAACGGCTTTCTTGATGGGCGCGGTGGTCGTCCCGAAGCCGTAGAAATCGTCCTCGAAGCGGAACCAGGTGTTGACGCGGAAGATCCGGCCCCGGCGCTGGACCGCCTCGACGACCTTCCGGCCCTCGCCGATCGTCCGGGTCATCGGCTTTTCGCACCAGACGTCCTTTCCGGCCTCGGCCGCGGCGGCGGCGATCAGGGCGTGCCAGTGGGGAGGGGTGGCGATGTGGACGATGTCGATGTCGGGACGTTCGAGGACTTCCCGGAAGTCCTTGTAGCCCTTGACGCCGGGGCCGCCGATCTCGAGCGCTTCCTTGAGGTGGCCGGCGTCCACGTCACAGACGGCTAGGAGCCGCGAGCCTTCGTAGGTGAGGTGGGCCTTGCCCATGCCGCCGACGCCGATGACAGCTTTGGTCAGCTCATCCGAAGGTGTCGTGTAGCCCTGGCCGCCGAGGACAAAGCGGGGGACGATGGCGAAACCGGCCGCGGCGGCGACGGCGGTTTTCATGAAATCGCGGCGGATCATGATAGGGCGCTTATTATATCTTTTCCCGTCGCGATTTCCAAGTGTGCAAGCCGTAAATGATGGGGCCGAAAATTAAATCGGGGACACAAATTAAATCGGGGACACAATACCAATTTCCGAATTACAAATTTTCCCCCTGGATTTTGGCCCGAATAAATTAATTCGGAAACTGGTATCGTGTCCCCATATTCTCAGTCGATGACCTTGCCGGACAGGATGAGGATCAATCCTTTGTCGCCCCCGTTGAGCTTGGAGACGCCGACCACGGTCTTCTCACCGGACTTCATCGTGAGCTGGGTTTCGATGAGCGTCGTAGCGCGCACGGGGTTCCCGGCAGTCTGTCCCGTGGCCGCCGTTCGGACCTCTTTGTCGATCCTCCTCAGACGGACCTCCATCTGAATGAGCCGGTCCTTTTCCTCCTGGATGAACCTGGGCCGGAGGACCAGATCGAACTCCGTGTCCCTTCCGAGGCTGATCTCCGCTCCTCCTTGGTTCAGGGTCCGTATCAGGTTCGAGTCGAGAAGGGTGAAGCTTTTGTACCGGAGAAGTTTCTTCAGTTCAGCAATAAGGGGATCGTTCTGGAGGGCCTCGTCGGTCTTCGAATCTCCCGCCTCCGATCCGAGGACGAGTTGGACCGTGAAGAGGAGGTCGACCGGCTTGACGTCGATCTCCTTGATGACCGCAAGGATCCTGGACAGGGTCTCAGGAGTGTCGCTGATGACCAGCAGGTTGTCGTTGCCGGGGTTCCATGAGATCTGACCGAAGGGATTTTGATACGGACGCAGAAGGTTTTGAACTTCTTGGGGTCTGGCGTATTTCAGCCTGACCATTTCCTGCTTCAGCTCGGGCGCCTTGGGTCTTTCCTGTTGGGCGAAAACCGGGCTGAGCGTTCCCAAAAGGACGAACATGGCGATGGCGAAAAATCCAAATTTTTTCATTTTCCTTCTCCTTTCCATTCGAAATTCTTATCGAGGAACCAGACGACCTTGAGTCCCGTTTCCTGAGAGACCAGAGTGACCGAGACCACGTCCTGGGAGCTTTCTTTTTGTGCCGCGGCGGGCTCATTGGGACGGGGCGCGGGCCGCTCGCGCTCTTGGGTTCTTGCGACGATTATGGACTTTTCCTGAGAACGGACATCCGGTTCTTTTTCTTCTTTTTGATTTTGCCGGGTTGGGGCGGTGATCGGCGGTGTTGGCTCGGGTCTTCGGACATAAGCCGGCGCGGGAACGACAGGGCTTGACTTGGGCTTCAGCACCGTATTCCAAAGGACGAGCCCGATGACGACGGCCGGAACGGCCAGGGCAAGCCCCAGGAGCGGGGCCGGCAAAGGGCTGTTGCCGAACGCGAGGGAAAAGAACCGCCGGTTTTCGATCCTTACCGAAGTCGTCTGGGTCATCAAAGCCCGCCACTCGGTGTCCGTCCACTCAGGCGCCGTCTCCCGATCAGCCAGTTCTTTGACCTTGCCCAGGGCGGCCGAATAAGGGCGAAATTCGTTCCGGCAGATCTCGCATCGTTCCAGGTGGGCCCGGAGCCGGCGTGCCTTTCGTTCGGAGATGTCGTTCCCAGCCAGGAGGGGGATCGATTTTCGGATACTCCGGCAATTCATCGGACGTCCTCCGCGAGATGGGGATACCGGGCCAGGATCGCGTCCTTGATCTTCTTCCGCGCCCGGGAAAGGTTGACCCTGACCGAAATGGACGAGGTCCCTAAGGCTTCCGCCGCCTCGGCGACGGACAGTTCTTCGATATCGCGCAGGAGAAAGATCTCTTTCTCCCGCGCGGTTAGGGCCGTCAGGCATTCCATAAGTTGCGACCGCGTTTCCCGTGCCGCGTGGGCGTCCCCCGGCGCCGGACCGTTCGCAGCCAGGCGTCGCTCCGGTCCCGCTTCGGTTTCGAGAGAGAGAGGAGCGTTGATCCTGTCCACCCGGAGCTTTCGGGCCTCGTTGACCAGGATCCCTAAGAGCCAGTTTTTAAAGCTCCTCTCCGGGTCATTCCGCCTCAGGTACTTGAACGCCCTCATCAGTGTTTCCTGGGCGGCTTCCTTGGCGTCTTCCATGTTTCCGGTCATTCTGAAAGCAAGGCTGAGAAGGGAGCCGCGGTAGGGCAGGACGAGGGGTTCGAAGGCCTCCTTCTTTCCGGCCAGGACCATTGCCACGAGTTCCTTCTCACGATCGTTCATCCAAATAAGTATATCTGCAATGGGATGGAAATGTTAATTAATTGGGGACACGATACCAGTTTCCGAATTCTTTTTTTGGCATAAAATCCAGGGGGGAAAATCATAATTCGGAAATGGGTATTGTGTCCCCAATTTAGGGGCCGGTGTCCCCAATTTAAGGGCCGTGTCCCCGGTCTAATTTAATTGCCGATATGGATGGAAACGCGGCCGCCGCCGCTGCCGAAGCGGGGGTTGACGATGTTGCTGAAGATCGAGCCGAAGGAGTAGCTGAACCCGACGGAGAAGAAGTAGTCGTAGTCCGTCGCCAACTGCCTGCGCTTGAGGAGCACTTCCTCGAGGGTCGCGCCGCCCTTGGGCAGGAAGATCTGGTCATGGATCCTGGCCCCGCCGCCGTGGATGTTGAAGGACAGGCCTTTGAAGACGCGGATCGAAATCTCGCCGTTAAACTCCAGCTGGTTCTTCCGGAAGTCGTGCAAGTAGTTCGACGCCTCGAACGAGGTGCTGATCGTTCCCCATTTCTTTTTGAACTCCAGGGCGATCTCGAGGTGCTCCTGGAGGAGGTTCTGGCGGGTTTTATCGTAAATCGTCTCTTCTCGATACCGGGCGAGGCTGAATCCCACCCTATACAGGAACCGGAGCTGCCTTTTGGTCGACTCGGAGTAGGGAAAAAGGTCGTACTCGATGGCCGGCGCAGCGTCGATCTTGGACCTGATGTTCTGATAGGTCGAGGAATCCACGGAGATATACGCCCCCGCCGACCAGTGATCGTCGAGGCTCTTGACGAAAAGCCCCTCGAAGCTCCGGCTGTCGGAAGCGCTCTTGATCGTGTCTCCCTCGTAGACATACTCGTCCCCCATGTGGGAAGCTCCCAGGCTCATCCGGATCTTCATGCCGGGCGTGACCCTGTTGGCCGAAAGCGAGCCGAAGGTCATCCGGCTCTTGTAGGACGTCTCCCCCTGGTAGAATCCGTCCACGCTCGCGCTGAACACCCAGAAGTTCCACCTATCGATCACCGATGTCGGTTTGACCTTTTCTTGAAGGCTGATCCGGACCCGGCTCCCCGCGGCGGTCCTGGCCACGTAGCGCAAGAGGCCCATCTTAAGCGTTTGGGTTAGACCGCCCTTGGTTTCGTCCGCCGTGTCCGTCTTCCCGGCGGAGTATTTCAGGACCTGGCCGGCCCCATCGAAATCCCTGAGCCCTTTGAAGGCGAGCGTATAGTCCGTCCCGGACGCGGACGCCTCGGACGTGATATGAACCTCGACATCGGCCTCTTCGGGGGTTTTAACGTGGCTGATGAAGGCGATGTCCTTCAGGATCGCTCCGGCTTCCAGGGCCTCGGATTCGACGTAGACCCTGGGGGCGCTTTTCCGCCCCCCCGCCGGCGTTTCCTGTCCTAAGGCCCCGGGGACCAGGATGACGTGCGCCAGAACCAAAACGCCGATGAGCCGGACCGTAGCTTTGACATTCATTCCCGCCGTTCCTTCCTGTTTGATCATCCGCATGTCTCTCGGTCCCTTCAATCGCCGACGCTGATCTTAACCCCGCCCGAACCCTCGGAGCCGAACCTCGGGTTGACCACGTTGGTGAAGATGGACCCGAACGTATAACTCAGGCCCACGGAGATGAAGTAATTGTAATTCGTCCGAAGCTGCCTGCGGCGCAGGAGAACCTCGTCGAGCGAGGCGCTTCCCTTGGCCAGGGAAAGCTGATCGCGGACCCTCGATCCGCTTCCAACGAGATAGGCGTTGAGTCCTTTGAGGAGTTTGAGCTGGATGATGGTGAAGAGCACCAGACGGTTCTTGCGGAAGTCGTGGAAATAGTGAGACCCTTCGAGCGTCGCGCTGATCGATCCCCATTTCTCCTTGATCTCGAACGTTGTCGCCAGGGACTCGTTCCAAAGGTTCTCCCTGACCTTGTCGAAGATGGTGATCTCTTTGTAGCGGACGGCCTTGAAGCCGAACTTGTAGAGGAAACGGAGCTGCCGCCGTGTTGACTGGGAATAAGGGAAGAGATCGAACTCGATCGCGGGCGCCAAATTTACGGCGGATTCGAGGTTTTGATAGGTGGATGATTCCGCCGAAAAGTAGCCGCCGGCGGACCAATGGTCGCCGAGGCTCCTGACGACCAGGCCTTCGAACTCCAGGCCTTTCGAAAGGCTGTCGATCGTCTCGTCCTCGTAGACGAAGTGGTCTTTCT
>Ga0315284_10006536_pt1 | contig 16579 bp, 8 predicted proteins | sample YL17G09_16_MG_FD_203696 | JGI IMG/M metagenome (GOLD analysis project Ga0315284, IMG submission 203696) | Sediment microbial communities from Yellowstone Lake, YNP, Wyoming, USA - YL17G09_16 | ecosystem: Environmental > Aquatic > Freshwater > Lake > Sediment | place: USA: Wyoming | collected...
CGTTCCTCTTCTGTCAGCGTCACGATATACTTCTTCTTCATGGTAGGCCTCCTTGCCAGGGTTATGCCTATCCCATCGGCAAAGAGACCCAACGTCATTCATCATTTGACGGCTGACGGAGCACTAGTCCGCAGGGGAATCGGCATCGCCTTCGCAGGCGATGGCTTGGCGGTCATTTGTCTGGTCGTTTTGCCCGATGCGTGCCTTTCTTTGCGCCCTTTGCGCCCTTTGCGGTTGAAACAAGTGGCGTAGTAGTACCAGGAGCCGCTTGCCAAAACGGCAGCGCCGGGCGGACGGGCCTTGCGGGCCGCCTGTCGGAATGGCAGGGCCGAAATCGCCGCGGAGGCTTGTGCGGACCCCCGTTCGGCCTTAGGATATACAGTTGGCGGGCCGTGCGAGGGCCGCGCCGCACGTCCGCCGCTGGCACGGGGTTTGCACACGCGTACCCCAAGAGGCGGGGTGTCCGGCACCTCCCCGCCGGCAAAGTTCACCCGCCTTTGGAGGGCCGGTGCAACCGGGAAAGGAGTCATCGAAATGGCTTCGGAGAAAGTCATCGGAATCGACCTCGGGACGACCAACTCGGTCGTCGCCATCCGCGAGGGCGAGCAGGTCACAGTCATCCCGAACAGCATGGGCAGCCGCCTGACGCCCTCGGTCGTCGCCATCACCGACAAGGGCGAGCGGCTCGTCGGCCAAGTCGCCCGACGACAGGCCATCACCAACCCCAAGAACACCGTCTACTCGATCAAGCGCTTCATGGGCCGCCGGCACAGCGAGGTCGCCGCCGAGGAAAAACTCGTCCCGTACGAGATCACCGGCGGGGCCGACGAACTGGTGAAGGTGCGGGTGCGCAGCAAGGCGTACACGCCGCCCGAGGTCTCGGCCATGGTCCTGGCGGACCTGAAGCGCACGGCCGAGGACTACCTGGGCGACGAGGTCAAGAAAGCCGTCGTCACGGTGCCGGCCTACTTCAACGACTCGCAGCGCCAGGCGACCAAGGAGGCGGGCATCATCGCGGGCCTGGACGTCCTCAGGATCATCAACGAGCCGACCGCCGCCAGCCTCGCCTACGGCCTCGACAAGAAGAAGAACGAGAAGATCGCGGTCTTCGACTTCGGCGGCGGCACGTTCGACATCTCGATCCTCGACGTCGGCGAGGGCGTCTTCGAGGTCAAGGCCACCAACGGCGACACCCACCTCGGCGGCGACGACCTCGACCAGCGGGTCGTCCATTACATCGCCGAGGAGTTCAAGAAGGAACACGGCATTGACCTCCGCAAAGACGCCATGGCCCTCCAGCGCCTCAAGGAGGCCGCCGAAAAGGCCAAGTGCGAACTCTCGACCGTCACCGAGACCGACCTCAACCTCCCGTTCATCACGGCCGACGCCTCGGGGCCGAAGCACCTGACGATGAAACTCACCCGTGCCAAACTCGAAGAACTCACCCGCGACCTCGTCGAGCGGTGCCGCCGGCCCTGCCTCCAGTGCCTCGAAGACGCCAAGATGAAGCCCGCCCAGATCGACGAAGTGGTCCTGGTGGGCGGCCAGACCCGCATGCCCGCCATCGAGGCCATCGCCAAGGAGATCTTCCAGCGCGAACCCCACAAGGGCGTCAACCCCGACGAGGTCGTCGCCGTCGGCGCCGCCATCCAGGGCGCCATCCTCGCCGGCGAGTTCAAGGGCCGCGACCTCCTCCTGCTGGACGTCACGCCCCTCTCCCTCGGCATCGAGACCCTCGGCGGCGTCATGACCAAACTCGTCGAACGCAACACGACCATCCCCACCCGCAAGACCGAGGTCTTCTCGACCGCCGCCGACAACCAGCCCTCGGTCGAGATCCACGTCCTCCAGGGCGAACGCCCCATGGCCGGCCAGAACCGCACCCTCGGGCGGTTCCAGTTGACGGGCATCCCGATGGCGCCGCGCGGCCTGCCGCAGATCGAGGTCTCCTTCGACATCGACGCCAACGGCATCTTGAACGTCAGCGCCAAGGACAAGGGCACCGGCAAGGAACAGTCGATCGAGATCAAGTCCTCCTCCGGCCTCTCGGACAACGAGGTCGAGCAGATGAAGAAGGACGCCGAGGCCCACGCCGAGGAGGACAAAAAGGCCCGCCAACTCATCGATAAACGCAACCAGGCCGACGCCCTCGTCTACAACGTCGAGCGGACCCTCCGCGAGCACGGCTCGAAACTCAAAGACGCCGACCGCAAACGCATCGAGGACGCCGCCAAGGAAGTCAAGGAAGCTATCCAGACCGACGACGCGGCACGCATCGAGCGGGCCCAAGAGGCGCTCGAACAGGCCTCCCACACGATCGCCCAGATGCTCTACCAGCAGACCCAGGGCCAGCAGGCGGGCCCCGGCGCCGGGCCGGGCCCAGGCGCAGGCCCCGGCCAGGGCCGGCCCTCCGGCGAATCCGGCAAGGGGGGCTCCGGCGGCGACGACGACATCATTGACGCCGAGTACGAGGTCAAGGACTAGCCGACGCACAAAGCACAAGGCGCCCAGGCGCCGGCTGCAGCGCAAACCTAAGCCCAGGGGCGGTGCCCCTGGGCTTCCTTATGCGCGCGCCGCGCTCGCAGGGGGCGCTTCGGCCCGCCGCCGCCCGGGGCCCGCGAACACCAGGAGGCCCGAGCCGATGAACAGGTGCACAAGCGTCGTCTTCCATGCGGCAAGACCGTAGATATAGAGGTCGTAACTCTCGCCGAACGGCGAGAGGCGGTACGTCAGGCCCGCGTGGAGCCAGTCGAGGCCGAGTTCGCGCTCGGCCACCAGGAGCGGGCTTGCGTGGGCCGCGGCGCCGACGAGCCATGCGGCGGCGGGGCCCTGGAGGAGTTCGACGACCGGCCCGGCGGCAAGGAACGAGCCGACCAGGAGCCACCCGATGGCGGCGGCGAGGACCTGGCCGAACCGCTCGCCGCCCAGGCGCCGGCCCGCAGCCGCCAGCCCGGCCACCAGGACCACCAGGCCGAGCGCCAGGGCCTGGGCCTTGAGGACCGCCAGGGCAATGCCGCCGCCGACGAGCGCCGCCAGGACCAGCATCGCGCCGCCCAGGAGGACGACCGGGGCGGGCGCCGCCAGAATCCGCCTGCCGAGGCGCCCGGCGCCGCCGACCGAAACCGCCGCGACGTACGCCGGCAGAAGCAGCATCTGGAGGGCCACGAGCATCCGGATGAGTCGAACGAGTTCGCCGCCGCTCGGCACGGGGTCTCTCCTGGGCTTGGCCGCCGAAGAAGTCCCTCGAAAGGGGACAGGCACCTTTTCCATGAGGCCGGAAAAGGAGCCAGTCCCCTTTCTGTCATGATAATCGGCCGGCCGCGCGCGGGGGATGAAAAAAGAAGCGGGGAGGCCGGTTCGGCCTCCCCGCTTGAGTCCGGCTGAAACCGGCTTACAGGTCGTCGTAGCCGAGTTTGTGCTCTTCCTCGGCCTGGATGATGATCTTCGGCTTGATGAGGATCAGGAGGTTCTCGCTCGTCCGGACGCTGGCCCGGTTGTCGAAGAGGCGATTCAGGATCGGGATCTTCGAGAGGATCGGGACGCCCGACTCGACGCGGGTTTCCTTCATGCGCTTCGAGCCGCCCAGGAGCAGCGTGCCGCCGTCCGGGACGCTCGCCGTGGTCCTCAGGTCCTGAACCGAGATGACGGGCAACTGGAAGGCGCTTGTAGCCACCCCCGACAGAGGGGCGACGGCCGTGACGTCGGACGCGCTGAAACTGATGACGTCGGCGACCTGGGGCCTGAGGTCCATCTGGACGTACCGGCGGTCGGCCGAGACGGTGGCCTTGACGTCGAGGCTGGCGCCGACGGGGATGGCGCTGACCGTGGGGTTGAAGCCGACGGCGGCATCGCTGACGACCGGCTCAACGTCGGAGACGTATGTGACGACGGTCATGACCGCGATGTAGGCCCGCTGTCCGTTGAAGAGAGTGATCCGCGGCGCGAACAACTGGTGCGTCCGGACGTCGGCCTGGATGGCCCGCAGCAGGAACCCGACCTGGACGTCGTCGAGGAACACGCCCGAGACGATCAGGCCGCTCTCGTTCGCCAGGAAGTTGGCGAACGCGGTGCCCGTCAGCGGCAAGAGCGACGCCGTCCCCATGCCGTTGGAGGTCGTGTTGCCGACGACGACGGGGTGCCCGGACATCGTCGCCCCGACGGCGTTGACCAGGGCCGGGTCGCTGGCAAGGCGGCCGACGTTGTTGCCGAAGACGTCGGTGAGGGGCACGCTGACGGTCACGGGCAGGCCGGTGGTCGGGTCGACGATGGTCTGCTGGGTGTATTCCTGGAGGATGGGCCGGCCGTAGCCGAGGCCGGGCTGGGTGTTGAAGACGCCCTGGGCGGCGTTCTGCGACTGCGTCCCGGCGGCCAGTTGGAAGTTATTGAGGTTCGGGAACGTCACGTCGACGTCGAGGGTGATGTCCTGGAGGAAGTCGTCGCTGACGGTGATGAACCGCGACTCGATGCTGACCATGATGGCGCGTTCGCGGCGGAGTTTGTCGAGGAGGTCGCTGACGCGCTGGTGGCCCTCGCGGGTCTGGGTGATGATGAAGACGCCGTTCATGTAGTTGATGGCGGCCGGGCCGCCCTCGTCGGTCCAGCCGGCCACGGCGGGGTCGGCGACGGAGTTGACGTTGCGGGTGATGATGTCCTGGAGTTCCGTGGGGCCGACGCCGGCTTCCGCGGCCGCGGGGGCGGTGGCGCCGAAGAGGTTGGCGACCCCGCCGCCAGCGCCGCCCGCGCCGGCCGCCGACGTAATGGCCTGGATGTCAAACCGCGGGGCCTGGCCGCCGAAGTCCGGGATCGACGCCACCAGGTCCTGGACCGGGTACGTCACGATCGGCAGGTTCTGCTGGACCTTCTGCTTGGTCGTGATGAGGATGTAGCCCGGCTCGACGCGGTACCCGAGGTCGGTGCCGAGGATCAGCTTGAGGACCGACTCGACGGTCACGCGGCGGAGTTTGAGGTCGACGACGCGGCTCGCGAGGTCGATGCCCGCGGCCGCCAGTTCGGGGTCGACCACGATGTTCAAATCTCTCTGGACCTCGCTGATGTATTTCAGGACATTGTCGAGGCTCGTCTGCGCGAAATCCAGGTCGATCTTTTCCTGGAGGCGGCGCCGGGTCTCGGAGACGGCCTGCGGTTCCTGCTGGACGACCTTGGTGAACTCGCGGCGGAACTTCGAGAGTTCCTCCCACGTCCGGGCGTTCGGGTAGCGGAGGTACTGGACCTCGCCGAGGACCTCCTCGCCGGGATGGATGGACGCCTTCTCGACGTCCTCGAGGGCCTCCGTCTGGCCGACCCATCGCTGGGTGCGGGTGTCGAACTGCTGGCTCATCCGGTCCATGTGGAGCAGTTCGTCGCGGAACATGTGGGCCCATTCGTTTTCCGGGTCCATCGCGACCAGCCGGTCCAGGACGAGGATGGCCTCGTGGTACTGCTGAGATTTGGTCAGTTCCTGGACCTGCTGCATGTGTTCCTTGATGTTGCGCTCGCGTTCCGCCTTGTCGCGTTCCATGCGGGTACTGAGAGCGGCCTCGGCCTCGGTGGTGGCCTTGCGGGTCCGCTCCTGGGCGGCCATGGCGCTTGTGTCGTTGATCTGGCGGCGCATCGAGTAGACCTTTTCGCGGAGGCCTTCGGCCTGCTCGGCCTGGAGGATGCGGGCCCGGTCGATCACCCGGTCGGCTTCGGCCAGCGGCTGAAGGGCCTCGTTGTAGTCCTCCGGCCGCCCGCCTTCGGCGGCCTTGCGATATTGCCGCGCCGACTGCGCCAGCAGTTCCTCCACCTGCGTCACGATGGCCTGGCGCTGGAGATTGACCTGGGTCCCGTAGGTGTCGAAGACGGACTGCTCGCGCTCGGCCAGGAACCGCTGGACGTCCGCCAGGCCCTTCTCGGACCGCTCGTACCCGGGCCAGAGGTCCAGCGACTTGCGGTAGTAGTTCTCGGCCTCGCGGTACTCGCCGCGCTCGGCTGCCGCGCCGCCCAGATTGGCGAACTCCTCCGCCTCGGCGTGCCTGGCCTGCTCGGCAACCGAACGCTGCTTCTCGACCGCCGTGATGGCTGCGGCAGCGGGCTGCTCGGCCGGCGCCTTCACCGTGGGCTGCGCGGCGGGGGCCTTGACGATCGGCTGCGCGGCGGGGGCCTCGACGATCGGCTCGACCATCGGCGGCTTGACGACGACCGGCTGCTCAGCCGGCACCTCGACCACCGGTGGCGGCGCAGGCGCTTCGGCCGGGGCCCTTACGGGCGGGCTCGTGGCAGGCGGCGCGGCGGGGGCCGCGGCAACCGCCGCCGGGGCGACTCCCGCCACCTTCTTCTCGAGGTCGGCCATGGCTATCCGGTCGAAGAACCCGAACCGGACGTCCTTGGCCTTGATCTGGTCAACGAGGGTCCGGGCCTCGCCGAGCCGGCCGGCCTTGGCGGCCTCCTTGCCCTGGGCGAGGAGGTCCCTGGCCCCGGCCAAGGCGCGGTTGTGCCGCTCTTTGGCCATTTCGAGGAGCCCTTTGGCAGTCTCGCGGTCGGAATCCTCGAGCCAGGGGCTCTTGGCGGCCTGGTCGAACTTATCGACGGCGGTGCCGTAGCGCTGCTGGTCGATTGCCGCCTTGCCGTCGGCGATGGCCTGCTCGTCGAGGGGCTTCTGGAGCGCGCCTTCCTTCGCCTTGCCGAGGACGGAGTTGTACTTGCCCTTGTCGAACAGGCCAAGGGCGCCGGCGTTGATCTGGTCGAGCCGCTTGACGGCGGCATCGTACTTGTGGACGTTGACCAGCCGCTCGGCGTCCGCCAGGAGTTGCTTGTCGGTCTGCGGCTCTTCCTGGGCGGCAACCGCGACCGCCAGCGCGCCCATGCCGGCCAGAAGCATGACGGCCGCCACTAAAAGCGTCTTCCGGGAATTCAAGAGAGACCTCCTTCTGTCCTGTCAGCGCGGAGAACACGACACCGCTCCGCCACCCTGCGGAGAGTGGACGCCCCGCTCTTGGGCGGGGAATTGGTGGGTCAGTCGGCGGTGTCTTTCCCGAGCCCCCTACCAGTCCTGCACCCCTTGGCCGCCCCGTCTGAATAAATGAAGAATAACCGCTATAAGAGCCCTGGTCCGCCGTCGCCCGAGGCGACCCGCAGGCCGCGATGTACTGTAAGCATAAGAACCCGGTCTGCAAGAGAATTTTGCCGGGATTTTTAATATCGCGGCAACTGCCAAGGCCGCCGGCAGGGCCTCATCGCCGTCCCAACGGCATGTAGTCGGGCAGTTTGGGGACCGGCGGGACGCCGCCCTGCCGCTCGATCCGGTTTTTCGCGGCGTCGTTCCGGTCCGCGTACTCGATGCGGCGGTGGAGGTCGCCCAGCAGGTCGGAGACGACCAGGACCTTCGTCCGGATGACGTTGTTGTTGCCCGGGGGCCGATAGGGGAAGTTGCCGATCAGGTCCACGAGGACCACGCCGGGTGTCAGATCGACGGTTTCGGTGACCTTGTCGCCGGGGGTCCCGGGGACATAGAGCGACTCCTGGCGCCGCTGGTGGACGACCGGGGCGCCGATGGCGATCGGGACGCTCGGGGCGATGACCCACTGTCCGTGGATCCACCGCTGGAGTTCCAGGTTGGCCTTGGCGCCGTAGGAGCCGACGAAGTAGTACTCGATGAGCGGTGGAATCGAGACGACGGGCCCCGGTTCGCTCCACTCGCCCGGCAGGGTAAGCAGCCAGGCGTCCTTCGGGTCCTCGGCCCCCTCCTGGCCGCAGATCGGGTTGAAGATCGAGACCCGCATCCGGTACTGGTACGTCTGTCCGGGCTGGACCGACAGGTCGGAGGCCCAGACGGTGGCATAGACGTGTTGGGGCTCGATGAACGACGGCGTCGGCATCGCGGGCGCCCCCGCAGGCGACACCGCCGGCTCGATGGCGCCGCCGGGCAGCCACGGGCTGGGCACCGGCGCCGGGGCCGGCGCCGCCGGGCCCGGTTTCACACCCATCGGCGGCGCCGTGGGCGGCGCCGCCGACGGCTCGGGCGGCTGCTCGACCGGCAGGCTCGGGTCGGAGATGTTGAAGATAGTCTTGCCCTCGGCGGCCAGGAGTTTGAAGAACGGCGGGCGGCGGATCGCCTGTTGGAGATTCGACAGGGCCGTGTACCAGTTGCTGACTTCGCGCGAGTCGCGCGGGTTCTTCGGCGTCGGCGGCAGTTTGTCTCGGAGGGCGTCGGGGACCGCCGCCGGGACGTCCTGCCAGTCGGACCAGCCGTCGGGCGTCCGGGTCCGGCGCTGGAGGGCGACGTTCGTGACGATGATCCTGGTCTGCTGGGAGTGACCGTCGCGGTTGAGTTCGGCCTGGGCCGTCAGGTCGAACTTCCCGGCAAGGCTGACCCAAAGGATGTCCGAGAGTCCCTTGCCGGGCATCGTCGCGACGCTCGACGGCACGCTTTCCTTCGTCACGCCGCGCCCCACCGCCGCCTCGATGCTGTCAACCGGCAGGACGTGGGCGGGCAAGGCGGGTATGATCGTAGGCCCTACCACGGGCCCTTCCTTCACCGGCAGCGCCGCGAACGGGTCGCGGTCGGTGGGCCACGGGGGCGGCAGGGCCTCCAGGTCGTCGAAGAACTCCTTGGCCGTAAAGGGCTGGGCGGCCCGCTCGAGTTTGGCGCGGTCCTCGGGCGAGAGCGTCTCGCTCACCCTTTGGCGCTCTTTCTCGGTCAGGAGGTCCGCGAATGCGATGAGTTCATCCTTCGAGAGGACGTTGACGAGGCTGGAATCCTTGCCCTTCTGTTCGATCTGGGTGATCGTGGTCTGGATCTCGCCCAGGAGCCCGCTCTGGGGCTTGCGCAATGCGACGAACAGGGCGATCGCCCCGGCCAGGACGACGGCCGCGGCGAGCAGGACGACCTTTTCGAAGTTCCGGCCTGCCCAGGTTTGCGTCAGGTCCAATGCCATCCTCGACTCCTCAATCCGGATTCCGGATTCCGGATTCCGGAATTGACAGACCGGGCCTCCCAGTTGGCTCGTTTACGGCGCTTTCGCCTCGGCCAGGGCTTCGTAATCCGGCTGCGAGGCCACCACCGCGGGCGGCGTGGTCACCCGGCCGCCCTTCAACTGGAAGATGAGCGACTCGCCGACGATCTCGAGCCGTACGACGCTCTCGTCGCCATAGATCGCCCGGGCCTGGCCTTCCTTGGCGGTCTTGGCCAGCAGGTCCGGGTGCGTCGCGATGGAGGTCGGCGTAATCGGCACCATGTGCCACGTCTCGACGCTCAGGAAACTCTCGGTGTCCCTCAGGCGCCGGACGAGTTCCCCGGCCACGTTTCCGCGGGCCACCACCACCAGCCGCCAAGGCAGGACTTGGTAGAAGCCGGGATCGGAAAGCCGGCCGGTCACGGACTCGGGCCGTGCGCCCGGGCCGGTCTTGCCCGTCAGGTATCGGCCGCCCGAGGCCCGCATGCCCGTGTCCTTGAGGACGGCATCCTGGGCGCCGATCCGGACTTCGACCAGTTCCTTGACGGCCGCGTCGCGGATGGTCGGGTGCCGCTGGCCCGCGATGTCGGCGTTGAGTTTCGCGACGATCCCGACGATGTCCTGCATGAGCCAGTAGTCTTCCTGGGCGATGCGGCACTCTTCGAACGAAGGGGCCTCGAGTTTGTCAACCCAATCGGGCCGGATGAAGGAGTAGTCGGGGTGGGCGAACATCGTCGCCTTGGCGGCCTCCTTCGCCTTGGCCTTGACCTCTTCCTCGGTGGCATCGGCCGGCGACGTCGGGTTGACGGCGTTCAGTTGGACCATGAACGCCTTGACCCTGGCGCTGTACATCGCCTTGAAGGCATGTCGCCGGTCGAGGTCGGGGCTCTGGGGGAACAGGTCCTTGACGAGCGGCTCGCGGCTTCTGCCCCTGGCGGCGATCATCGCCAGGACCGTCTGCTGGCGCGACTCGAGCAGTTTGACGCGATCGATCAGTTGGCCGACCACCGTGTCGCTGTAGATCTTGCCGTCGCGCAGAGCCGTGGCGCTGCGCAGGGTGGCCTGGAGTTGGCGCATGAGGCGGCCGGTATCCGACCGGTAGGAGACCTGAACGAAGATCCCGACGACCAGGCCGATCACTACGACGGCGGCGGCCAGCCCCAGCAGGAACCCGTGACGTTTGACAAACTCCATCGGCGTTACTCCTTGGACGTCCCGGCCGCCCCGGCGGCGGGCTTCCGCACGTCCGCGGGCAACCGGACCAGCCACTGGGCTTCGAACCAGAAGTCCCTGCTCTTGTCGATGACCGGGCCCTTCGGGGTCTCGGCCCCGGGCGCCCCGGCCTTCGCGGACGCCGGCGCCCCCTCGAACCGCTGGTAGTCGGGGGTGCTTCCGTACGTCGCGGTCAGGCGGACCCGGGCCAGGGTTTCCTCGCCGGCGGGCGTCTTGAGCCAGACGGTCCGCGGGTCGCTTCGCAGATACTTGATGAACGTCCGGTTGACGTATTCCTGGCCGAGGGCGCCCTGCTTCGGCGTGATGCCGACGATCTTGACGAGCAGGCCGGGCACGGGAACCGACGGGCCGGCCTGCGGCGGCGCGGGCTCTCCGCCAGGCGGCCCGCCGGGCGCCTCCGGCGCCCCCGCTTCGGCGCGGGGCTCAATGACGAGGATGTCCGACGCCGGTCTGACGGTGCCCCCTGTGGCGCCCCCGCCAAGCGAGGCCGAATAGACCCGGACATCCGGCACGAAGACTGCTTGGAGGTCGAGCAATTCGATGATGTCGAGGGTGGCCCGCGCCAACTTGCCCTCGCGGTACTCCTTGCTCTGGAAGGCCGCTGTGTACGGGACGGCCTCCCACACGGTCCGCAGGACGTCGTAGGCGTAGTCCTCGTCGGCGATGAGGTCCTGGAGGCCCGCGAGTTTGGCCTTTTCGCCTTCGAGGTCGGTCTTTTCCTTGTCGAACTTCGCGCGCGACGCCGCGTTGGCATCTTCGAGTTTCTTGACGGTCGCCGCCATCCGCTGGACCGCGCCGGGCATCGGCTCCAGTTCGCCGTGGGTCTTGATGGCGTCGTACCCGAAGGCGAAGACCGCGCCGAGGACGCAGGCGCCGGCGACGACGAAGAACGGCCGCTTCTTGCGAAGGATTTTCTGGCTCAGGATCTCCGGCGGAAGGAGGCTCGTGTGGATGGCCGCCAGCCCGAGCCCCTGGATCGCCAGGCCGAACGCCACGCCGAACGAAAGAACGTTCTCGCGGAACAAGGGCGCGCTCAAGGCCTCGGCGTCGGAGAGGCTCGTGAACCCCTCCACTTTCTGCACCTCGACGCCCAGGTTCTGGCTGATGAATTTCCGCAGCCCCGGCAGCCGGAAGGCATTGCCCAGGGCGACGACCCGCTCGATGCGGCTGTCGCGGTGCAGGCTCGTGTAATACCCGATCGACCGCTGGATCTCCGTCAGGAGGTCGCCGAACACCGGCCGCATCGCCTGGAACACCTTCCGGGCGTGCTTCGACTCGGCTGCATGGCGCTTGAGTTTCTCGGCCTTGGCGAACGAGAGTTTGAAGGTCTTCGTGAGGGCCTGGGTGAAGTTGTTGCCCCCGATCGGGACGGGCCGGATCCAGACCCGCTCGCCCTCGCTGATGACGAGGTTGGTGTTCTCGGCGCCGACGTCGATGAGGATCGTGGCGCCAGAGCCTTCGCGCTTATCGTACCGGAGGAAGTTGTAGAGGGCGACCGGGGCCATCTGCACCAGGTCCGGCTCGATCCGCATCGCCAGGAAGTCCGAGATGTAGTCGGCCACGATGTCGCGCTTCATGGCGAAGATGCCGACCTCGACCTCGCGCGGGCCCGCCGTCGGCGGGCTGATCGTCTGGTAGTCCCAGACCACGTCTTCGAGGTTGAACGGGATCTGCTGGCGGGCCTCGTAGCGGACGATCTCGGGGATCTTCTTCTGCTCGACCGGCGGCAACTTGATGAACCGCGTGAAACTCGCCTGGCCCGGAACGCTGACGACAACCGTGCTGCCCTTGATGCTGTTGCGGCTCAGGAACTTGCCGAGCGCGCTTCGGATCAACTGCTGCTCGTCGGCGTCCGGCTGCGAAAGGATCTTGGCGTGCTCGATGACGTCGAAACTGACCGCCTGGAGGCGGTCGTCACGATAGCGGAGTTTGATGGCCTTCAGCGCGCATTGACCGATGTCGATGCCCCACACGGTCTTGCTGCTCGGCATGGCCGTTCCTTACCAAACCCCCGCGCCCCAGGCGAGTCCTTCCTCAGTGGGTCAGCGCCCGGCCCCGGCGTGGTGCTTTGCCGGGCGGCGAGCCCGGTGGGCTACTTGTTTTTCCGACCCGGCCCGTATTAGAACCGGCAACCCGAACAACCGTCAAGCGAAATTCCGCCCGCCGGCCCCTAAGGTTCTTGTGCGCGTTGGCTTAGAGCCGATCCGGCGTCACTTTCCGATGCAGAAATGGGCGAAGATCGCCCCGAGGACATCCTCCGGCGTCCGCCGGCCGACAATCGACCCGACCGCATCGAGCGCCTCGCGAAGTTCCAGGGCCACAAGTTCGCCGCCCCCGCCCCGCCGCGCAAGCCGCCCCGCCCGGTCGAGCGCCCCGGCCGCCTGCTCCAGCGCCGCCCGGCCCCGCGCCGTCACCACCGGCCCGGCCGCCTCGCGGTCAACCGCCCCGCCCTCGACCGCCCGCTCGAGCGCCGCCCCGAGCGCCTCGATCCCCTCGCCCTTCAGGGCGCTCGTCCGAACGACCTCGCTCTGGAGGCCGCGCCCCCCGAGCCAGGCCAGCGCCCGGTCGCCCGGGTCGAGGTCGCACTTCGTCACGGCCACGACCAGGGGCGCCGCCAGAAGCCCGAGGACGTCCTCCATGGGTTCATACGAGGTGGCCGTCGCGTCCACGACGAGCAGGACGAGGTCGGCCCGGGCCAGCGCTTCGAGGGTCTTGGCGCGGGCCTTCTCGGCAAGTTCCCCCCCTGCCATGTCCAGCCCGGCCGTGTCCGACAGAACGAGGGAGAACTCGCCGAGGTGGAGCGCGGCCCGGAGTTCGTCGCGGGTGGTGCCGGCCTCGGGCGTAACGATGGCGCGGTCCCGGCCGAGGAGCCGGTTGAAGAGGCTCGACTTGCCGGCGTTCGGCCGCCCGGCGATGACCAGGCGGACCTCCCCGCCCGAGGTCTCGAGGCTGTGGCTCCGGCGGCCGAGCGAGGCGAGCGCATTCCTCAGGTCGGCGATGCGCGCCGCAACTTCGCCGGCCGGGGCGACGCCTGCGTCCTGGTCCGAGAAGTCCAGGTCCACCTCAACAAGGGCCAGCAGGTCCCGCAGGCGGTCGGCCAGCGCCGAAACGTCGCGCGAGAGGTGCCCCCGCAGCAGGTCGCCCGCGGCCCGAAGCGCCGATTCGCTGGAGGCCGCTACGACGGCCATGACGGCCTCGGCCTGCGCCAGGTCGATCCGCCCGGCCGCAAACGCCCGCAGGGTGAACTCGCCCGGCTCGGCCGCCCGGGCCCCGGCTGCAAGGACGCCCTCGACGTACTCGGCCTCGAGCGCAGGCCACGCACCGACGTGGAACTCAAGGACGTCCTGGCGGGTGTACGACCGCGGCGCCCGCATCAGGTAGGCCGTGGCGGGCACACCGTTTCGCCGGCCCGCTTGCGGGCCGCGATCGAGGCACAGTCGCCCCGGGCGTGCGCTGTAGGTCGGCCAGTCGGCGATGGGGGTGCCGTCGTCGGCCGCGAACAGCCGGTCGCCGATCCGGGCGGCGTCGGGGCCCGAGAGGCGAACGACGGCCCGCTCGCCGGCGCCGGCGGGCGAACTCAAGGCGACAATCGTATCGTCAAGAACCATTGCGGATTTCGGACTTCCGATTCCGGATTTCGGATTCGGGATTCCGGATTCCCGGTACCCTGCAACACGCGGCCTATGGCCGCTTCACGTCATTTGTGGCGGCGTCTGGTGGTCTTGATTGCAGACACGATGATTGATGCTATTTCGTTCGCTTCCTTCATGAGAGCAGCCAGTCTCTGCTGACCGACAAGGCCCGCCTCGACAAGCATCACCAGCCAATACAGCGATTCGTCAATCTCTTCCTCAACCACGCCGAGGCGAGAAAGAAACTCTGCCGTTGACCGCCCGCGCAACGCGGATCGGTAGTTGGCGCCAACCGAGGTGGCCGACCTCAGGAGTTGCCTCCCAAGGACATCTGCGATCTTGCCTTCGGGCAGGGCCTTGATGAGTCGGATGGACCTTAACCCAAATCGCTTGGTGCGGCGCTTCAGTTGTTCGGTCTTTTCGTCGTTCAAATCCGGACTCCGGAATCCGAAATCCGAAATTCGCGATGGGGTTATTTGCGCCTTTTCCCCCTCTTCGGCGCAGCCTTGTCGGCGTCGGGGGCGATGCGCTGCCGGATCCGTTCGGCGAATGAGCGCGACTTGCCCGCCAGGTACGGGCTCTTCTTCGGAGGCACGGGCTCCTTCGCCGCGGCCGGGACGCCGCCGGCGGCGCCGGGAACCACCGCATACTTCTTCTTGAGGTACCGCTGCTCGAAGAACCCCATGAGCGACGACGTGGCAATGTACAGGCACAGGCCCGCCGGCGCGCTATAGAGGATCAGCACGAAGAAGACCATCATGAACCCCATCATCTTCTTCTGTTGCTCGGCCTGCGGGCCGGCGGCCGCCGTCGGCGTCAGCCGCTGCTGGAGCCACATCGCGAACGCCATCAGGATCGGCAGGATGTTGAAACTCGTGATCCCACCGCCCATCATGTGCGTCACGACCCACCCGATGAGCGGCAGGTCCTGGCCCACCGGCGCCGTCCACGACACCAGCGCGTCCGGCTGCGCCAGGTCCTGGAGGAACACCGACCCCTGCGGCAGCCAGGACGCCGGGATGAACGCCGCGTGCCTCAGGTGCAGCGACACCAGCAGCGCCCCGTACAGGCCGATCCAGACGGGCATTTGGATGAACATCGGCAGGCACCCCCCGACGGGGTTGACGCCTTCCTCGCGGTACAGGCGCATCATCTCCTGGTTGAGGTGCTGCTTGTCATCGCCGAACTCTTCGCGCAGCCGCTGCATCTTCGGCCCGAGGCTTTGCATCTTGCCCATCGAACGCGTGCTCCACCGCGTCACGGGATGCAGCAGGACGCGCAGCAGCACCACGAGGATGATGATGGCGATGCCGTAGTTGTGGACCACGCCGTAGAAGGCGTTCAGAACGATCGTCATCCCCTTGCTGATCTCGGTGATGCCGGGGATGGAGATGCAGCACGCGTACCAGATGATCAGGTTGTCGAGGCGGACGGCGGCATACGGCGGGGCGGCCAGGACCTCGGGTTCTTTCGGCCCGGCGAAGACGAGGTAGTCGTTGCCGATGGCGGTGCCGGCCGGCCCGGTTCCCTTGGTCGGCGCGGCCGGGGGGGCGCCAAAGAGAAGGTCGCCCGTGACCAACTGCACCTCCGCCATGGGGCCTTCCTCGCCATCCTGGGTGTACTGGATTGCCCTCGCTTCGGCGACGAACGGCGTCTCGGGCGGCGCCGCAAACCCGGCCGCCCCCTGGTCGCCGGGGATCACGATGACCGCAAAGTACTTGTCGGCCTGGCCCGCCCAGTAGACCCGCTCGCCGCCGATTTTCATCGTCGGCATGCGGCCGGCGGGGACCGGCTCCTCGGGCTTGATGTCCTTGCCCACGAGTTGTTTCAGGTCGAGTTTGCCCTGCGTCCACATCCCGGCCACCGCCCGTCGCTCATCGCGCCGGGAGGCCTCGCGCGGAAGCGCAGGCGGGCTCTGGAGGACGTACTGGACCTTCTCGGGCCGAAGCGCGGGGTCGGTGCTCGTGTCCACGAACTCCACGCGGAGGCCCAACCCGTAGAGCAGCGGGTCCTTGACCATCGCGGGGCCGGGCTCTTTCGCCCGTGCCAAGGCAAAGGTCTTCCGCACCAGCAGGACCGGCCCGCCGCCCTCGGCCTGGACGTCGACTTCCGCGACAACCGTCGCGTCGTCGGGCCGGCGGATCCGCCAATCGACCTCCGACAGGTCCACGGTCGACCAGGTCTTCGCGCCCGCCAGGCGGACGTTGACCAGCGGCATCCGCATCGCCGGGAACGCCGCGTCGCTCAGCACCAGGTCGAGCGGCTCCCGCTCGTCGGGGTTTTCCTTCCAGCGATCGGCGACCGTCTTGAAGAAGCAGTGCCGCGCCAGCGTCAGCCGCCGGACCGCCCCGCCGCGCGCCTCGACCTCCGCCTCGAGGTTGAACGGGTTGTTCTCGTACCGGGCCGATCCGATGACGGCCGGCTCCGCTGGCGCGCCGGCGGCCGCCCCGATGGCCTGGAGCGCCGGCCCGCCCCGCTCGCCTGCGGCCGGGGCAGGCGTGGTGGCCTCGGGCGGGGCCTGAGGAGCCGTCACCGCCGGGGTCTCCGGGGGCGGCGTCTGCGGAGGCGGAGTCTGCGGAGGGGTCTCGGCCGGCCCTTGCGCCGCGGGCCGCTCCGGCCCCGCTGCACGCTTGGAGAGGTATTGGTATCCCCAGAGCAGACCGAGGATGATGACGGCGGCAACCAGCGTCCGAATGAGGGTTTCGCGATCCACGATGCCCCTATCGCTCGAAAGGCTTGCTTGAAACCGCAAAGAACGCAAAGCCCGCAAAGATGTTTTTT
>Ga0315284_10006537_pt1 | contig 16578 bp, 13 predicted proteins | sample YL17G09_16_MG_FD_203696 | JGI IMG/M metagenome (GOLD analysis project Ga0315284, IMG submission 203696) | Sediment microbial communities from Yellowstone Lake, YNP, Wyoming, USA - YL17G09_16 | ecosystem: Environmental > Aquatic > Freshwater > Lake > Sediment | place: USA: Wyoming | collected...
GGTGAGATCTACTACGATGCCTCCCTGTTCGGGGATGGTCTCGCCATGAAAGTGGACCTTTGAGCTTGCCGGTATGAGAGGGAGCTTCTGCTCGTTCGCAAGCTTCACGACTTTCTGGACTTCATCCCGGTCCTTCGGTCTCACCACCAGCATGGGCTTCCGGGCCGGCTGTAAACTGAAATCCTCTCCGTAGGACTTTAAGGCCGCTTCGTCTTCAAGCACGTTCCCTTTTCCCACTACCTTGATCAGCTCTTCCTTGAACATGGGACCTCCTGAAATTAATTATGACACGGTGAGGGCGGGACACAGTGACGCGGGGATTTCCTCATCTCTTTCTCCGCGTCTCCCCATCTCCTTGTCTCCCCACCTCATCATTGCACCTGCAGCGCTTCTTTTACTGAAACCTTTCCGAATTCTTCTATCTTCCTGGCCAGTGCAGGTCTTTCTTTTCTTATTCTCTCCATATGCCTCAATATACCACCCATCACCCGGTTCGGGTCGGTGAACTCATTCAGATAACCACTGATCCGGTCATTCTCAGTCAATCCAAAGAGATAATCAAGCTCCTCATCCTCCAGGACGTGAAGACCAAAGCTCTGCGTAGCCTTTTCGATCTCACCGGGGAAATTATATTCAAAGGTGGTTTTCCAAGACTGAATATATTCACTAAAACCATTCTCACCTCTCATCTCCCTGATTATTGCCTTCGCTCCTTGATAGCCGTACATCAACGCCCCCTGAACATAGACCTCGATAAAGGAAGGTGCATCACCGACGATTACGACCCTTCCCTTAATTGGTTCAGGAATCGGAGTACGGAAGTAAAGAACCGCCGTACGGGTCTCTATGACCCTTGCCTTTTTGAACCATGAGGAAAACCTTCCGCCTTGCATAAACCAGTCTATTGCTTCTTGGGGAGATGTATCAATGGGGCAACCACAGGAGAGTTCGAACAGGGGTGGATCCTTTGGATTCTTTTGTGGTTTGGCATCAAAATATAACTGTCCCTTTCCTCCTTTCACATGCCCCCTGCCCACAAAGTTCAACCAGGCTTTTGGATAAGGACACGCCACCTCTTCCATCAGGTAAGAGACAACTCCAAAGCCGCCGAATAATTTCCTCTCCTTATTCAAGCCAAGTGCTTCAACAATCCGTGAATTAACACCATCAGCGGCTACAGCGTAACGGGCAGTTATCTGAAGATCCTTTCCTCCGCTCCTTGCATGGACCTTAACCCCTTCCGGGATATCCTCAACATGTATCCCGAGGGTATTATTTTTGATTTCAGCACCACTTTTCCGGGTATCTTCGAGGAGGTCTTCCAGGAGGACTTCCTTATTGAAAGAAATGGCTATGGGATCAATTTGACGCTCTAAGGTGAGACACCTTCCTCCTGGAGATATCCTTATATTTTTCTCAAGCTTAATCCATCCACCGGTATATCTCACACTAAAGTCATTTATATGGAACCTGATCTGATCGCCTTCAATGGTGATAAACTCACCATGAGTATTAGGCTCGTTAATCAGGTTGGCACAGCAGGAACGCTTTACTTTGACTAAATCTTCTTTTGCATCAAACAGAAGGACTTTCAGCCCCTCTTCCGAAGCGGTCTTTGCTGTCATCAGACCGGCTGGTCCGGCACCGACAACCACTATATCATAATCATAGGTCATACGTTAATCGTAAAGATAAAGATTGCTTCGTCGTCCGTTATGGCGGATCCCTCGCCATGACAGGAAATCGGCATCATTAATTCCTCTGTCATTGCGAGTAGAGCGAAGTAATCTCTTATTTGGACACACGTGGTATTTTACACTGCTTACGGCAGTTTGTTTAATTTCTCCAATTCGTCTGCCACTGACTTAAACCCAAGGCTTCCCAATTTTGCCCGGGTGGGATTACCAGCCTTCTTATCCCAGCCCCGCGCTTCATAGTAATCATCCAGCATCTGATCCATCTCAAATACCTGGCCCTTCACCGACCCGCTCTTTTATTTAAACGCTGAAGGTAACTGTTATGCAGATTCCTCGCCTTCCTCTACTTCTACTTCAACCAGTTTTAGAGCGCCATGAACACACCACTTAACACAACTGGGGTCAGGTGGTTCCCCACAGAGATCGCACTTCAAGGGGATTTCTGTGCCAGGTTCAAAGAAAAAGGGCCGGATAGGACAGGCAGCACGACATAAGAGACAGCTCTCGTACTCTTTTTCCCCCATAATGATGTTATATTTTGAGGTACACTTGGCGTCAGTATATGGACCAGAGATAATGGGTAGAGATATTTCCCGATCAAAGTCTGAATAGATTCTTATGCGAGATAGTTTAGGATTGACTACCCCTTCTTCACTGTGCTTCAGTGAGCAGAATAATTCACAGTGCCGGCAGCCGGTACATTTTTCTATATCGATTCTAATCTCTTTTCTTACCATGGTGGTCTCCTTTAGCTTTAAGCAATTAGCCCTTCTTGAAAAATAGGCTTACCATCTCATTCCCAGCTCTTTGAGTTTTGCCTCAGTGGGAACGCCATTTTCATCCCATCCCCTCACTTTATAGTATTCTGGGAGCATCTCGTGCAACCGGTTAACACGGCCTTTGCCAGGGCCTTCAGGCATGGGTTCCTTGAGCATACGTGGTGAGAGGTTATCGTCTTTCCCCGTTAATCCTGCCTTTATGTTAAACATTCTCTCGATCATCCAGGTTCGCTCTCCGCAGGTAATCATCTCATCAAAGGAATAATCAACGCCTGTTGCTGGAAGCAATTGCTTATGGATTTCAGTCGCCCACAACCCCAGGATGAGGAAGAGGCAGGTTCCCGTGTTATCAAAAACGCAGGTTGCGTCCTGGATATTTTTCGTAAGCTGTGCCTTCCCTTCTGTGGCAAAAGGATCTGTCTTTCCTCCCAGAGAGGGAAGTCCAAAGATCTCTGATCCCATCGTATACCCTTTATTGTGACAGGCACCACGAGAAGCGGTAGCCAGGTTAAGACCTTGCGCTTGGCATACCCTGGGATCATAGGCAGGCGCTTCGAGCTTCTTGGCCCCAACGAAGAGCTCAGGATGATTGTATTGGGAAGACACCTGATATCCGCCCTTTATCACCTCTTTACCAAAGCCTTCCAGTTTACCGGTCATTTCAACCAGTCTGACCATTGCCTCGGGGTCCCCAAACTTCAAGGAAAAACCGATATCTTTCTCCTTGAGAAAGCCTTTTTCAAACATTTCCATACACATGGCAATGGTGTTTCCAACCGAGATGGTATCCATTCCGTATTGGTTGCAAAGGTCATGGGCCTTCAAGATAGCAGAAGAGTTACCATTGCCACAATCAGCTCCAAACACCCAGACTGTTTCAAATTCTGGTCTCTCTGAAGTAACCATGAATCGTGGATCGGTTGCTTTCAAAATGCCACCACAGGATTGTAGACATGTCAGACAGGCCCTGATCTTCCTGAGATGCTTCTTTGCCAGAGCCTCACCGCCAATTTCTTCTGCCTGTTCAAAGACACCAGTTTGGAAGTTCCTGGTGCCGAGCATGCCTACTTCATTGTAAATGTGGACCACTGAGGGTGAGCCAAATTTGGGGAAGGACTCTACCGAGGCATGGGATTTCTTAACGTGTTCGAGGACTTCAGTTGCTGCTTTTATAAAGGCTTCGCGATCTGCCACGTGAACCCCTTTTGTTCCTTTCACAACAACTGCCTTTAGGTTCTTTGATCCCATCACTGACCCCATACCACCCCTCGCTGCGGCATTATGCTTGTCTATAATAATCGAGGCAATATTAGTACCCTTTTCCCCAACTGGTCCGATACAGGCAATGGAATACTCCTTAGCCTTCCAGGGGTCTCCCATCTTTCTCCGAAGGATATCATCTGTTTCATAACAATCTTTACCCCAAAGCGCTTCTGCTGACAGATATTCAATCTTTTCATCTTCAATCACCAGATAGGTTGGTTCACTGGCCTTTCCCTCAAAGATAATCAGATCGTAGCCTGCATACTTGACCTCAGATCCAAGATTGCCGCCCACATTGGCACAACCAATATTCCCTAAGGGTGATTTCGAAACCACTACACTCCTGCATGCTGCAATTGCCCCCGTCCCCGTTAAAGGACCGCTCGCTACAATGAGTTTATTATCGGGGTCAAAGGCATCAATCTTAGGGTCAATTTCGTCATAGAGGATCTTGGTGGCTAACCCCCTACCTCCAAGATAACCTCTGGCTAAATCTCCATCCAGATCCTCTACTACATGCCTTTTCTCTGACAAATTAATTCTTAAAATTTTACCTGTCCATCCATTCATAATCCTTCTCCTTCTTTCAATTTATCCTCACCTAACCTTAACAATAAACCTACGAATAGTTTTCCCAAACCTCACATAAAGTCCTTCAGGAAAACCTTTCCCCATCCTCTCGGGTTCACTCTTTCAAATTTTGACCTTAACTCTTTTCTCACGAGAGAAGGTTTAGTTGCATCAATCCCTAATTTACCTCCAACTCTCAGCGGAGGCGCACCAGGGAGATCCGTACATGAAAGATCGTAGGGAAGTCCCACGGTTCGATCAATACCGACGATATCTGTCTGGGGATTCATCCTCACCCCGATAGAATAGAGGATATCTTCTGCACAGGTAATATCCATATCCTCATCTACTGCTATTACAATTTTGGTGAATAACAACACAGGTGAATAGAGAGCGGTCATGAGGACATCTCTTACCTGTTCCTCGACCTGAGGTACCATTTTGATAATCACAATGAATAAACCACCCCACGCCGGGATATGCACATCCTTCACATCTACCCCTTTCCTTTTGAGTTGATCATACAAACGAGCCTCTCCCGGCAAGGCGACAAGATTTTGATGATCGGTAAAGGGGGTAGCGTTCAGGTGACGATAGATGGCGTCTTCTCTCATCGTGATGGCCTGTATATCCAAAGCCGGTTTTTTTGCAACCCCGGCTGTATAGATTCCATGAAATTCGCAGAAGGGGCCTTCATCTTCCATAACACCCGGTGGAATTTCCCCTTCTATAACCATTTCCGCATGAGCAGGAATAGAAATATCAGACATCTCACACTTCACCATATCTACTGTTTCATTTAACAGGGAAGCTGCCAACTCATGTTCGCTGTAGGTATCGTGAGGACCAAAATAGTTGGTGGCAATCTCAAAACAGGGGTGATGTCCGATAACCACCGCCATGGGAACCGCCTGTCCCCGCTCATGGTATTTTTGGATAATTCTCCTGGTGTGGGGTGAAAAGATGTTCAATGCTGCGCGATGAGCGCCCTTGATGTGAATCCGATGCATGGCCACATTCTGTGCACCTGTGTCTGGATCTCTGACAACACACATGCCAGAACCAATATAGAGACCCCCATCTTTTGGTGTATGGAGACAGAAGGGAATCTGGTTGAGATCTGCCTCTTTCCCTTTCAAAATTTTAGCTTTTACAGGACCAGTTTTTACCATTCGTGTTTTACCAGGTCCTTTTCCGATCCTTTTGGCTAACTCAGGGACAACCTGATCAGGAGCAGTTTTTAGAGCAATAGCTTGAGTTTTACGTGTCTTTACCAATAGATCACAGATCTTCCACCCCGGATAACCTTTTATGTTTTCAAAGAGGAGAGGTTGATCACTTTGGGAAACTAAATCACCCAGTTGAGTTTTTGGATCAACTTCTTTTTTTATCTTTAATGTTTCTTTTCGAATGTCTTGCAGGTAGGTTCTCAATGAACTTGGCATAAACCCTCCATCATGTAATTCACTCTATATTCATAGCTCAAAAAAGGATAATGCACAGTTGTACACTATTCAGATAATTTACCTATCTTCTCCAATTCATCTGCCGCAAATTTAAGACCCAGACTTTCTAACTTTGTCCGGGTGGGATTACCAGTCTTCCTGTCCCAGCCCCGTGCCTCGTAGTAATCATCAAGCATCATATCCATCTCAAAGATGTGACCTTTTACCGGTCCGCTCTTCGGTGATTCATGCAGAAAGCGGGAGGGGAGCATATCATCCTTACGGCCGAATCCCTCTCTCGCATTGAATGCACGCTCTAAATTGTAGACCCTTTCTCCAAGTTTCAGCAGATACTTCTCATCAGAAAACTCCTCTATTCCCGTAGCGGCAGGGAGCAACTGTTTATAAACAGCTATTCCCAGCCAGCCAAACACAACCGGGAAACAACAGGAAATAATGCTGTCATAGATGGCAGTCATGTCTTGATTCTGCTTACACAGTTTCCCCTTACCTTCAGGAGTAAAACGTTCTACTGATTCAGGAATGCCAAAGAGCTCCTGGGTAGCGTAACCAGTCATGTGACTTGCCCCGATATTGGAAGTGGCAAGGTTTAACCCATGGGCCTTGGCTCCCCTTGGATCATAAGCAGGAATCTCCAATCCCTTTACGTGCATGGCATATTTATCTGCACCTTTGCCGATCTTCTGTGCTGTCCGTTTTGTACCTTCAGCCAAAAGATCTCCAATACCTTCTCTCGTCACAATCTTTTTCAATAATGCAATAATGGCTTCCTGGTTTCCCCAGGTGAGGTCAAGACCATCCACATCTTTCTTCGTAAGGATACCTTTCTCAAAGAGTTCCATGGCAAAACCAATGCAGCTTCCCGCTGAAATGGTATCTACACCATAATCATCGCAGATCCGATTGGCCTCAATGATCATCCCCAGATTAGTATTACCCACCTCACCGCCAAACGACCACATGGTCTCAAATTCCGGACCTTCTACTTCCTTGCCGGCATAAGGGCCACGCGCAACTCTCATGATGCTTCCACAGTGAATATAACAATTGTGACAGTGCACATCCTTAATGAAGACCTCTTCTAACTTTTCCGGAGTAAGATTCCCGTGTAAACCTTCAAGTACACCTTCCTGAAAATTCCTTACCGGATATATGCCGAGTTCATGAATCAGAACAGTTGATCCAGGAGTTCCCAAATGACTGAATCCCTGAAATAAGGGACTCTCTTGCGAGGCTGCTACCTGGGACTTAGTTACCTCCCGGAGTTTAGCACGGTCAGCCACCTCAATCCGTTTACTCCCCCGTACTGCGATGGCTTTGAGGTTCTTTGAGCCCATCACCGTACCTACTCCGCCCCGGCTGGCTGTCCTCCGGTCATCAACAATGGCAGCAAAGCGCACAAGCTTCTCACCTGCAGGCCCAATGGTAGCTACTTTAATCTTTTCATCCTTCAGCTCTTTGCGGACAGCAGAAGCGGCCTCATCACTCAAAAGCCCCCAGAGTTTGCCTGCATCCCGCATCACCACCTGGTCATCGTTTATCCAGAGATAGACCGGCTTCTCTGCCTTCCCTTCCACGATGAGGACGTCAAATCCTGCTGATTTGAGTTCGGCCCCAAAACTGCCCCCGGCAGTTGAGCGGATGATGCCGCCCGTTAAAGGGGATTTGGTAATAACCATCCACCGGCTGCAGGATTGGGCGAGGGTGCCGGTTAACGGGCCATTGGCAAAGATCAGCTTATTCGCTGATGAAAGGGGGTCGATGCCGGGTTTCACTTCATCATAAAGGACTTTTGCACCCAAACCTCTTCCACCAAGATAGAGCTTAGCCAGTTCTTCAGGTATGGGTTCAGATTTCACCTTGCCAGTGGTTAAATCCACTCTCAGGATCGTTCCCATGTACCCCTTATTCAATGTCCCCTTCTCTGCCATCATTTTTTTCTTGTTTTACAGATCGAAACTTAAAACAAATTCGAAGCTCTAAATTCGAAATTCGAAACAAATTCAAAATTCAAATTTCCAAACTTCAAAACTGTTTCTGTTTCGGTCATTTGTATTTTGATCATTTGTGTTTGTTTCGGATTTCGATATTCGAATTTCGAAAATTTTTTATTCCACATCTCAAAATCCGAAATACCGTTTGTGTTGACAGGGCCGGATAAACCGGCCCCGGCTTTATAACAATTTTTTTACCAGACTACCAGTCCAGCATCTGCCGCTAAGGCATTACCGGACATGATCGCACTCTCATCGGAGCACAAGAAGATAAGTGGACCGACCAGGTCTTCCGGCATCTCTCTCCTATGGATATTTTGTTCTCTCAGAAGTTGTTCCTCAACCCCTGGTATACCACCGAGGATTCCAATAGTAGCCTCATCCCAGGTTCCACCCGGCATGAGGGCATTTACCCTGATCCCATTTTGATTGGTAGTAGGATCGCCTGCCAGACAGCGGGTAAACCCAATCTCGGCTGCCTTGGTGGTTATGTAATGAATGAGAGGGATTTTGGGGTAGAGCCAGATGGTCGAAGAGATGTTGACGATGTTACCTTTCTTCTGTTTAATCATCTGGGGGATAACTGCCTTACAGCAGAGAAACATACCGGTAATATTGGTGTCAATCACCTTTCTCCAGAGTGCGGTATCGACGTCAAGAAACGGGGTCAACTTAAGACCGCCGAAGATCGCTGCATTGTTGACCAGGATATCAATTTGGCCAAATTTCTCAACAACCTTCTTAGCCATCATCTGGGTATCTTCTTCTTTGGTAACATCCACCTTAAAACCGATGGCATCTCCACCTTTTTTCTTGATCTCTTCTGCCACCGGCTCACAAGGGGTATGAGCCCCGCACACCACCACCTTTGCACCTTCAGCGGCCAGGGCGTGGGAGAAGGTATACCCTAATCCCTTGGCCCCACCAGTCACAATTGCCACCTTACCTTTAAGCCTGTTCAATGCCATACCTCTTTCTCCTTTCTTTATAAACCGTTATGGTAGATTAAGAACACAAATCTGTTTACTATCTGTTAGCCATACTCTGATCGATATGAGGAGCCAGAATCTGTTCTACCGGCTCCTGAGCCATCCTCCCCAGCTTGCCGAGGATATCCGGTCTTTCTTTCTGGATTATAGGAACCACTTTCCCAACTGCCTCCCCAAGATGCCCGGGAAGGGTGTAGGGAAGGATGCTTGCCGGCATCACCTCATTCAAGAGACTGAAGAGATAGTCCATATCTTCATTGGTCATTACTGCACCCAGGATGTAATTCTTCATGATCAGGTCTCTCGGATACCGATCCACAAATGCCTGCTTCCACCAATCCAGGTAGGTAGCAACTCCTTCCCGGTTCAGTTTTTCGTCGAGGAAAGCAATTTTTACTGCTACAGCAGCCTTTCCACCAGAGAGGAGTGCTCCAAGGTTCTCCGACTCCTGACACCAGATGGTATCCCCCACCAGGAGCACGTTATCCTTGAATGGTTCGGTAAGGGTGCTGTACATATTGCCAACTGAAGCGAGATCTACTTTGAGTTCAACCCCTTTAAACCAGGATGCAAGCTTGCTCTCCTTCATGATAAAGTTAGCAAATTTCATCAGGTCTACCTTGGGATTTAAGGTGATGAACACTACGTTGTATTCACCTTCATAAGCCCTGGGAATCAGAGCACACAGCGTGGGAGCACCGTTGACCTCCGCGCAGATATAGTAGACCGTCCCCTTTGCAGGAAGGTGAAGCCCCTTCATGTAGGATTCGATTACCGACATGGTAGAATAGTACGTCCTGTCTTTGTTTAAGCCGAGACGCTGTGCAATCCTCGAATTGGCCCCATCCGCAGCGATCACGAAGGTTCCTTCGAAGGTCTTATTTTTACAAATCACCTTTACGGCGTCTCCCTCCTTCTTTAAATCAGTTACCATCGTGCCCGGGAAAATTTCCACCCCATTATTCGTGGCCTGCTTCAGGAGGCCCTTGAGCAGGAGACCTTTATCAATCCCGATACAGATTCTCCCCTGATCCCCCATTTTCTTCCGCACACTCGCCTCTCCAAACTTCAGACAGCTCCCGCCCAGTGAGTAGATGTGGAAGGCGTAGATGTTCTGGTATGGACCATCATATTTAAAGGAAAGGCCATTTCTCAAGAAACTAAAATGACCATTCTTACCGTTAAAACTCATCCTTTCTCCGAGGTAATCCTCATTCATCGGAAGCAATGTCTGTGAACAGCATCTCCTCACTACAGAGAGGTTCGTTTTCATATCCAAGAGGGCCGTACGTAAACCGTTTTCCCCTGCGGTCTTGGCTGCCATTGCACCGGCAGGCCCTGCACCAACCACAATCACATCATACCTTTTCGCCATTGATATCTCCTTTCTCCTTACCCTTTACATTGCTTTTTCACACACCTCTTAACGCTTACATGCTGAGTGCACGCACTGGACATGCCTTGACGCAGATCTGGCATTTGCTGCACAGTTTTTCATCAACAGCAATGACATCCTTGCTGCTCAAACTCATTGCCGCATCAGGGCAAAGATTCACACACCCTCCACAGCCAGTACATTTAGCTGCTTCGATCTTAACCATAGCAAAACCTCCTTCTCCCTGTTCATTTAGTCTTTATTTTTCCTTTTACGGAGATAATCCAGATTCCCACGATGATGTCTGCCACCCCCTTTAAGACAAAACAGCTCCATGGACCCAGCTTGTCAAAGAGGAACCCTCCAAACTGGAGAAAAAAGAGTATTCCCACAGGCTGCATGGAATTGAGTCCCCCCAGGATGACTCCGGTCATCCCCTTGGGTGCCCCGTCTGTGGCCAGGGTGTTGGCACCAGTCACCGATCCAGCCATCCCTATCCCGACTATCGCTATGTAGAAAAAAAGTAATGGAGAAAAAGGATTAGAGAGCGATCCTATGAGGCACAACCCGGTTCCACCGACCAGGAGGGAAAGAATGAGTACCGGGACCCGGCCCCATTTATCCAGTAAAATGCCAAGGACGGGAAAAGCGACAAACGAGACGATACTCATGACTCCCATGGCGATGCCAAATCTCATAATCGCCTGCATAGAAGCCTCCTTACCCACAACATTCACCAGCCATGCGCTCAGGAGGGTTGCTATCACGACAACATCTGCCCTGCTCACAAAGGTTGCCACGTAGCTCGCCTTCAAATCCATACTTTTGGAAACGATCTGCCATATCTCCTTGAAACTCTTCTTCTCTTCCTTCGCCATTATTCTATCAACAAGGCCGTATTTGCACACAATCACTCCCAGAATGCCGGCGATAGCAGCCATGTAGAAGATACTCAGCAGCCCCGTTTTTCGGGCTATCGCAGCAAGGCCTACAGCGACGGTGAGACTCGCCAACCCCATGCATATCCCGTTAAAGGCCATGCCTTTCCCCCGGTCCTGCGGAAGGGTATAATCGGCCACCATGGTAATGAACTGCGGGAACCCCAGGATCAGGCCGATTCCGATGATGAAGCGGATTACAAAGCCGATAGCTACCTGGGCATTCATGCTCGTCAGTCCCATGGACAGGGAAATCTCTTTGGTATAGCCGAAGAGGACGTAGAAGATCGCACAGACGACGAATCCGATGATTGCGAGGATTCTTCTGCCGTGTTTGTCTGAAAGGTACCCGATATAGCCAACGAAGAGGAGGGTAGCCACCTGGCTCATATTCTGGAGGCCGGCATTAAGCGTTCCGGCATTCTCCGGTGCAACACCCAATACCCTTAAAAGGGGTGCCTGGCAAATGGCAGGAAAGGTCATGAGGCAACCCATCAGGAAGGTTGCTAAATACAAATTGAAGAAATTGGTCTTCGTTAAATCATCAGGAACGGTAATGCCACCGAATTTTTTCACAGAACTTTTTATTTCCTGAGGCTTGTCCATAATATCCCCTCCTCCTTGTGGTTAAATAATAGGGTTAAAGAAAATACGAATCCAGGAGTCAGGAGCCAGAATCCAGAATAATTCCCCTTCTGAATTCTGACTTCTGTATTCTGAATTCTCAATTTCATTTTACCCGAGCTTCTTCCCTATCTCCTCTCCGATCCTTCTTGCCTTCTCCATGATTTCCTTGTTTTCCCGTACATCACCCATTCCAATTGCCTCTGCGATCTCCCCCACGATATCCAGGTCTTCGTATACCATGTATAACCGCATATTGGCTGCTGTCTTCTCCTGGTCTCCACCGCCCGCCACAGTAACCAGTGCAGCCGGCCTGCCGGCCATCGGGCTCCTTCCATGCCCTGCCAGCTTCTTTTCAGGCCCGATCCCCCGACTGTCTATGCCAATAGAGCGATCAAAAAAATTTTTCATCCTGCCGGTCACATTCCCGTACATGGTGGGTGAACCAAGGATCAAGGCTTTGCAGTTAAGCATCTTCTGGATCAACCCCTCCATATCATCCTTCTGCCAGCAGACACCTTTCGTTTCGGGATCAGAAAAGCACTTCAAACAACCGGTGCAGAAATTGATGTTCAGATCGCAGAGCCAGACCAGTTCGCAACTCTTCCCCGTAGCCTTGAGAATCTCCTCCATAATGGCTGCAGTATTACTTTCTTTTTTTCTTGAGCTTCCACAAATTCCCAGAACGTCAGCCATCTACCCCTCCTTCTGCTTTCTCCGTGCGGTTTTAAAACTCTGGTTCTTACTGCTGGAACGTGTTGACAGAGGATCAAACCTCTGCCGGCGCCCTCATCGGACATACCTTGACGCAGATCTTGCAATCGGTGCAGGTATCATTATTGACGGTCACAACATCATTGATCATACTGATTGCAATAGCAGGACAGATATCGATGCACCCCCCGCACCCCGTACACTTGCTGGTATCAATCTTCACCATATCACCACCCTCCATAAAACGTTTGGTCGTTCTTACGATAATCCACTAGAAATCAGTTATTCCGAACTCCGGCATATCATACGAGAGGCCCGATACCATGGTAAAGGTTTTCCCCATATCCTGAGTCTTTGCAATCGTCCCACGGTATCCTACTACCCAGCCCGTATTTGGATCCGAAAAGGAGAGGTCTCTCAGCCAGAATCTGGTCTTGATCACCTCATCCTGATACTTCCAGGTCTTTCCCCCATCCTCTGTTGTCAGATACGCACCCTTGTCGCCAACCATCCACCCTTTCTTTCCGATGATCTGCATATTGTACAGGGAATGATCAGTTGCTAACGAAAGTTTTTTCCATGTTTCGCCACCGTTCTCAGTCATGATGGTTACCCCGTCCATACCCTGAATCCATCCCCGGTCACGATCAACGAAATAGACATTCAGGAGCCCGGGCATTTGTTCTTCCCACTGGGTTTCGTCAACCTTCGGTATGAGATCCTGGCATTCCTGGTTTTTCCAGGTCTTCCCGCCGTCTGTGGTATGGAGGATGGTTGAAAATTCACCCACAACCCATCCACACAAGGAATCAACAAAATACACTCCCGAGAGATGGATATCCTGCTTGTTCTCTTCCTTGATCATGCTCTCCCAATTTTTTCCTCCATCAACGCTCTTCAGCATGGTCATGGATTCACCTGCTGCAAATCCGTACTTTTCATCGACAATTGAGATGTCAACGATGTACTTCTCCGTACCGGTTTTGCTACGCACCCAGTGCTTTCCACCATCAGTGGTGTAGAGAATAGTCCCTTCGGTTCCGCACACCCATCCCCGGTTTGCGTCAAGAAACTGGGCTTTGGGGAGGACACCTTCATAACCGCTCTCCTGCTTTTCCCAGGTCTTGCCGGCATCGCAGGTATGGATGATGGTTCCGTAGTTGCCAAATATCCAGATATTGTTGGCATCAACAGCCGCCACGCTGTGGAGATTATTGGGGACGACCATGGTGATTTTCGGGGGCTTAAATTTGGAACGGTCCATCTTCATGCAGGCGGGGAATGTTATCCCGCACGCAAGAATCACCACCCACCAGAAAAGAATTTTTACCTTCCCTCTCTCCCCCATCTCACAGCTCCTTTCACGAACAATCATTCTTCATCAACCGTGTAACACCTGTTCTGTTACCGGTTGGGGAACCCCTCTTTTATAGCCTCACTCATGAGCTCTTCTACCGGAGCAGTTCCGAAGGTCTGAATCTTCGGAAGGAAATCCGGCCTCGCCTCGACAATCGCGCCCATCGCCTTGCCCAGTTCCGCCCCTACGAAATTAAACAGCTCGTAGGCATTCAAACTTGCGGGCATGGTCTCTTTAATATGGCTGAAGAGATAGCTGATCTCCTCATCCTGAAAGAAGTTACATATGGTGTAGTTCTTCAAATAATTCCGGTAGTCATAGGGAGCGCAGAAAGAGTTTTTCCACCACGTTAGGTAATCTTCCACGCCCTCCCGGCTGACCTTCCCATCGCTTAAGGCAACGGTTAAGACATTTGCGGCCTTCCAGCCGCACATGAGTGACCCGGTGTTCTCGGCCTCCTGAGTCCAGGAGGTGTCGCCAATGAGCAGGACACCATCCTGATAGGGCTCGATAATAGGCTCCCATAGATTTTCAACTGCAGCAAATCCTTTGACCTTCTTCGCCTTCTTAAACCAGGATTGGGTAAATCCCTCTCCGGTAAGACGGTTAAAGACTAAATCCGGGTCAACCGCAGGGTTGAAGGTGATGGCAATCACCTGATAACCATCTCCTGCAGCCCGGGGAGAGATAGCACAGAGTGAAGGATAAGGTCTGCCATAGAATAACATGGTAAAGGCATTGGGATCCGGTCCTTCCACATCGGCCATGTGATAGGTCCTGCTTAAGAGCATGCCGTAATATTTCCGGTCCTTGTTGAAACCGAGCTTCTGGGCAATGAGGGAATTCACACCGTCAGCAGCAATGACAAAGGTGCCGGTGAACTCCTCTGAGCCAGCGCGCACCATAACCCCATCCGGCCTCTTCTCGATGCCGGTCACATTGGTGTTAGCGAATACCTCTACACCTGCCTGCTTTACCTCTTTTAGCAGACCCCTCAGGAGCGTTGGCTTATCATGCACCAGGGCAATCTTGGCTGCATCGCCGATCGCCCTTCCCTTGTCACAATCACCAAACCGTATCCGGTTCCCCTGAGAGGAATAACCGTAGATAGCATAGACGTCCTTCAGGGGGCCGTCATACTTTACGGAAAAACCGTTCTTGGGGAAGCAGAGCCGGCCTCCTGTGCGGTTGACACGCATCCAGTCTCCGAAGTAGCCTTCATTGTACACCAGAAGCATCATGGCACAGGCCCTTCTGATGTCAGCTATGTCCTTTTTCCGCTCAAGCAGGGCAACCTTTAAGCCGTACTCACCTGCTGTCTTGGCAGCCATCAGGCCTGCCGGTCCTGCGCCGACTATGACCAGGTCATATTTCTTGGCCATCAGTGATCTCCCCTTATTCCTTTTCCTTCAGGGCATGGCATGGCATGCCCCTACAGTGTTATTTGGATTTTGTCATTTGACATTTGAGCTTTGTCATTTGACATTTTTTTAATGCGCCCCCATCATCTTTTTCAACTCCTCATCGGAAAGGACATCCGGCCTCGTTGCATAGGGCGGGTTCGAGAGGTTGTAAGGATCAAAGGTGTTTTTGATCTTTTTCACGATCAGGTGGACGTTGTTCATCATGGGACCGAGGAGGTCATAACTCGGGCCGAGAAGATGAATGACCACAGCTGCACTCTTATCTTCGAGCTCTCCCTTCAACTGATTGCCCATTAATTCAATTGCCTCAGAAGCCTGTTTCACGGTCTGTTCAGGGAAGATGTCGGTAGTCATCAGGCACCAGTGGGCATACTCCTGGGGACTGATCCACCCTCCATGCACGCTCAAAGGCTGGACAAAGTCCTTGCCCAGTTCCTTTTCTCCGGCAAGGAGGTCTCTCAATGTCTTGTTTGACCTTATAATTTCACGCACAATACCATCGCATGAGTCCACATTCGAGGCACCGATGTTGAAGCTGTCCGAAGGACGGGCCAGTCTGATGCCGTGGGCAAAACGGAGCCACTCATTGGAGGTTCTCACAATCCACACCTGATAGGCAGGCTCGTTCTCTTTCACAAAAATCCCGCCGACCTTGGCGACGATGGCCTTGAGCACCCTCTCCTCATAGTTGAGCTGCCGTACCGAAGTGGTAGCCTGCAGCCCGACCACGCAATAGCCCTGAGGAAAGACATTGTTCTTCATGTTCTCAAAGAGGTCCTGTTTGGTCTTGGATGAATAGGTATAGAGGAACTGCTTGGCGAGATGAGTGGCAAATACCGCGATCTCTGCCTTCCCCATTTCATAGAAAAGTTCAGCGGACTGGGTGAGCTCCTTCTCTTCCTCCTCAGGATACTTGAAGGGGAATTTGATCATGTACCAGCGGAACTGGTCCTTGGGGAATTCTGAAATTTTATCGATAGATATTCCGCGGGTGGGCAGTACCGCAGGTCCGGGCCAGGGTGTGAGCCGGCAGGAGATCTTGGTGACCATGCCCAGTCCGCCTGCATGTCCAAACATGCCGCCCCTGAGCAGTCCCCGCAAATCAGGACCGGGTCCATCATTCCAGAACCAGCCTGCATGGGGCTGGGCGATTGAACCGCTCTTTACCACATCCCCGGTAGGCAGTACCCATTCAAAGGCCTCGAGATTCTGGGCACCGATGCCGCTGATCCAGCTGTTTCCGTAAGCTCCGTGCCAGGAGTAGTTGGCGAGAACTGACACCTGTGCCCCGGCCAGAGGAGATGGACAGGTCATCCCTTTCTTCATCCCCTCAGTCTGGAGCTCGGCAAAGGTGACATAGGGCTCAATCACCGCATACATATCTTTTT
>Ga0315284_10006538_pt1 | contig 16578 bp, 15 predicted proteins | sample YL17G09_16_MG_FD_203696 | JGI IMG/M metagenome (GOLD analysis project Ga0315284, IMG submission 203696) | Sediment microbial communities from Yellowstone Lake, YNP, Wyoming, USA - YL17G09_16 | ecosystem: Environmental > Aquatic > Freshwater > Lake > Sediment | place: USA: Wyoming | collected...
GTCGCACAACATGTCCTTCAAAGGGTCCTGAAGCGGACAATATCCTCTCAAATTCAAGTGCGCCGATGACATTCGGGAAACGACCGTAACCGAATTCGGGTTTGGATGTTGCATCAAAAACTTCATAACCGGGCGAGAGGATAATGGAGCCGACATTGATCTCCACTTTTTCTTCTTTCTGGTTGTAATCTACGGCCAGGGCTTGGCAGCGCCTTTTGCACTCCTCGCATTCGATACAGCCCTCAATTTGCCCTGCCAGACACCGTAGCGCTTCTTTAACGGCTTGCTCTGGGCTGAACCCAAGAGCGACTTCCCTGAAATTGGTCACTCTTTCTGCGACAGGCATCTCATTCATATGGACGCGGCTCTCGGAGGGGAAACGCTGTTTCAAGGCTGTGACTTCCTTCTCATCGAGTTTTTCCGGCTTTTTGTCTTCTCTCGGGGCCTCGATGGGTTCACCTTTCAGATACCGTTCGATTGAGACTGCAGCCCGCTTCCCTGCTGCAATGGCATCAATGACATAGGCCGCTCCTGTCACCACGTCTCCACCGGCAAATATCCCTTCTACGTTTGTCGCTCCGGTGTTCGAGTCAACCGGAACGGTCCCGTTCTTTGAGAGGTTGACCCCTAATTCTCTTAAAAATTCAACCTGAGTCACTTGACCCAGGGCGGCGATGACCGTATCCACTGGAACACTAAACTCGGAACCGGAGATAGGAATAGGGCGACGACGACCACTGGCATCAGGCTCTCCCAATTCCATCCGGATACACTCCATCGAGGAGAGCGTTCCGTTTTTCGAGAAGAATCGCTTAGGCAATGTGAGATAATCGGTCTTGATTCCTTCCTTCTCCATCGCCTCAATTTCTTCTGCCGCAGCCGGCATCTCGGCACGGGTACGTCGGTAGACCACCCGCACCTCCTCGGCGCCAAGGCGTTTTGCCGTTCGGGCACAGTCGATGGCTGTATTTCCTCCTCCGACCACGGCGACCTTCTTTCCAATCGACACTTGTCTCCCAAGGTTGATTGCCTGAAGAAACTTAATTCCATCCGTGACCCCTGGCTGGTCCGCTCCGTCTCCTTCGAGTTTCATCCCGCCCGGGGCGCCCACGCCGATGAATATGGCCTGGTAATCCTTTCGGATGTTGGCGAGGGAGATCTCTTTTCCAACCTCGACCCCTGTTTTAATCTCGACCCCGAGTCTCTCGATGTAGTTGATCTCTTGCCTCAAGATCTCTTTGGGAAGACGATATTCAGGAATGGCATAACGCAACATGCCACCTGGTTCCGGCTGGGCTTCAAAAATAACCACTTCATGTCCCTGCAAAGCAAGGTCATTGGCTGCAGCGAGGCCAGCCGGTCCTGCGCCGATGATGGCAACCTTCTTGCCTGTTTTAGTAATCTGGGGAACAGGAAGTTCATCAATGTTTACCTGGTCCGCAACGAACATCTTCAGTTCACGAATGGCTATCGGTTCTTCGAGTTGTCCGCGGTTACAATTCTTTTCGCATGGAGCGTAACATACCCTACCGCACACGGAAGGAAGGGGGTTGATATCCCGGTTCATTTGATAGGCTTCTTTATACTTCCCCTCGGCGATCAGTTTAACGTAACCGAGCACATTCGTATTAATCGGACAAGCATACATGCAAGCCGCTTTGCAGGGACGTTCCTCACGCTTGTCAATCGTCGCTTTGTTGGGGATGGACTGGGGGAAAAGGATGTAAATTGCCTTACGTTCCGACAACCCTACTTCGAAATCGTTCTTCATGAAGACCGGGCAACTTGCAAAACAGAGGCCGCATCCGGTGCACTTGCTTATATCCACATAACGAGGCTTTTTCCGGATGGTTACCTGGAAGTTTCCCGGTTCTCCCTTCACACTTTCGACGTCACTGAGAGTAATTAATTCAATATCTTTGTGCCGGCCGACCTCGACCAGTCTGGGTGCCATCGTTCACATGGCACAATCGTTTGTGGGGAACGTTTTGTCGAGTTGTGCCATGACGCCACCAATCGAGGGTTTGGCGTCAGCCAGATAGACCTTGATGCCACAGGCGGCAAGATCAAGAGCAGCCTGCATCCCCCCTATTCCAGCGCCGACGATTAATGCTGCACCAACCTTTTTCTCTTGAATTTCATGCGGTTGCATACTTAGAATCCTCCTTTTGAGACCATTGTGGTTGCAGAGACTTCTCTTTTTGTGATTGTAAAGAGATGGCCAGCGGACGGTAAATCATATGCGTCCATTTGCCAAAGGGCATTTCAATAACCAACATAGGAACAGCGATCATGATATGAATCGCGTAGGTGTAACAGGTAGCGATTTGAAATCCTGCCAACCTGAATATATGGAGGATGATTCCACTCAGGGCCGTAGCAAAAAGCAGTGTCAGGAAAGTCCAATCCGAGAGTTCAGAAGACTTATAGACTTCTTTTTTCTTTGTGATGCGGCCGATCAAAATACTACCGGTGCCATAAAGAATGAAAATGGTTGCAAGGTACCCCACCCATCTCTGAGGATGGAAAAAGGGATGAACCTGATCGGTCTGGAACCAACTCAGGGCAAAGACCTTTACGATGAGCATCATCAGACAGCCGATTCCAATGAAAAGGTGTTCAACCCACCTGCTTTTGCCCGTCGGGCACTCCGACATTTTTTTATAGGTGAAAAAGTGGAGCAGAAAAGTCGAGACTCGAGAAAAAGGTGAAGGTTTGGAACTCCCCCCGGTTTGGCTTCTGGATGAAATCAATCCATACATGCGAAAGGCGTTGGACACGAGGATCAGAAAGGGGGTAAGAATGACCGCGAGCGTGAAATAGGTCATCGTTGGAAACATATGCTCCAGGCCCAGGGCGGTCGTTGTAAAATCAGAGAGCGGTATTTCTACCACGTAAATATGGTATAGACCGGTCAGCAATAGGACAAAAGCCGCCATGAAAGAGAGAGCACCGATATACCATACTTTCGACCGGTTGATCTTTGAGGCGATGCCTGTCCAATCATACGCAGACACCAGGTAACGTCGCAACGTCATCATAGACTCCTGGGGCTTCGTCTGCCTGGGACAGGTGACCGAACAGTCGCCACAGTCGTGACATACCCATGGGTCCACACTTTCATACAGGGCTTGTTTCAGCCCCATGAGCACATGCCGCATCGATTTCCTCGGAAACGTAGCCTGGTCATTTGATAGGTCACAACTCAGGGTGCAACTGCCACAATTGAAACACCCCTCAGCGTCGAATTTCCCGTATTTGCGGACCTCATTTATCAGTTTTAAATCAGATTCATAGTAATTCATTACCCCCCACTCCTTTCTGGTTTCGCTCTCCCTCTAAGTTTCTTAGCCTTTACCAGAAGAAAGGACCTGCACGCTTATTGAACCCTGTTACCTACTGAGTCGCCTCTCTGCTTAGATCAAACGGGCGGTCTTCCGCCACATGATTTCAATACCTCTTTGGCGGCAATCGCCACGCTTTCCATTAATGCATCCGATAATCCGGGGCTGACGGCCTCGGGCATGTGTTCTACTTGTACGGCGATGATGATGACATCCACATTGCAGAAATCTTTCAGTTCTTTGAGCAGATTTGATGTAGGCATCTCATGCAAGGTGAAATCATCTATTTTGTTCAGAGGCAACTCATCTACATTGAGATTGAACACTTCTCCGGGCTTTTTATTTGCGTCAACGGCATCAATAACGATGATCTTTTTAGGTCTTTGTGGAGATAGTATGAAGTCAAAGAGAATCTCTCTAACACTTGTTCCTGCATTGATGACAGAGACGTTTTCCGGCAACTCGATACAGTTCTGGAGATATTCTGCCACGCAAGGCCCAAAGCCATCATCCCCGAAAAGAATATTGCCGCATCCGAAAACAACAATGTCCCGGTACATGGCAGCCGAATTATTGCAGGATTCACCCGTTGAATTTTCTTCTGTCATCTGTTTGCGCCCATAGCGGGGTGGACTGGGCGAAAAAGAAAGGAAATCAGTGGAGTCTTTTTTCACTACCGCCCCCAACACCTGTTCCCACCTTCAGAAGATAGTGAAAAAAACCTTTTCTACTGGCCTTGGATAATTATTTCCTTAACAACTCTTCGTGTATAGAGATATATTTTCCCACTCTCTTCATATGTTTCAACTTCAAAGCCGTTATTCTTGTATGTTTGAGCCTTCTTTAAAGCCTCTTCTTCACTTGGATACTCGATACCATCCCACATGAACTTTTTTTCTTTAAACATCACATCACTTGGCATGGGCAGCCCCCTTAACTCACCGTGTAGACTCGTTTTCTCTAAATATAAGTGTTACACGGAGAAGCCCTCTGATCACAAATATCCTGTGGCCCTTCGTTTCCATCATTGACATTAGCATTTAGCAAACAAAGCCTTTTTTGTCAAGAAAAAAAAATCAAGGGGATTTTCTGAAAAGGGAGGAAACTTGCATCCTAACATAACACACGTAAATGTTTTGTCAAGCAGGGGAAGAGATGGTCAATGCCAAATCAGGAAGCTCCCCTAAGAATCTTTACGGTGACTGTAAACGAGACTTTCCTCGAATGCAATCTCATTCTTACGCAGGTGATTTTCGTACGCGATCAGGTTCCTGGTCAAGGTTTCTTGCAATCTCGTTGAGCAGATCGAGTGTTTCTCGGGCTGCATCTTCATCGATCTTTTGGATGGCGAAACCTGCGTGGACAAGAACGTAGTCGCCCAACTCATTTCTCAGGCCATCAAAAAGGTGGACCTGGAGGGAATCCGATTCCTCTTCATAGAAAATGTGGGCAATGTGATCTGCCCAGGAGAGTTTCCACGCGGTGCCCACGAGCGACTGGTGGTCATCTCAGTGACCGAGGGACCTTATACGGTGATCAAGCACCCCTACATTTTTCGAGAGGCCGACGTGATTGCCCTCAACAAGATCGATCTGGCTAAGGCGATGAAGGTCAGTACCTCGCGGCTAGAAAGAGACGCTCAACGAATTAACCCTCACGCTCTATTCATTCGAACCAATGCCATTCGAGGAGTCGGCGTTGTCCGAATCATTCAATCCCTCGGACTCCGGTCCTACCGGTCCTAACGATGCACGAATATTCCATTGCCTCTGAGATCGTGAGAAACGTTCTTGACGCCGCAGAGAAGCAGGATGGAAAGCGCGTTCTCTCGGTCCAGTTGGATATGGGTGAGCTCACTCTCCTGAATATGGAACAGGTGACGACTTGGATTCACGAATTATTCAAGGGAACGATGGCTGAAGGAGCGAAGGTCAAGGTGAAAACGGTCAAAGCCCGTATCCACTGTCCATCCTGCGGGTATCACGGAGGAGGGAAGATGGATCCGGAAGATCCTCTGAAACACCTCGTCGCTTGCCCCTCGAAACTTGTCTTTCCTCTTATCTCACCGAGCTTGATGTCATTCCCGGGAAGTCTCCTGTTTTTCTATTGACAGATAGTTTTCCTTTGTCTAAACTGGGGTCTGAAAATGGCTGCTCTTAAAGTTAGGCATCGTCCAAAACCATATGTGTTCTCGTTGGAAGGTTCTTGCGCCAGTACTTAAGCACCTGAAGAAATGGCAGAATAGTACCGCAGCAGAAAATAGGAAAGGAGACCGTGCCATGTCAAACATTGAGATCAAACAGAAACACTATAGCTATGCCTTCAGTCCATATAGTGAACCCGTGGCTAAGGTCAAGCCGGGCGATAGAGTCATCATCTACACGGATGACGCCTTTGAAAGCCGAATCAGATCGAAGGCCGATCTTCCAAGCAAAGTTCTGGCAGGTATCCATTACCTGAACCCCCTGACGGGTCCGATCTATGTGGAAGGAGCTGAACCAGGCGACACCCTTTCTGTTCAAATCGAGAGCATTGAACCGACCCGCGACTTTGCTGCCAGTTGCTTTGTCAATTATTTCGGGGGCTTGACATCAACAGGCGCAACGCGCACGTTACAGGACCCTATCCCGGAAAAAACATGGATATGGGCACTGAAAGAGGGACCTGAAGGGAAATATCTGGTCAACGATGAGATTCGGGTGAAGGTCCCTTGGAGTCCGTTCATGGGGAGTTTCGGGGTCGCTCCTTTCCTGGAAGCCATTTCTTCCCTTACACCCGGGACCTTCGGAGGCAACATGGATGTACCGGACGTAAGACCTCCCAATGCGGTTCATCTTCCTGTGTGCAATCGCGGGGCCCTCTTCTATGTTGGAGACGGCCATGCCTGTCAGGGCCAAGGAGAAGTGTGCGGGGTTGCCCTCGAAATTCCATGCAGAGTATCGGTTGTCTTTGAGATCATCAAGGGAAAGACGATTGAATGGCCTCGTATCGTATCGAAGGAGGCGATCATGGTTATCGGCAGTGCAAGGCCGATGGAAGACGCTGCCCGTATCGCCTATGTCGAGCTTACGCTTTGGATGGAAGGGGAGTTTGGATTCACTCGCTGGGAGGCTTATGAATTACTGACTCAGGTCGGAGGGCTCTATGTGGGTAATATGGTTGATACGAACTATTCCCTCGTGGCTTCAGTCAGAAGGCAGTACTTGAACCGATCTTAGAGCCGATGTCACGTCAGGACACGTGAAGCTGCATGTACTCAAGTTTGTACGCATGACATGGGGTGTGTCATGCGTCCATGATGTAATATCCCTGAACGCAGAACTTAGACTTGTGCTTGAAAGAAAAAGTGGTTCAGTAGTAGAATACCGACCAATTAACAATGAAACTGGCGAGGTGAGAGTCCAGACCTTGCTGCTCGTTTATGGCATCTTTCAGCTAGAACAATTTTTTGATGAAAGGAGATGATCTTTCCGTGAAGCTAAAAGATACCCAACAATATTATCACGAAGTTCTGAAACGGATTTCTCCAAAATCTCACCCGGTTTTTGAAGACCCGGGCATGCAAGAACGAGTGTGGGGAAGACGATGGGGAGTCTATGATGACGTCGGCCCACTGAAACTCGTTTTGGTCCATCGGCCCGGGAACGAAATCAAAGTGATGACCAAAAAGAAATATGATCCATCCATTGAGGCTATGATTGACGACGATGAGCAATGGTACGTGTTGGGCGAGGAACCGCCAAACCTAGAAAAAATGCAGGAAGAGCATGACCAACTGATGAATATTTTGCGCAAGGAAGGCGTGGAGGTTGTGTCTGTCGAGGGGTCTCCGAGAGATCCGAAAGCAATGTTTACCCGCGATGACGGCGTTGCGATCCAGGGAGGGTTTGTCGTCGGCAGAATGGGTGCTGTCGGCAAATTCCCAGGAACAGGCCGCCGTGGTGAAGAGGCTTTTGTGATCAAGAAGATCGTGGAACTGGGGATGCCCATCTTACGTACCATCCACGGAAGTGGACTTTTTGAAGGTGGGAGCTTTTCGTTCCTCAATGAGCAAAACGCTGTCATAGGTCTCTCCTACAGGCAGAATGAGGAGGCGGTACGACAGATAGAAGAGGTGCTTAGAGTTCAGGGAACCAGGCTGATCCGCGTTCCTTTAGTTGGGTATAATATTCATATTGATGTGGCCATCGTTATGGTTGATCGCGATCTGGCGCTGGTCAATATAACGCAGCTCCCTTACTGGTTTCCTGAGACTCTGAATGAACTCAAGATACGTTTCGTTGATATCCATCATGCGGACAACTTCATGGTGATCAACTGTCTGGCCGTCAGGCCAGGAAAGGTTATTATGGCCATTAACAACGGGGAGGGGACTGCGGAACGTCTGATGAAAAATGGCGTAGAGGTCATTCCCATAGACTATTCGGAATGCCAGAAAAGTGGTGGGGGCATCCATTGCTCCACCTTGCCACTTATTCGAGAGCGAGATTGATTTTAGGTGGGGCGAAAATTGGGAGGGACAGAAGACGCGTCGTTATGATTACGGACAATGCCAGATACCACGATGCTGGGCTCCATGCTGATTGGCGAAGCCAGCAAGCGCCTCAATTTATTTTGAATTTTCTCCCCTTTTACAGCCCTGACCTCAATCCCATTGGGCGGCTATGGAGATTGACTCGAAGGCTCTGCCTGCACAACCGATACTTCCCGACTCTTGAGGATGTTGGATGCAAATAAGGAGGCATTGGCTGCAATCTCTGTATCTGCAGCAACGATGAGCACATTGTCAAAGCTGTTTTGAGTGACAGAACGGATTTTCCGTTCTGCTTGACAGGGTCAGACTTCTTTAATGGGCTTTGATCGCTTCTGTCTCAGAAGGCCGAAAGGGGGTAGGAAACATGAGCGGGATGACGAAGGAGAAACAAACGGCCCTCGATTGGATTGCGAAGAATGAAAAGCGGCTTTCTGACTTCCATCAGGAGATCTGGCACTATGCCGAGCCCGCCTTTCGAGAGTATCGATCCTCGAAGGCTTACCGCGAGTTGCTGCAGAAGGAAGGGTTTGAGGTGACGGAGGGAACGGGAGGCATGCCCACAGCCTTCATGGCAACCTTTGGAGAGGGGAAACCCGTCCTGGCCTCGTTTGCAGAATATGATAGCACGCCCGGAAACTCTCAGAAGCCAGTTCCTTACAAGGCACCGCGAGACGGTGTCCATCCGTGGACTGCCGGTCACACGGATCCACATTCAGCTTTGGGGGTTGGAGCCCTTGCCGGCATTTTGGCCACCAAAGAAGCCATGAAAAAACACAATCTGAAAGGGACATTGAAGTTGTTCGGCGAACCCGCAGAGAAAGTGTGCGGATCGAAGCCCGTCCACGCAGCTAAGGGATATTATGACGATCTCGACGCAGCCATCAGTTATCACCCTACCTATTGGCCCGTTGGGAACACAGTCATCTGGGACACTCAGTTCGGGTCCTACTGGAGTGTCCTTTTCACCTTTGAGTGTTTGGAGCCTGAAACGTGGATTGGCGCTAATCTACTGGTACACCCGGACAACCCTCACACAGCGGCAAGATGTCCAGGAGCCCTGGACGCGGTCTGCATGATGTATCTGGTCACCAAGTCAACGAAGGAGGCGATGTATCCCCATACCGGCACCTGGACGTTGAATGAGTTCATACTGGTCGCAGGGCAGTGTACCTCTGACAACCTTCCACCCCGGATCAGTCAGATTCAGTATTCTTGGCGGTCCCCAACGCTGGCCATCCAGGAACAGATTTACCGGGTATTGGAGAATAACGCGAAACACGTAGCTGAGATTAACCATTGCAAACTGTCGATTCGGTGGATTACCAAAACGAGGGTGGGGCTTGTCAACCATGTCATGGCGGATCTGGTGTACAAGAATATGGAATTGGTCGGTCCTCCAAGGTATGGAGAGGAGGCAAAGAAGGTGGCTCGGGAAGTTCAGAAAAACTGCGGGCTCACACCGATGGAAGACCCGATTGAGGAGATGTGCGAGCGCCTTGTTACTCCTCAAGAAGATGAAGCCTCTCTTCGTAAGATCCTCCCACCGTGGCAGAAGAACTACTCCTCGGCCGACTATGTCGACTATACATGGCATGCTCCTACCGCTCACCTGTGGACCTCAAGAGCCCACCTTAAATCACCTTCGCCAGCCTATACCTACCCCATGTGGGTGTTCTGCGCGACGGGTGGCATTCCCTGCATGATTGATCCTGCGTTCTTGGCCGCGGGCAGGACAATAGCGGCCAGCCTGATCGAGTTGCTGATGGACCCCCCGGCACTGAAAAAGGCTCAGGATGAATTCAAAGAGAGAACTGGCGGGGGAATTGGGGGATCGAAATGGGTGGCGCCTCTTTTGCCTCCTGATTTCGAGCCTCCCGTGGATTTGCGATGGCCGGAATATATCACGACAGAAAGGGGGAGGGAGTGGTGGATCCCAACTCCAAAGAGGGAAAGGACTTAGAGGAGGAAGGCTGAATAAGGGCTAAAACGATCAAATTAACGTTCACAAATCGAAATGACCCTTAGCCATTGTCTGTTGTCATCCGCCCGGGTTTGGCCCCATTCAAGTTCGCCTTGAGTCTCTCACCCATCGGTTTGAGCTCATCCTCGTTTAGTGGAATCGGCACCATGGACATCCTTTGTAGCATATTCTTCTAGCCAGAACCGAGCAATGTCTTCTCCTCGGGCTATCCAGGTACCCTTCTTATTCTCCATGTACGATAATAGGTCGTCTATGAGTTTAACCCTACTGAATCGACCAATAACTTGGGGATGAAAAATAAGATTCAGAAAGGCACCGTGCTTGTATATCTCATCAAATTCCTCGATCCATATGTCAAAGACTTGTTTACAGCTGGAAATGCCGCGCCTCACGGGCTCGGAAAGTGTGAAAAAGAAGAAAGAAGCATCCTCCCACATCCACTGCGTAGGCAATTCCACAATTTTAATGATTTTGTTTTCCCGTTGCCAAAAATGTGGAAAGTCGTCGTCCATCATCATGGATGAATACGAAAATTGGTACTCGTCCATGATTTGAAGCGTTGATTCCGTGACTTCGTAAAGAGGAGATCTATAACCCACCGGCCTTGTTTTCAGAATACGGTGGAAGACCTCCAGGGTATGGTCCATGATCTCCTTTTCCTTTTCGTAACCGGCATTGATGTCAAACTCATGAAGATATCCATGGTAACCGATTTCGTGTCCTCTGGATTGAATGTCTTTGGCCATGTGAGGGTATTTTTCAATGATCCACCCCGGTATGAAAAAGGAACTTTTTACCTGATGTCTGTCAAGCACATCAAGTATTTTGGGCACACCGACCCTTGGACCATATGCTCCTTGGGCTAAGTTACCCGGCCGGCGCCAGTTTTCAGGATTTCTGGACGTCCATAACGTTTCCCCGTCCACATCAAAACTAAACATGACGGCACATCTTATACCCTCCGGCCAAACACCAGCTTTGCTTTTGTTCATCCCTTTTTCTGTTTTCATATTCATTTTTCCTCCCACTGAATTGGCATTCCGAGTAACCAACGGCTTTACCTAAGCAAAACATCACGCTGATAGCGAGATGGTAGTAAACTGCTTAGCGATTCACCCCGGAAAGGTCATTGTGGCCATCAACAGCGGTACCGGAACGGCAGTGCGGTTGGATAAAGCCGTAGTTTCGACATGACATGTTAAAGACTACCCAAAGCCTTAAGGACCCTTTCAGGTGTCATTGGAATGTCAAGCCAGACGCCAACCGCATTGTATACCGCCTGCGAAATGGCTGGTATCGGGGCTGCTATGGGAGCTTCGCCTGCTCCTTTAGCACCGTACGGCCCCACCGGGTCATAGGATTCGCAAAACATCACCCTGGGTGCAACCGGAAAGTCAGTGGTCCGCAGAACTTTGTAATCAAGAAAATTTGGATTCTTTATTTCTCCTGTCTTTTCATCAAAAACAAGGCTTTCGACTAATGCAAATCCCGAAGCAGCTATCGCCCCACCCGTCACTTGATTCTCCAGCACTTTAGGATTCAAAACAGTGCCACTGTCTTGCGATGCCAGGTAGTCCACAATCCTGATATGCCCGGTCTCTACATCTACTTCAACCTCAACAAAATGCGCGGCAAAGTGTCGGCTAAAGTTGCTGGAGGGCGGCATCGGCTTACCAGACCTTCCGATGATGATGGACGGTGGAGACTGAGTGTGGGGCAACAGCCTCGACATGAGGTCTTGCAGCCGAATAGTATTGCTTGAATGATCTTTGCAGAAAATAACACCATCCCTAATGTCTAGATCATCAGGGTTCCGCTTCAGATAGAACTTTCCAGCAATCTCTAATATCTGCGTTTTTGCATCCAGTGAGGCCACCAAAGTTGCGTATCCGGTTCTAAAAGTGGTATTACTGGCAATCGAGCCGTGGCTCCAAGGAGATGCATCACTGTCTCCGGCTACCACCTCTACTCTACTTAGAGGAATCCCCAAGGTTTCTGCGACAATTTGGGCCTGAGTCGTATCACCGCTTTGCCCTTGGCGACCGATGCTGCAAAGAAGAGTCGCACTTCCGTCTACATGAACTTTCACTATGGCCGAGGTATTTCCTTCCTGTTGGACACCACAACAGTGGCTTCCCGTTCCCACGCCAACCGCCCAACGTTTTGAACCCTCTACCCGGCATGGGATCCCCCAGCCTTTCCATCTTTCCTTCCAACCAAAGGCCTCTGCTCCCTTTTCCAGACATTCGTGGATGGCTTCGCTGGCCAAGGTGTTTGGCAGTGGCCAGTCGTCGCCGGGATTGAATCTCGCACGATACTCCGCATAGTCTTTTGGCACCTTACGAAGAGGTTCCCCTGATCTCAGGTGATTCTTTAGCCGGAAGGTCAAAGGGTCAACATCCAACTTGATCGCCGCCATATCGAGGAGACGTTCCGTAAAGCTCCCCAAGGTCACGTCACCGACACCCCGCATGCACCCCGCCGTAAGCAAATTTGTGGATACGGGCTGGACGGTGAATTTCCCGTGAGGGCCTCTTCCCCAAAGATCGACGCAAAAAAATCCAACATCCGGCTTGAATCCATATCCGCCATTATCAATAAGGTGATGAACCTCGATGGCGATTATCCTTCCGTCTTTGCTGCATCCGATTCTTCCTTTACTCCGCTCGAGATGACGCCTTTTGACTCCCAAAAAACACTCTTCCTGTGTCAGTTCTATTTTCACCGGACGCCGTATCTTCCTGGCGAGCAAGACAGTGATCATATGGAAGTTATTGATCCACCACAAGCCGAAAGAACAACCCGAAGGCAGGGCGATGGCTCTAACCGAACTGACAGGTATCCCAAAGGCTTGTGCAACCGCGGTCTGACATTCAGCTGGCGTTTGTGTCGATGTCCATAGTGTCACTTTGTCGCTAATCCACCTCGCAATACAGGCATTACGTCCGAGGGGTGCATGGGACTGACTTCCAAAAGTCATGCTGCTTTCGACCACGACTTCCGAATCTTTGAAGCCTTGCTCGACATCCCCCCATTCCACGACCTTCAACTGACGAGCATTCCCCTCGCTTCGGACCTGAGGCGCATCCTTTTTTAATGCTTCCTCCGGATCAAAAACGGCTGGCAACAGCTCATAGTCTATTTTGACCATTCGCGCTGCACGAGCAGCAGTCTCCTCATCTATCGCCGCGACTGCTGCAACCTCATCACCCACAAACCGTACCCACTCGTCCATTATTTTGCCCTGGTAGTTGAACCAACAGGACTGCCAATCCCAATTGGGCGCATCGTGGTGAGTTACAATGCCAAGAAAACCTGGCAATGCTTCAGCTAGGGAAGTATCTATATTCCGGACCTTTGCATGTGGATGCGGGCTTCGAATGATCTTGCCAAAAACCATGTTAGGAATCGAAAAATCTATTGCATATTCGAGACTGCCGGTGACTTTTTCCCTAGCATCTCTTACGGTTACGCTCTTGCCAATTACGGAAAGATCATGGGATTTAGTCTTTATTTTTATCATGATCAATATCCTCAAATTTCTGTGCCGCTTTTAAGGCGGATTTTATTATTTGTGGGTAAGCACCGCAGCGACAGATATGCCCGCTTAAAGCCAGGGCAACTTCCTCGGAATTTGGTCGTTTGTTCCTCTCGAATAACGCCTTGGTGCTCAAAATCATACCCGGAGTGCAGAAACCACATTGGAAACCCTGCTCCTCGACAAAGGCTTCCTGGATAGGATGAAGTTTGTCGTAAGTGCCCAGTCCCTCAATGGTGGTAATTTCCTTACCTTCCGCCTGCATTGCAAGCATCAAACATGATAAAATTGGATTTCCATCCAATAATACGGTACAGGAAGCGCACTCTCCCCGAGAGCAGGATACGCGAACTCCATACAATCCGAGTTTCTTAATGAGCACATCTGACAACATTTCATTGGGCTCAATCTGGACGTCATAATATTGCCCATTCACTTTCAGCTTAGTCATATCGAATCTCCAAGTTTTCGGACGAGATGTTTCAAGCCCCGCTGGACCAGCACTTCACTCAGTTTCCGACGATAATCGGCAGAGGCGCGTATGTCTGTAACCGGGCTTGTTTCCTCGGCTGCCTTACGGCTGACTATCCCCACTAAAGCATTATCGATCTCGCGGACTTTCAACCCACGAATCAAATTTTCGGCGCTGTGGATTCGGATCGGCTTAGGCGCAACCGCTCCTAGTGCAATCCTGACATCTGAAAGTTCCCCGTCGTCCTTCATCGTTATTCTCACAGCCGCGTTCACCTGGGCGAGGTCTACGCTCGTCCGTGTTTCCTTCAAGAAAACGGCCTCTGTATGGGGAGGGGGTATAGAAATACGTATTTCTGCCAGAAGTTCATCTTCTTCAATCGCCACCTTATTGACACCCCAGAAAAACTCTTCCACCGGAATCCATCTCTCGCCTGTGGCTCTCAATAACTTTAGCCGCGCGCCGAGAGCCAAGAGAGGAATAGGCAAATCTGCGGCCGGTGAGCCATGACAAAGATTTCCGCCGATCGTGGCCATATGTCGGATCTCAGGGGAACCCAGACGTTTGGCCGCTTCGCTGAGAACGGGTGCCCAGCGTCTTATCTCTGATGATTCTGCTATGTCATTCACTTTGGTGAGCGCACCCATTTGGATCTCTTCCCCGGTGGTCCTAATAAAAACAAGGTTGGGGATAAACGTTAAATCAATACAATGGTCCAGATGTACGCTTTCATCTTTCCATTGTGGCGCCAAGTCTGTGCCTCCCGCCCAAAAAACAGCACCCTTACCCAGTTTCTTTTTTAAAACACAAGCCTCTTGGGCCGCAGTCGGTCTTAGATATCTAAAACTATTTTCATTCATATTACTCATCGCTCCCGTTAATGCATACCCATCTGCTTATTTCCTTAGTTCCCTCAGGATTCATTCGGAGTGGAGACTTAAATCCGTGTTCATTCGGCACCCCCTAAAGAAGCCATTTCCCACATACCGAAAAATCCTTGCCTTCAATCTACCATCACCCCGGGTCGATGGAGCAGTACATTCATTCGGATTCATTGTCAATATCTAATTTGATTGTTGAGTTCCACATTGGATGTTCTTGTGAAATATCTGCTGGGGCTCGGATACGCGCTATAGGACCCCTAACTCCCTAGCTTGGCCCCAGCACTTCTCTATGGCGTCCCCTGCATGCTCAACAACACGATCTTCTTCAATCCCCAACAACCTTCCATCCTGCTTGACCACTTTTCCGTTGATGATCACAGTATCAATATCTGAAGACTCACCGTCGTAGACAACATTCATCAATGGGAACGTCATTGGGAAGAGACGAAAGCCTTCCATGTCAAGCAAGATCAAATCAGCTCGACACCCTTCTCGGATTCTACCGATATCTTCCCTTCCAAGAGCCTTTGCTCCAGCTACCGTTGCGGCGTAGAAGACATCCGTAGCTTTTGTCCATTCAACCCCCATCGTATTCATCTTACCGACCAATCCGATTGCCCTGAGCTCATTCAACATTCCAGGGGAGTGATAGTCGGTCCCCGCCGCCACATTCGGTATCGCAGAATAACGAGGGTAAAAGGGGATCATCGACCTGTTCTCTACTGCCGACCGTGCACAGTGCACCACATGAACCCCTGACGCCTCTAACCTTGACCGTTCTTCTCCCATGGATGTACAGTGGCTCAGGACGACATCGGGTCCCAGGAGACCTGCTTTCGACAGGAACTCTATTAGATTCACACCGAACTTCTGCCTGAATTCCTCTTCCTCCTCTATGGTCTGTCCGACATCCAGAGTAATACGCATCCCCAAACGGGAGGAAGCGTCACGAATATCCTTGACGACTGTTTGATCACAAATATCTGACGCCTGATGGCCGAGCCAGATTTCTACTCCCCCGGGGTTGACAGGGTGATGTTGTCTCCAGACTTCGACACTCTCATTCAGATCCCATGATTCGTGCTTTTGCTGTCGGACTTGATCATCAGTGATGCGAGTGGCTGCCACATGTGTTCGTAATCCCGTCTGTGCAGCTACGTGGATCAAAGGTCGACATGCGGGTATAGGGCAAGGGTCAAGGACGGCGGTTGTGCCTCCGCTGATGCATTCCATGACTGCCAATTGCAAAACGGCTTCCATCTCCTCTGGTGAGAGACTGGAGAGGGCGACGTGGACCAGTTTCGCAATTCGTCTCTTCGGTGTCATACCGCTGCCGTAAAGATGATGGCCCTCAACGAGTCCCTTGCACAGGCTGGTCGCAAGCAGATGACAGTGAGTATTGATGAACCCCGGCAAAATGACTTTCTCGTGAGCGTCGATAACCTTAGCGGCATGATCCGACAGCTTCCCGATCTTGGTGATGAACCCGTCCTCAATAAGAACATCGCCCTCCATGATCTTCACAGTATCGAAGTCTTCATAAAAATAGGTAACGATGAGACCTCCGCGAATCAGCAGGCGATCCATGGTTGATTCCCTCAGCGTATTGCCAGGTATTCATTGATGATGCGCAAGTCTTCTCTCATTTCCCACAGGGCGTGGAATCCTATGCAGTAAACGTCAATGTGCTCGTGGTACTGAAGGACCCATTCTAACGAGCCTTCCAGGTCTGGAAGCAAGCGCCCTCGATTCAGTATTTTGATCACGCATGTTCCCTTGCCATTCCTGTGTGCTTGTTCCAGTGCTTGCGTCATTTCAACCATCG
>Ga0315284_10006539_pt1 | contig 16575 bp, 17 predicted proteins | sample YL17G09_16_MG_FD_203696 | JGI IMG/M metagenome (GOLD analysis project Ga0315284, IMG submission 203696) | Sediment microbial communities from Yellowstone Lake, YNP, Wyoming, USA - YL17G09_16 | ecosystem: Environmental > Aquatic > Freshwater > Lake > Sediment | place: USA: Wyoming | collected...
TTTCCATGGTTTTCAATTCACAAAACGCAGATACAACCTCACATTACGTGCGAACCGCATTCGGTTTACACAATGAGGCCAACATCAACAAGCTGAATAACCCAACACCCATTGCACAGCCCAATCACCCAACAAAACTGGTGATATCTCCCGTTATCCCGTTTGACATAGATATCTCCAAGAATAGACGAGTCAAACTGGCTTAAAAGGACTAATGGAAGAAAGCTCTACTGGCGTTGCTCTCTTTTCTTCATTTCATTGTAGAGGTATTCAGTATTGACAAGAATAGACTGGCTCGATTTCTTTCTTGTCCCTTCTATGACAGGCTTGATTTTCTCCCATATCTCAGGAATATCTCCACGCCAAAAATCAAAGACGAGGTCTATGTCTACAAGTTTTCTTTTCGCCAGAATGCCTATTGCTTCAAAATAGTTGGCAACTGCTAGGATTGCTGTTTGCTCTGGTTTTTCCGAATGTAGTTGACCAAACTTCTTGACAAAGTCGTCATAATCTGTGTACTCTAGGTTCAGGACTCTTACACATGCCTGCTGCAACTCACTGCTACTCATACTGAGCCATGGTGATATTCTGACGAGAAGGTCTGTTCGTCTCATTCTGTTCTGATGTTTGAGTTGAAGAACATAGTAGATAGCTGCTGCAAAGACACCCACAGAGGCAATTGCTATCGAAACTGTCTGCAACAACAGTATGTCAACCATTCTTAACACTCACCACTTGTCAATCAATGTAGTCTATTTCGATTCAGCTATAACTTTTCCGCAAAACCAAAAACTGACTTGAAAAGAGTGGTTCCAAACCAGCTCGCGAGGGTTATGCTTGGTTTACATGACTGGGTGGGCGGGCACTTGGCAAACGGCCTTGCTCGTATCGGTGGGAGTTTGGCGAAAGCCAAACGGTTGCTAGGCAAAACACCATACCTTTTCACCTTTTCGTTGAGGGTGTACTGTAGAGGGGGAATGTCGAAAAAGGCAAGCCTTGATGCATAATCTAAAGCATATATGAGAAATGATGTCATTTGTGAGCTTAGAGACTGTTAGCTCAGGCCGTCGGATTTGGAGAAACATACATTTGTTATTACCGAAAAACCGGATGCTGCCCGCAGAATAGCCTTAGCTCTAGATGCAGAGGAAAAGCCTCAGAAATTGACAGAGAACCGAATGCCGTACTATGTGGCTAGAAGAGAAAGAGAAATCGTTGTTGTTCCGGCCTTGGGGCATCTTTACACTGTGGCGCCAGAGAAGAACGAGAGAAGCCAATATCCTACATTTAACTATAGATGGGTTCCAAGACATCTTGCGGAGAAAAACGCGCATCAGATCAGGGCTTGGCTTGAAGCCATTTCGAAGCTAGCGCAGAATGCAGACGAGTTTATTGACGCATGTGATTATGACATAGAGGGAAGCATAATTGGCTACAACATTCTCAAGCATGCGTGTGGCGGTAAAGAGCGAGAAGCAAAACGGATGAAGTATTCAACGCTCACTAAAGAGGAGCTTGAAAAATCGTACGACACGCTTCTGCCGCACTTGGATTTTGCGCTTATCGAGGCGGGACTTGCTAGACATGAGGTTGACTGGTTATATGGTATAAATCTCTCACGTGCACTCACAACGGCCGCAAAAAACTACAGTGGAAAATACGCTACGCTGAGCACTGGCCGAGTACAGGGGCCGGCCCTCAAGTTTATAGCTGAAAGAGAAAGACGCATCAAAAGTTTCGTGCCCACGCCCAATTGGCGGATAAGAGCACACATCGAAATAGATGGGCAAATCTTTGAAGCACAATATGAAAAAGAGAAAATAGAAACTAGGAAAGAGGCACAGGAAGTTCAGAACGCATGTATAGGAAAGAACGGGCAAGTTGATGAAGTCGAAACAAAACAATTTCGGCAGCTACCACCTGTGCCGTTTGATTTGGGTCTTCTGCAAAGCGAAGCTTACCGCCTGTTCGGATACATGCCGAAACGCACCGCAACCATTGCCCAGCGACTGTATTTGGATGCTCTCATCTCCTATCCAAGAACAAGCAGCCAAAAACTTCCACCAACAATAAACTACAAGACAATACTCAAAGACCTCAGCGCAATCCCAGAATACCGCAAACTTGCCCAAGACCTTCTCACACAGCCAACACTCAAGCCCACCCAAGGAAGCAAAGACGACCCAGCACACCCAGCTATCTATCCGACAGGCAAACTGCCACAAAGAGAGCTAGACCGCTACGAGAAAAATATTCTAGACCTAGTAGTTCGCAGGTTCATGGCTGCCTTTGCCGAATCAGCAACAAAACAAAGCGTAAAGATCACAATAAAAATCGGTGACAAGAATTTCTATCTAAAAGGAATGCACGTTTTGAAAATGGGCTGGCTACATTATTACGAGTCCTATGTGAAAGATCAAGAAACTACTCTTCCATCGTTGACAGAGGGACAGATTATCACAGCAAAAAGCGTCAAAGCGGATGAGAAATTCACGAACCCGCTGCCCAAGCACAATCCAAGCAGTCTTCTCAAGAAAATGGAAACCGCAAACATAGGGACGAAGGCAACAAGAGCAGACATCATACAAACATTGTACGACAGGAGATACATTCAGGACGAAAGAATCAATGTTACAGATTTGGGATATGAGATTCTGGAAGTTCTCGAAAAATACTGCTCGACCATAGTTTCAGTAGCGTTCACAAAAGAACTTGAGCAAAGAATGAGCGATATCCAGACGCATAGCGGCAAACGAGAAGATTTACTAGCAAGCACGATCGAGACTCTGAAACCAGTGTTGGAACAGCTTAAACAGAATGAGCAAGCCATAGGCGAGATTTTAACTGAAGCGTTAAGAAAGACAAGAACGGAAGAAAGAACAATAGGCACATGTCTCAACTGCAAAACTGGCAAACTCGTAATACTCTACTCTAGGAAAACGGGCAAACGCTTCGCAGGCTGCACAAACTTCTTCAAAAACCAATGCAAGACGTCATTTCCTCTTCCGCAGAAAGGCACCGTAAAACCGCTCGCCAGAACATGCTCCAGATGCGGATGGCCCATGATTCAGCTTAGAATAAAAGGAAGACGCCCATGGACCATGTGCTTAAACCTGAAGTGCCCATCCAAAGAAGAGGGGGAATAAACATGTTAAAGTGTAAAATATGCGATAAAGAAGCAGTTGAAAACGGATACTGCAAGTCGCATGGCAAAGCCTATGAAAACGTTATGAAAACGTACAGCGAATGGAGCAAAGCTCTGGAAATCACGTGGAAAGAGTATTTAAGTAGGATTGCAGAGAATCCATTAACAGGAGAATGGGCCAAGGAAGTGGCTCAACATCTAACTCGAAATGAGGAATAATAACATGTCACGCAAGGTAAAACAGAAAATCTCTTCAGTGCCATTCTCACTCAACAAACTCTATCGTAAAATCTCAACCGCGAAGCCTTCCACACTGATGCTGGCCATTGCAGCGATGGGTATTGCAGTGTTCTTGTTCGGCGGAGGCTTGTATGACCTTATAATGAGACCTTTTCCAGCCATTTATTACAATAGCCAGATTTACTTGGTTGACCCTAGAGGTCTTTCAGAGCAGTTTATCGCCGACAGCGTCATAGCCATGACATTATTCTCATTAGGAATGGGCGGCCTTGTTATAATATATCAGAGCACGAAAAACGCATACAAACCGAGACAGGCCTATATGATGCTGATGATGGGGTTCATCCTGCTTTTCATGGCTTACATGTTGCTTGAAATAATGATACAGATTAAGAGTGGGGGGTAAACTCCTACCAAGGATTATTTTTCAAACCCAGTTTGTAAGCTGCGAAATTTGTGGCTAAATGAATAGGCGGAGTTATCAAGAATATGGCCACAAGAAGCTCCAAAGACATGGAAGGGAAAGAGACTGGAAGCGAAAGCAGAACAGCTCCCACTATGAAATCTACTTGATCAACAACAGGCAATAACTTTCCAGGAGCGAACCCGAGTCTCCGCTTTATGAAAGCACCGACCAGATCGCCCAATAATGCTCCAAGCGACAAAAACAAACCGAATAGAGGAGGGTATTGAAACAGAATCGTCTCAGCGAACCCAACAAGTGTTCCAACGATCAGACCTGAAATGAAGCCCCGGCAAGTTTTGTTCTTCCCAAAAATCGGTTGCCCGTCGCGAAATTTTTTGCCGAAGTCAATTGGAAGCCCTCCGCCAGCTATTACTGGAATAGCATTTGCGCAGTAGGCTGGAAATATAAATAATATTGCATCAACTATCAATTGTCCAAAATCCATGGTTGCATCTCTCACCGAATATGATACTCTCGTAGCCCTAATTCTTCTATCCTCAAATGGCACATTGCAGGCTGCGCTTTGCCTGGTGACTTTTCTAGGATCGCTTTAATTATCTGTGGATTTTCTGTGGGTTTCAGCCATATTATTGCGTCAGCCCAGAATTTCAGAACTCTTTCAGCGACAGGCTCAATGCTCACAGTTTCTTCTTTGAAGGCTGTTCGCACTTGGCTATTCATGAGGATCGCTATCCTCTGGATCTTGACGAATTGTGCCAAGGAAGCCAGTTGCCTATTTAGTTCACGGTTGAGCTCAAATGCTTTTCCCGGCGATTCTGAAACCTCCGCACGATAAAGCGACGTGATCGTATCAACGATTACCAATCCAAAAGTCTTGGTCACATAGTCTGGCAGGTGATCGATTATCATTGCCTGCTCGCGAAAATCTGTTGGTCTTGTCAGGATTATTTGTTCTGCGATCTTCTCAAATCCTTCCGAGGCAATTTGGGACAGTCGCTTTGCATAGAAAGTGCTGTCGCAATCTATGAATAAAGTTTTGAAGCCTTGTCTTGCGCAGTTTGCGGCACACTGAAGTGCAAACGTTGTTTTTCCTGTCTCTTCCTCTCCGTAGACGAGGCTAATGTTGTCTGATGAGATGCCGCCTTCTAGAACTCTGTCGATTGTTTTGCACCCTGTTGGAATCCTGTATGGCACGATTATGCACGTCAACTAATATAAGCCACGGAACTAATAATTTGTTTGGCATTTGAAACTTTGTAGACAGGAAAGACTTATGAGCGCAGAGATCGCAGTCGCCACGGTTCAAGGAAAAGCTTACTATCTGATTGTCAATGAACTGAAAAAACGAAATATCCAATTCCTCAGTTTGACGCCGACTGAGCCCATCCCAGTCGAAATTGAGACTGTCATGACCACTGATAAAGAGAAACACCTAATAAACCATAAAAATGTCTTAGTGTACAAAGAGGGAGACGACTTAGAAGCAATGATAAACAGCGCGCTTCAGACGGCTCATGGAAAAAGATACTATGAGAAGCTGACAATAGGTATCGATCCAGGCAAAGTGCTCGGTTTTGCCGTCATAGCAGATGGAAAAGTAGTTGAAGCCGAGAACTGCTTCAAAGTCGAAGAAGCCATAGAGAAAATAAAAAGAGTTCTCAAGAATCTGAGCGACGCAACAACCACTTCCACCACGGTTAAAATCGGGAACGGAGTTCCTGCAATAAAGGAGGATTTGATGCGAGCGCTGGATGAAACTTTACCTCAAAACGTGGTTTTGGAGAGCGTTGAGGAAGCAGGGACAACTCGTTACATAAATGAAGCAAAACACCGAAGGGAACTAAAAGATATAGCTTCGGCAATAAGAATAGCAGGGAGAAATGGATCAGCATTTCAACGGAGGAAGCCCTATGAATCGAACAGTTGAAAAAGACAAGACGTTGCTGGTTGAAGGCCCAGCCTCGGTCATAGTGATATCAGGAAAAACTGAGATTTTCGGACACGCAGTAAGGCCTTCAAGCCAAGTTGTTAAAGTGGTCATACGCGAAGGAAAACGATTGCCCTTTGCTGTGGAAGAAGCAACCACTTTTGACCTAGCATTGGCTGAGAAAGCGACAGTTGAGGAGGTTGTAGGAAACACTGTCCCACAATCATGGGTTAAGGTAGCTGAAGAGCTTCTGGGTGTACAAGGCAAACCTGCCGTCGCGATGGTGCTGGGCACGACGGACTCTGGAAAAACTAGTCTATGCACTTACTTAGTGAATAGGCTGCTGATTCAGAAAAAGAAGGTTGCGGTCTTGGACGGAGACTTGGGCCAGTCGGATATTGGACCACCATGCACTGTTGCGTATACTTATGTCACGAAACCCCTTACCGACTTGTTCAATCTTCGCGCAAGAGATGCCCGATTCATTGGCACAACCTCACCTAGTAGCGTCACCGAAAAAGTGAAAGAAGCCATGGCCTCCCTGAAGAAGGAAGCCCTTGAAAGCAATCTTGACTACGTTTTGGTGAATAGTGACGGATGGATTGAAGGCGATGACGCAGTCAACTACAAACAGCAGCTTATTGAGACAATTAATCCAGACATAATAATAGGCATTCAAAAGAACGATGAACTGACCAATTTGCTGTCAACTCTTGGAAAGTATCAGAAAGTCATTGTTGAGTCTCCACAGATTATAAACCAGAGGAGCAGAGAAAAACGCAAGAACCTACGCGAGCTGGGATATCAGAAATACCTCAGAAACTCGAAATTGCTATCATTCCCCTTAGGTTGGTTGAAGATTGAGAATGGCGACCTTCTCGGTCTGACGCGAACACGACAAAGCATCAAGGAAGCAAGAAGAATTTATGATCTGCTGGGAATGAAACCGTTACACATTGCCGAACAGAGTGACAGGATCACTATAATCATTGGCAAGAAACGCTGGATCAACGCGGAGAACCTCAAGAAGGCTGAAGAGGCCACTAAGAAAAAAGTTATTGTTGTTCGGAAAGGCGAGGAAGAGGGACTACTAACCGGACTGTACAATTCTGACGGAAAGTTTCTCGGAATAGGCGTCATACAGGAGATTGATTATCTGAGGAAGACTTTGAAATTCTTGACCTCTGTCTCTGAGACCATTGCCACAGCGTCAATAGGAAAAGTGAAGTTGGACAAAAATTTGAAAGAGGTTCCCTCCTTCGATGAAGAGAACCAGTCAGAGTTCACCACGTTCAACAAGCTTTCCTAAAGAAGGAATCAATCTCTCTGGAGATAGCTTCGTCTTGATCAGGCAAGATTCTTAAGTTGTCGCGTATCCAAGATGGCAGAAAGCTCTGGCAGTAGGCTGCAGCGAAACGGTAGTCGAGGAATATCATTGCTCCCTTGTCTTCAAGCGTTCTTATCGGTCTTCCAGCTGCTTGAGAGGCTTTTTTCATTGCTGGGAGAACATACCCGTATTCTCGCCCGTGCCCAGGAAAGCATCTTTCAAAGTAACTGATTTGTGCTTTGACTTTCGGTGTTGGCTCAGCATAAGGAACTCCTACGATTACTACTGAGTTCATCTCGTCGCCAGGAAAATCCACACCTTCTGAGGATCGCCCTCCTTGGACTCCTAGAAGTACGGCTCCACCCTGATTAGAGCATCCTTTGAAGTCGGCGACCAGTTTCTCGTTTTCTCTAGAGCTCATGTGTCTGTGTTCGCAAAACAGCGGCTTGTCTAATGCGTTTTTTAGCCCGTGGCCGAGCAGGTTTCCGAGAACTTCAAAAGAGGGAGCGAAGATGCCAGTGTTTGCCGGGGTGTTTTTGACTACTTCTTCTATGCGTCTTGTGATTTTGCTGTACATTTCAGGTGTTCTTTGTTCCATTGCTGTCGTTACACCGCATGATATTAGTGGGAGAATGTGTTCTCTTGGGAACGGTGATGGGAGAACATCTGTGACCGTGTCTTCAGGAAGCTTCGTTATTTTCATGTACGCCTCTAACGGTTGGAGCGTGCCAGACATTACGACGTTTGAATATACTTGGGAGAATACGGGGGCAGTGATTTTAGAAGGGTCCAAGGCTACTATTTCTAGTCTTGCTGTGGGTGTCCCTTGTTTTGATGTGTATCTGCTCATTACGTCCACGTATGACTGGTCTTCGGCGGTTTCCACCCATTTTAGCAGAAAATATCCTGTTGAATAAATGAATGAGCGTGGATACTTCCCGTCGTTAAGTAATTCTCTTCTGATTTGCACTCCTGTGTCGTGCATATGTTCAAAGAAGGCTTTGGGGTCGGCTAGTCCGGCTTTTCGTTTAGCTATATCTATTAGAATGCTTGGCGAAATCAACTCTTGTTTGGCGATTTTTCCCGCCATTTTTTCAAGTTCTTCACGAACTGTTTTTGCGAAGTCTGCGATGTCTTTGTGATCATTCTTCGCTGCTTCTGTCTCAGCTTGTTTCATTGCGAGAAGAGACAGGCGGCTGCTTGCGATGTCCACTGCTGTTTCCGGGAGATTGTGTGCTTCATCCACTATCAATATAATTTTGGATAGCGGCGTTTCTAAGCCCCTGAGAAAGGGACCGCGGATTATTGGATCGAACACGTAGAGGTAGCTGAGGGCGATGACGTTTGCTTTCGCCAGCGAGGATTTTACAAGCTCGTATGGGCAGAAGCCTCTTCTTCTGCAAACTCTGCGGATTTCTGACGCTTTGCAGGGGTGAAGCGTTACCTGATATTGAATATCTGAGTATTCGTCTTCGCGTTTTTCAATGTTTGAGAAGTACTCGCATCTGTTTTTGGATTTAAGTAGCTCACAGACTTCCATGACAGCTCTTGCGTCTAGGTCATTTCCTCTCACTATGTCGTTGAGGCACATTTCATGGCGACCGCGGATCGATATGCCTGAAACTGGCTGTTTCTTGGAAACTGCTTTGAGTTCTTCAATTACTCGTTCATGCTGGCGATGTGTTCTTGCCACGTACAGTATTTTGAAGCGTTTGTCAATGGCTTTCGGAAGACATGCGGACAATGCTGAAATGGTTTTGCCCAGACCGTTGCTTCCTTCGATAAGAACCGAACGTCCGTTTTCAACAGCTTCGAAGATAGTGCTGATGAACTCGTCTTGGTGTGGCCTCACTTTGGCGTATGGAAAGTATCTTGCAACGGTTTCTTCTAATTCAGTCACTCTCATCACTCAAATTGCTTGATGGGCAAAGCGTGTTTACCGGACACTGTGTGCAAATGGGTTTGCGCGCTTTGCAAAATTTTCTGCCATGCTGAATAAACAGCACGTGAACGGCGAGATAGTCTCTTGGCTTATAGAGTGTCTGCAGAGACTGTCGAATGGTTTCGTAATTTCCTGAAGCCGGTACTAGAGTGAGTCTTTTTGATACGCGGTTGACGTGTGTGTCAACTGGTATTGTCGGCTTTTCTGCGCTGAACAGAAGCAGAACGTCCGCTGTTTTCGGTCCAATTCCTGGAAATTGAAGAAGAGTCTTTCTGGCTTCTTCGAGAGGCAACGACAGTATTGGCTTCAAGCTACTGTTGTATTGATCGAGAATTATCTTCGAGACTTGCTTTATGGTCCTAGCCTTTCTTTTGTACAATCCAGCCACTTTCAAGCATCGTTCAATTTGCTCCGTTTTTATGTTCGCTAGGACTTCGGGCGCTATTCTGAAGCTGTTCGAAAGGTTTTCGAAGGCTCTAGCCGTGTTTTTATCGTTGGTGTTTTGCGAGATTATTGTCACAATGAGAGTTTTGAATGGGTCGTCATGTGATATAATCCATTCCGGCATCTTGTATTTTTTCTTGAGCGTCTCTAGGATTCGTCGTGCTAGGTTCTCAAGCATTCGATCGGATCGCCTTTTTGAAAGTGATAAATAGTGAATATATGAAGCTATTAATAAGCGATGGAGATCGTGAAGCGGATGGAACGTGCTAAAATCGTCAAGGACGAGATAGTTGAGCAGAACATGCATTTTCTTGCAGTGTATATAGAGACAAAGAACTCATGCTTGGTCTTGTTGAGTGAAAAGGAAGACAAGCTTGGAACGCTCGCAATAGCTGTTCCAGTGCCTAAGGATGTGCTTGGTTCGCCTACTTCATCTATCCTCTTAGGTGACAGAAATGCGGTGACGGCGAGGATGTTTGCTGAGTTTGTGTCTGCAAGAAAAGGGAAGATTGCGTTGGTTTCGGTTTATCTGGAGACGTTCAGTGAGATGCAGGTGCAGTCGGTTTTTAGAAGGCTTATTGAGAAGGTTGTTAATGTTGAGGCTGAAGCGGGAAAGGAGGGTGTCACCGCATGAGTCTCAAAGATTTTCTTGGAAAGATGGAGAATGAGAAACAGGTTCTGCACATCAAAGACTCTGTGTCCACGAAGCTTGAGATTTCCAACGTGATGAAGAATTTTGACAGTAATGGCCCTATTCTCATGTTCGATAACGTGAAAGGCTATGCATGCAAAATTGCAGCAAACGTTTGTGGAACTCGACAGAGGCTTAGCGCTTCACTGAATGTCAAGCAAGACAAGCTGTGCGAAAAGCTTTCTGAGTCTTGGCGTTCGCCGAAGAAATGCAAGATCGTGGCTGATGGCGTGGTTAAGGAAAAGACTGATAAGAACGTTGACCTGTCCAAGTACCCGATTTTGACGCATTTTGAGAAGGATGCTGCTCCATACCTTACTTCAGCAGTCGTTCATGCAAAGAGCGTGGATGACAAAATTGAGAATGTTTCGATTCATCGCTTGCAGGTTTTGGACAAGAATCATTTGGCAATTCGCCTCGTGCCTCGTCATCTTTTTAAACTGTGGAATCTGGCAAGGGAGTCGGGTCGGGATTTGGACGTGGCGATTTCGGTTGGCGTTCATCCTGCTGTGATGTTGGCAGCGTCTTCTCCTGTTGCTTTTGGAGTGTGCGAGTTTGATGTAGCTAACGCTTTGCTGAATGGTGGTCTGCAGCTGGTTGAATGTAGAAGCGTAAATGCTTGTGCGCCTGCGGAGGCCGAGCTGGTTTTGGAGGGCAAAATTTCTGTTTCGAAGGAGGTTGTGGAAGGACCTTTTGTGGATATTACGGGTACTTATGATGTTCAGAGGAAGCAACCTGTCGTGGAAGTGGTGGGTGTTATGCATCGGAAGGATTTTGTCTACGAGGCTTTGTTGCCGTCTGGTTCTGAGCATAAGCTTCTGATGGGGTTGCCTCATGAAGTTTTGATCTGGGATAGTGTTGCGAAGGTTGTGCCTAAGGTTTGTGCTGTTAACTTGTCTGTTGGCGGTTGCGGCTGGCTTCATGCGGTGATTGCAGTGGAGAAGCAGGTTGATGGTGATGGAAAGAATGTTTTGTTGGCAGCGTTTGCAGCTCACCCCAGTTTGAAGCATGCCGTTGTTGTTGACTCGGATATCGACGTGTTTGATCCATGCGATGTTGAATGGGCGATTGCAACTCGTTTTCAGGCCAGCAAGGACTTGCTTATTATCAACAATGTGCGTGGGTCTACCTTGGATTCTTCGGCTGATCAGGAGACAGGTTTGACAAGCAAGGTTGGTGTTGACGCGACTAGACCATTTGCGAAGCCTCGTGGAAAGTTTGAACGGGCCAAGATTCCTGCTAGCAAGAACGTTGAGGCGGTTTTGCGTAAACTTCGGGGTATGTGAAGCAAAAGCTCTGCACACGCACTTATATACGTGCGTTGCCGAGATTAGTGGGTTTGGTGGTTTTATTGTCTCAACAAGAACAGAACGAACAACAAGAATCTAGTCTGTCACTGAAAGTTGAGGATGTCATGGTTCGCGAAGTCATCAGCCTAGACGAGAACTCGTCAGTCAAAGAAGCAGCTGAGATCATGAACAAGTTTGAGATTGGCTGCCTCATTGTGGTCAGTAAAGGCAAGGCTATGGGAATTGTGACAGAGAGAGACCTTTTGAAACGTGTGGTCGCCGAGGCCAGAGATGTAAAGAAAACGAAGGTCAAGGAGATCATGACAAGTCCGCTTGTGGTTGTCGAGCCACATATGGAATTGGAAGAAGCGGTGAAGATGATGTTCCAGATGAAGATCAAGAAACTGCCAATTGTGGATGGCAAGCGCCTTGTAGGTTTGGTTTCGCTTACAGATATTGCACGCTTCCAGCCGCAGATGATTAAAATATTGAAGAAGTTGGCAGTGAGACAGACCGCTCCGAAAAGCATGAAGAAAGTAATAGACTACTACGTGGTCTAACAAGTCAGCAACCTAGCTTCTCGTTCGACTTCTTTCATGAAGTTTAATAGTCTAGGCTGGATTCTGATTCTTTTGATTTACACATGAAGAAAACCCTAGTGCTAGCTGTTGACGCGCAGAATCCAGAAATGGACAAGATTAGAAAGGCAGCCGATTTCATAAAGCGCGGCGGTCTGGTGGCTTTTCCAACAGAGACAGTTTACGGGTTAGGTGCTGACGCTCTAAATGCCACGGCTATTCGCTCTCTGTTCGAAGCTAAGAGACGACCTTTGGACAACCCGCCTATTGTGCATGTCTGTGACGCAAAGGATGTTTACAGATTGGCGAAAACGGTTCCAGCGAAAGCTGAGTTGCTGATGAGAAAATTTTGGCCTGGGCCTTTGACGTTAATTTTTGAGCACTCATCCATTGTGCCTAATGTAACAGTGGCTGGTTTGGACACGATCGCCGTTAGGATGCCTAGACACGATGTGGCATTGGCTTTGATCAAAGAGAGCGGCTGTCCTATTGCCGCACCTAGCGCGAATCTTGCCGGAAAACCTAGTCCAACTTTGGCAAGGCATGTTTTGGAAGATCTGGATGGGCATATTGACGCGGTCTTGGATGCAGGTCCTACACATATCGGAGTCGAATCCACGGTTCTGGATTTGACGGTTGATCCACCGCAGGTCTTGCGTCCAGGCGGTACGCCTTTTGAAGCTTTGCTGAAGTTGCTTAAGCGAGTGGAGCTTAATCCTGTTGCTACCGCAAATAAAATTCTGCCTGTTGAAAAAGCGCGTTCGCCGGGAATGAAGCATAAACATTATGCACCTAAGGCTGAAGTTGTCGTGGTTGAAGGCGATATAGAAGCTATCGTGGATAGAGTGAACGAATTGATTGCACGTTACAAAGCAGGCGGCAAGAAAGTTGGAGTTCTGGCTACTAACGAGACGTTTAAGAGTTACAGTGCAGATGCCGTGAAGTCTCTGGGTAGTCGACGTGTTTTAGCTGATGTGGCTCGGAACCTGTTTAGGCTGTTAAGAGAGTTTGATGCTGAAAACGTGGATGTGATTATCGCTGAAGGCGTGTCCACAGAAGGCTTGGGTTTAGCTATAATGAACAGACTACGGAAAGCTGCAGGATATAATATTGTGAAAGCTTGAGCTATTGAGAGAAAACATAGAGAGGCATTATTTGTTCTTCTACAAATAGTCAAACCATAGGATCGCTGTCTAAACGGATACTGTTTTGGCGCATTTATCATGAGGAATAGCTCTCCGGAAAAAGAGCCGAAAAAGTGACTCTTTTGCTAGCGCCGGCATTTTTTGATGTTAAAGAGATTCTACTCTGGTTCGGCATCCGTTTTCAATGTATTCAGAATCAGCGACTTTCACTTTGCATTTCAGAACTTCTTCAAATATAGACATAGCCATTAACGCGTATGGACAAGTCACATCGTGAGGTTTGAGCTCGCTATGTATGTGGGGGCGCCCACACGCATCCGTCCACATGTAGGGTGTATATGTTAGGAGAGTGTTTCTCGAATCGGAACGTTGTTATCAGACCTGTGGTTTGCATGGCCTTGGACAGGTTCTCAAACACTTCATCAATATTGCTTCCTTCAATTAGATTTACTCCTGTTCTCTTACTAATTCCTCTAATGATGTCTAGAACAGGATGCACAAAGATTGCTGCTCCTGTCCCAAGCGTTTCTTTTGCGGTTTTTTGATATGCAAACAGGATTCCGTGCAGTAGAACCCCAATCTCTGCCTGGTCGAGACCTTTCTTCATCTTAATCACGCCTTTTTGTCGCCTCAAACTTATGGCTGCATGTTAAAAGAACTTCAGAATCTATCAGAATCAAAGTCAGTTGTTCAGCATTCCCTTTTTTGGACGCTTTCTGTTTCTCAGAGAAAGATTATTCCTTCAAAGAACTTCATTGTCTTCGATCATAAATTGGAAGATCAAAGTTCAGATCAGGATAAACAAGTTGGTAGCGTCGCTCAGGCGAAAGTCTTATTCAGTCAGTATCCAGAATTGGTGATTGGTTGAGACCATGGCTTCGAAAAGATACGCTCAAATCACTGCAATAGTTCTTCTTGTTGGTTTCTTTATCGGTTTTGGTTCAGGTCTAATTGAGAATCTGCCTGATTCTGTGAGCATTCCTGGGAACAAATATTATGGGTTTCCACTTGTCTGGCGAATGGTGGAGATGGAAAGCGGCAATTATGTGACCTATGTGGACAAGTTGTTTCTTGACATCGCATTCGGCTGGGCCATAATCGCTGTTGTAGCAGTGGCAGCAATGATCACAATGAAACGTATGAACAAGAACAAACAGATCATAACCAAGAGAAAGAACAAGTGATCCAATTTTCGTCACGCAGCCTTTCGAGCTACGCGCTCTTGTGAAAAGCCAGATAATCGCGAAGCAAATCATATCTCGAAAAAAAACAGTCTCAGAGGAGTAGAGATTTCCTTTTCTCCTTCAGAGACTTTCTTGTGCGACGAATGAAAATTTAATTAAGACTTTTGTCCAAGTGTTCAGAATCAGATTCGGAAGTGAAAAAATGAAAAACACAAATTCGAGAACATTCTGGCATTAGCATTCACAGCTTTGCTTCTTAGCGCAGCAAATGTAGCATTTTTGTCGAAAGATATCCAGGTATTTGCAGTAGGAAACACGATCTATGTAGACGCTGCCAAAAAACTTCGAGGGAACCCACTGGCGCTCCTTCATAAGAAAGATTTCTGACACGAAGGTTGCTATGGGTTTAGAAGTTTCGAAGGAAGGAGAAGAGTTCAGAAAATACGGTGAATCAATACGGGTAAAGGTAAAATAAGCCTTATCGAAAAAACAGGTTTGAGTGGTTTTACAGAATTTCTAAACCGAGTTTTTTCGCCACTTCAGTTACTTCTCGCGTGTAATCTCCGTAGACAAGCGCAAACTCTCTGCTTACAAGCTTGTGGAGCGTTTGCTCGCTTTCTAGTTCCACGTAAATGGTGATTCTGCAGTTGTCGCCTTCCAAGTCTTTGCAGTCTGTGACTTGCGCTTTGGTGATGAGGATTTTGTCTCCGATTCCACAGTTGACAAGCGTGACTTCGCCTTTAGGAAGTTGACAGTGTGCTGTGACAGTGTGTTCTAGGCTTCGCCACGGTCTGAGAACAGGCTTACAGCTTGAAAGGGCTGTTGGAGAAAAGCAGTGTCTTAGCTCTATAGTGCTGCCTTGTCTTCCGTTGGCTTCGCAGACAAACACAGGCTTGTAGGCTGTAGCATGAAGAATAAGCATGGGAAGCAGGTTTTCGCCTTTATAGCATCCGATGGGGATCCCATCGTCAGCGACTTTGACTATGGCAAAACACATTTTGGTTTGGAGACCCTGAGTGAATTGGCCGCACCAAGGAACGTAAGCGGCTTCACTCTTTGTCTCTTCAATGACGTTTTTTAGTGCAAGGTAAACGCGGGCGGACAGGACTATGTCTTCGAAAAGAGGCTCCTTAACTGCACATTCGCTGACCCATTTCTTGGCAATGTTTTCAGCCAAACCTTTATCCGCATTCTTGAACATGCCTGCGACTTTCTCCTTGCTTACCCGAATAATGTTGAGCTTGCCCAAACCCATCGGATTTCTGTACCAAGCCGCAAGCTCCGGCGTAGGATCTTCCAAGCCTAAAACACAGACTTTGGCATTTTTAACCCACTTCGCAGTCTCTAAGGCTCTGAGTTTGGTCTTGACTTCCTCAGCAGTGAGAACAAGTTCCACGTTTGAATGGTCGGCAAGATAAGAGTAAGTGTCAAGCGCATCTGCAAACGCTTCACCGTCTCCTACGACAATCATGGGCAAACCGTTTTCAGCAAGCTGGATCAAAGAGGAAAAGCGGTCTCGACAGCAAGGAAACACAACAAGAACATCCATCCGATCTTTGTCTATTCCATGCAGATCTTCTTCTTTTCTTATGAGGATCTTGTTCTCTGAAGGCATACCTAGCTTTCTGACTGTTTCATCCGTTTTGACTTCCTGCTCATGTACGTCTTGGCTTATTAGATTCTGCTCGCTACCCAGAAGAAAAATAGACGCTATTTCTAAGCAATACTTCACTGTCGCCACCGAACTTTAAGCTTCTGTTCTTTGAATGATACGTCAACATATGGGAATTTATGGTTAATGCCAGCATATGACTACTAAAATGTGCTCTGAGACTGCATTATTTCAGCATCGGCATTTTGATGTGTTTCTGTTTAGCTACTTGTTGTGCTTTCTCGTATCCCGCATCTGCATGCCTAACCACTGCTGTTCCAGGATCAGTTGTTAGCACGGTTACTATTCGCTTTTCTGCCTCTTTTGTTCCATCCGCCACCAAACACATTCCCGCGTGTATGCTGTAGCCTATGCCTACTCCTCCTCCGTGGTGCACGCTGACCCATGTGGCTCCTCCGACAGCGTTTACAAGTGCGTTCAGAATCGGCCAATCTGCTACAGCGTCGCTGCCGTCTTTCATGCCTTCTGTTTCCCTGTTCGGTGAGGCTACGCTTCCGCCGTCTAAATGATCCCGACCAATCCAGATAGGGCCGCTTAGCTCGCCAGATCCAACCATGTCATTGA